>JAEEGH010015013.1_pt1 | contig 16892 bp, 17 predicted proteins | sample 9134181 | NCBI WGS metagenome assembly JAEEGH01 (sample SAMN16246544, study PRJNA631951) | gut metagenome | biome: gut microbiome; feature: rumen; material: DP-attached | host: Bos | place: Iran: Karaj | collected 2018-10
CAAGCGGATGAAGATCGCCTGTTTCCTTCGCGGGCTCGGGATATCGATAGACAACGTCTCGAAGATCCTGGCAGAGGACAACTCGAAGGAGGTCGTCTCGCTGCTGCTCGAGCAGCAGAAGAGAGATCTGTTCGAGGAGATCGGAGAGCTGAAGGAGAGGGCGGAGAAGCTCGACGCTCTCACGCGGGAACTTAAGGGAATGGACGGGATCACGGCCGAATCGATCGGCGACGCGGCATACCTGATGTCAAACAGCAGAATAATGAAGAAGATCCGCAGGAATATGATCCTGATCTGCATCCCGCTCGCGGTCATACAGATCCTTGGGGTGATCCTCTGGATCGCAAAAGGGATGTGGTGGCTCTACGCCGCCGCCCTGGCGTTATCGCTGCCGGTCGCGATCCTTATGAGCCTTTACTACTACCGTAACGTCGCCTTCATCTGCCCCGGGTGCCATTCGGTCTTCAGGCCGTCTTTCGGTGCGGTGGTCTTCGCGGCGCATACTCCGAAGACAAGAAAACTGACCTGCACCGCCTGCGGAAGGCGGGGATACTGCGTCGAGGTCGCCCGCGGGGAGGAAGAAAAATGAGACCGGAAATCTGTGCGGTACCGGCCGGGAGGAGGAGAGAGCGGATATGGATATTCTGACGGTAAGAGGCCTGCGGCGGAGCTTCGGCGACAAAGAGGTATTGAAGGGGCTCGATCTGTCTGTGCCCGAGCAGAGCATATACGGATTTATAGGGAAAAACGGCGCCGGAAAGACGACGACGATGAAGACGGTGCTCGGGCTTCTCAGGGCCGACGCCGGCGAGATCTTCGTCTGCGGCGAGCGTGCGGTATACGGACAGACCGCGACGAACAGATTCATCGGATATCTGCCCGACGTCCCCGAGTTCTACCGCTTCATGACGGCGGAGGAATATCTTATCTTCTGCGGCGGGATATCCGGCATGGAGGCTTCGGACACGAAAAAAAGAGCCGGGGAGCTCCTTGAGCTCGTCGGCCTCGGGGGAGAGAAGCACCGCATAAGAGGTTTCTCAAGAGGGATGAAACAGCGTCTCGGTATCGCCCAGGCGCTGCTCGGCCGGCCGAAACTCCTTATCTGCGACGAGCCGACGTCTGCCCTCGATCCGGTGGGAAGGAAGGAGATACTCGACATTCTGCTCTCGGTGAGGGAGCAGACGACGGTCCTCTTTTCGACTCACATCCTCTCCGACGTCGAGCGGATCTGCACCGACGTCGCGCTTCTCGACGGGGGCAGGATCGAGATAGAGGGAAAGCTGTCGGATATAAGGTCAAAGTACAGCAGCGACGAATATCTCGTCGAGCCTAAAAACATCTGCGACCTGCCGATACTGGCGGAAGCCTTCCCCGGGATGAGACCGTCGGGGTCCCGGGCGCTCATCTTCCGGGAGAAGGGAAGTTCTGTCTTTGATCTTCTCGGCTTCGCGGCAGAAAGGCGGATTCCGATCGAGAAGATCGAGCATGTCGAGCCGACGCTCGAATCGCTCTTTATGGAGGTGACCCGGAAATGAAAGCCTTTGTCGCCTTTACGAAAAAGGAGCTGACCTCCCACGCGAGGACAATGAAGATCATGATCTTCGGCATCCTCTTTCTGCTGATTGCGGTGCTGAACGTCGCGACCGCGAAATTTACCCCGGCGCTCATGGAGATGATGTCGGATATGATGGCAGAGAGCGGGATGACGGTGACCGTCGGAGAGCCGACGGCGCTCGACTCCTGGACTCAGTTCTTCAAGAATATCCCGGTCGGTATCATCGTCTTCGTCGTGCTGGAGAGCGGGATCTTCACCGGGGAATACAGATCTGGCACGCTGGTGCTGTCGCTAACGAAGGGGCTTGACAGAAAGACCGTCGTCGCCTCAAAGACAGTCGTGATGACGCTGCTCTGGACGGCGTCGTACTGGCTCTGCTTCGGCGCCACATACGCGGGGAACATGCTCTTCTGGGACAATTCGCTCGCGAAAGAACTGGGTTTTGCGGCTTTCTGCACCTGGCTGTTCGGTATCTTTCTCATTTCGGTAACAGTGCTCGCCTCGACGGTCTTCTCATCGAACATCGGGGTGCTCCTTACGGCCGGCGGAACCGTCATGGTCTTCTATCTTGCCGGGATGATCCCGAAGATCGGCAGATTCTTCCCGACATATCTGGCTGACGGCACGTCGCTCGTATACGGCCTGTCGGCGCCGGATGATTTTCTCGCCGCGGCGGTCATAACCGCCGCCGCGTCGGTCGTCTGCCTCGCCGCGAGCTTTCCGCTTTTCGACAAAAAGCAGCTTTAAACAGGAATGCCATGAAAAAGAGAAATGTGGGATGAAGCGCGTCGTCAGCCGCGCTTCATCCCCGTTTTGTGCGCTCGGCATGCGCGGTTACTTGGCGGTGAAAGTCCGCTACAGACTTGGCAGTAGGAACTGTTAGCCGAAGACAAGGGTGTCCGTCGTGAGGCGGAATCTGAAGGAAGTCGGAAGCGGGGAGGATACTAACCCGCGGGCAAAACCTCGGTCTGACGAACAGAAACTGCATACAAGGCGTACTCGGAACGGACGAGTTTCCCAAACAAAACGAAGTCCGATACTGCCCGAATTCCGGGGCGTAAATGCAGCAGATACACGAGGCGAAGGTAATCGAGCTTACCCGAGGAGGTCTTGCAGACGCAAAGGAGTAGACGCATTCGAAACGGAGCGCAGTAACAACGAACTGCAAGAAGTCAGCAGAGGCCATAGTACCGGAAACGGGAAGGGCCGAACAATCAAGAGTCCCAAGTAACGGACGGAAAGGAGTACGGCATAGTGAAAGCAGAATACGCCGGAGACGGCGGCTTCCTGCAAAGGGATAGTGTGGAACGCGAAGAGTATGCAGAAGCGCAGAGTGCCGGACAAATGGAAACGGCAGAACAGGACAATGCAAGCGACCTGATGGAAAAGATTTTGGACAGGGACAACCTGAACAAAGCGTACCAAAGGGTCAAGTCAAACAAGGGAGCGCCGGGAATTGACGGCATGACCGTTGAGGAAGCGCTACCGTGGTTGAAGGAACACAGAGAGGAACTTCTGGATAGCATCAGGGGAGGATGGTTCAAGCCGAATCCCGTGAGGCGGAAAGAAATTCCGAAGCCGGACGGCGGGATCAGAAAGTTGGGCATACCGACGGTAATAGACCGAATCGTCCAGCAGGCAATCGCGCAGGTACTCGTACCGCTCTATGAGCCGCAATTCATAGACGGAAGCTACGGATACCGCCCGGACAGAAGCGCTCAAATGGCGATTCAGAAGGTAAAGGAATACGCGGAAGAGGGATACAAGTACGCAGTACAGTTAGACCTGTCCAAATATTTCGACACTCTGAATCACGCTTTGCTGATCAATCTGCTACGCCGAACCATCAGGGACGAAAGGGTGATTCAACTCATCAAGAAATACCTGAAAAGCGGAGTAATGGAAAACGGCGTCTGCGTTAAAACGGAAGAAGGCTCACCGCAGGGCGGACCGCTTTCGCCGTTGTTAGCCAACATCTACCTAAACGAATTTGACCACGAATTCGAAAACAGGGGCGTGAAGGTGATACGTTACGCGGACGACATCGTACTGTTGGCAAAGAGTCAGAGGGCTACGGAACGGTTGCTCGAAACAAGTACCAGATACCTTGAGAGTAAACTTAAACTCACGGTGAACAGGGAGAAGAGCAAAACTGTATCTGTAGTAGCAATCCGAAATTTTAAGTTTCTGGGATTCGCGTTGGGAAGGGACAAGAACGGATATTACATTCGAGTCCACGCGAAATCCCTGAAGAAAGCGAAGCAGAAGCTCAGGGAGCTGACTTCCCGCAGTCAGGGCAGAAACGTCCGGAAGGTTATGGGGAATCTCAAGACCTATATGACCGGATGGCTTGCTTACTTCGGAATCGCGAGTATGAAGAGCACAATGTCGGAGTGGAACGGATGGCTTCGGAGACGGCTCCGGATGTATATCTGGAAGCAGTGGAAGAAGCCGAAGACTAGAGTACAAAACCTTATTAGACTTGGAATGGAGCCGTGGAAGGCATACCGAAACGGCAACACCAGGAAAGGTTATTGGGCGGTCGCAAAGAGTGGAATCCTGACACAGACCATAACGGACAAAAGACTCGCACAGGCGGGATACTTTGATATCCTCGACAAGTACGAGTCCTTGCATTGTTGATTGAACCGCCGTGTACCGAACGGTACGCACGGTGGTGTGGGAGGTCGGTCACTCAACTAATGGGTGACCTCCTACCCGATCGGCGGCACGGGAACAAGGCGAAGCCGGGGCTCGCCGGCGTGTCAGTGCGACAGCGTCCGGCCCGGTGTCAGACGGGCAGGGAACGGACTCAGCCTGCGAGCGTTTGAGCGATCAGCTCCGCGGTCTCCTTCTGCTGCGATTCGGCGGACACGGAGGCCTCGCCGTCGCCGCGCTGTTTTCCGTAATTACCGAACTGAGCGTGATTGCCGCCGGAGATGACGTGCTCGACGTAGTCTCCTCCGGCCAGCCCTCGTCCGTCCTCGACCCTGTCCATGCTCAGTATGCCGTCCTCGGAGCCGTATATGCTCAGGATCAGACCGCTGTCGGTCTGCTCCGTCGGATACGCCGCGAGCAGGATGGCGCCTTCGACCTCGTCGGAGTGTGCCGCGGCGAAGTTCGCGGCCACGGCGCCGCCGAGCGAGTGGCCTCCGACATATTTGTGAGGATGGCTGTAGAGCTTCAGCGCGTCTGCGGCCGCGTCGTCGTCCAGTATGGCGAATCTGAGAGGCGAGCGGATCAGACACACGTCGACGCCTTCCCCGGCCAGGAGGCGCAGCAGGGGCGCGTAGGCGGCCGGCTCGACTCCGGCCCCCGGATAGAAAGCAAGCAGATACTCATCGGACGGCCCGTCGAAGAACCATCCGTAACCGGTCCTCGTCACAGTGACATTTCCGTCAGGAACCATTGCCTCCTTCGCGGTCACGTCCGCACCGTGATAATAAAGCGCGGGGATCAGGATGACGGCGGTCAGGACGGCGGTCAGGACGGCGATAAGGACCGCGAAGACCGGTTTGTTCAGCAGTTTCTTTTTCATAGCCGCAATAGCCCTTCGAAGCTGTCAGTCGAATTCTGCGACGATAGGATCGCACTGGTAAACTCTGATCTTGAGAGTCTCCTCCTCGGACAGATTCCCGATCACGTTCAGCATGCCGCGGATCGTACAGAAGTGTGAAACGACCACCGCTTTCCGGAGGCCGCAGGATCTCAGCTCCTCGAGAAAAGGCATCACCCGGAGGATGACGTCGCGGTAGCACTCGCCGTTCGGCGCGGACACGGTGAAGCTGTTCCTGAAGCCCGCGAACCGTTCCTCGGAAAAGTATTTCCGGTATTCGGGCAGACGCTCGAGTTCGCTGCGGCGCTTTCCGTCGAAATCGCCGAGGGTGCGCTCGGTGAGCCTCGCGTCTGTGATGACCTCGCGGTCGGCAAAGGCGGCGGCCGTATCGAGAGCCCGTCTGAGCGGCGAGGAGAAGATCGCGTCGGCCCCGGATACCGCGGCACAGCCCCTGAGCCCTGCCGCCTGCGACCTGCCCTCGTCGGTAAGACCGCAGTCCCACCTTCCGCAGTAGAAATCCCCGTATTCGCGGTCCAGGCGGTTGGCCTCGCTCTCTCCGTGCCTGACAAATACAAGTTCCATCCGATATCCTGCGGCCCCGTGATCCGGCACGTCTGTGCCGAACGGGCTGCCGGAGGCCTCCTTTCCCCGCCGGATCGACCGCCTTGCGCGCCGTCCGCCGTACATATATATTATACAGTTTTTTCGGCAAATAATCAATGATCAGCGGCCACCGGGCCCCGGCCACTTGACTGCGCCGCCCGGGCGAGGTATAATTAACATCGCAGGCGCCAAAGACCGCTCCGGTCATTTCCCGGCGCGAGCAAATCTGCTGTCACGGAGTAGGATATGGAACTGATCAGGAGCTTTTCCGTGGACCACACCCGCATAGTCCCGGGCATCTTCACGAGCAGGAAGGACGAGGTCGGAGGCGGATGCGTAACGACCTACGACATAAGGCTGAAGAGGCCGAACGTCGAGCCGGTGATCGACGTCGCTGCCATGCACTCGCTCGAGCATCTGATAGCTACTTTTCTGCGCAACGATCCCGACTGGAAAGACGAGGTCGTATACTGGGGCCCAATGGGCTGTCTTACGGGCTTCTACCTGATCCTCAAGGGCGACAGGCCCTCCCGCGATCTCTACGGCCTGATCCTTCGGGCCTTCGGATCCGTGGCGGACGCCGGCGAGGTCCCCGGAACCGCCCCCGAGAACTGCGGACGCTGCCTTATGCACGACCTGGGAATGGCAAAGTGGTACGCGGCGGAGTTCGCGTCCTATCTGCGCTCGAACGCAGGCGCCCCGGAGATCTTCGAGTACCCGAAGACCGAGAGGATCCTGACCGGCGACGGAAAAAGTTTCTTCGATTCGTAGATCCGGCCCTGCCGGAACAAAAAAGTGCGCCCCGCGGGACGCACTTTTTTTGCGGGTCATCATTCTTTTGCCGGTCATCATTTCTCCGCGCCGGGACCGGTCGAGTGCCGGCTGATCGGCCCGACCGTTGTCAGACCGTTTCCGGGGCGTCGCCGGCATCGGTGCCGTCGTCCGCACCGGGATCATTATCCTGCACCGGATCTTCATCCTGCGCCGGATCTTCGAACGGGACTGAGAACAGCTCTTCGACGATAGCCCCGGCCTCCTCCAGCTGACTGTAGAAGACATAGAACCGGACCCTTTCACATACAGTGCCGGTTATCGCCGCCAGACCCGCCCCCAGGGCGCTCTTCTGAGTGAAAGGTATGCCGCGCTGCTTCAGCACGTCAGCGAGCATGCCGCTCCAGATCATCTCCTTCTCGGTCAGGAAGCACAGATCGTCGGGCTCGACGTCCCTCGTGCTCCTCCGCCCGCAGACGGGACATCTTTTTCCATCGAACAGCCGGCAGCATATACCGCAGTAACGAGACATGCCGGACCTCCTTCCGGATCGGTATCGCAGCACCGATCGCATAAAGCTCACCTTTAGGGATCGCGCCAGCCGGCGCGACCGATTTTATTATAGCAGAAAACCGGTGTACAAATCAACAAAAAAACGCATTCGCGCGGATGCCGGCCCGATTCCGCGCTGTGGACAACGGGCGGATAAAGTGATATAATACAGCATGAAAACAGTGGGACGGCAGCCGGGAGCCCGCCTGAGAACACGGCGCGTCTCCGCGGCAGGAGCCGGTCCCGAAAGGAGCGGAAATGAATATCGACAGGATAAAAAAGATGGAGAAGAGGCTTGACGAGTGCACTGCCGCGACGGCAAAGCTAAACCGCCAGCTCGACCGCGTGGAGGCGGCTCTGGACGGCATGGCCGGACTCTTCGATTATTACGGAAGCGGCGAGTGGCACGAGGACCGGGAAGGGAAACTGCCTGATGGAGTGAAGGCAGGCGTCCTCTCGGAGGATGCGGTCTACGATCAGATCACTGAGGTGCGGGCAACGGCCATAAGGATGCTGGAGCTTGCTACCGACATCCTCAAAAACAGGCTCTGAGCCGCAGCGGAAAGCGAGGTGAGAACAGTGTCTCTGCTCGAAAGAAAACAGGCTTACGAAGCGGCGGCCGAGCTGTGCGAGAAGGCCGGCTTACGAAAAGGACAGATCCTGGTCGTCGGCTGCTCGTCATCTGAGATCCGCGGGGACAGAATCGGTACCGGTTCCGATCCCGCGGTGGCCGAGGACGTCCTCTGCGGCATCTGCGATGCGCTGTCGGAGAGGGGAGTTTTCCTTGCCGCCCAGTGCTGCGAGCATCTGAACCGCGCTGTGGTGGTAGAGAGGGCTGCTGTGCCGGGCGCCGATACGGTCAATGCCGTGCCGATGCCGAAAGCGGGAGGCTCGTTCGCCGCGGCCGCATACCGGCGCTTTGCCGATCCCGTCGTCGTCGAGGAGATCCGCGCGGACGCCGGACTTGACATCGGCGACACCCTCATCGGCATGCATCTGAAGAAGGTGGCGGTCCCTCTGCGCCTGGAGCACCGTACCGTCGGAGCGGCCAGGGTAGTCGCGGCAAGGACCCGCCCGAAGTTCATCGGCGGCGAGCGCGCCGTCTACGACGACAGACTCAAATAAGACCTATGCGGACCGCGCCGGGATCAGCCCTCCGCGTCCGTCATACGGCAGAACGCCTCGTAGATCTCGGGGTACTTTTTTCTGATGCTGAGTGGCCTGCCTTCGGAGTTGAGGAAAGCGTGCGAAGTTGTTCCCGTGCACACGGTGGCGCCCTCGGCATCCTTCATCTCATATCCGAAGACCAGCACGATACCTTTGAATTCCGTTACGCGGGTATAGACCGTGATCCTGTCTGAAAAAGTGGTCGGACGTTTGAACTCGCATGAAACGCTCACGACCGCCGAAACGATCCCCATGTCCTCGAGCCTTTTGTAGTCCCATCCGGCACGGGCAAGGAAGTCGACTCTCGCCTCCTCCATCCACCTGATGTAATTGGAGTGGTGGGTCACGCCCATCTTGTCCGTCTCGTAATACTGTACAGTGTGAACGTATTCATCCATCGCCGGCTGCTGTCCTTTCTGTCGGTTTTTTCTGTTTTGCCTCGGCTCCGTCACTGCCGGATTATACCACGCGGTGAGGATTCTGTCAGGGACGTCCGGCTATCAGACAGAGGCTCAGTCTGCTATGTCTACGTCCGGCACGATCATGAGCTCATAGTCCGGATATAGCCCGCCTATCTCGTTGTATAGCGTCTTCAGAGCTTCTTTTTTGTCTATATCGAAGCTTATGACCGCGTCGAAGCGGATGGTCTTTTTTTCGATGTCCGCGTAGAAGCCGTGCATCTGAAGGGCCCAGTCGTGAGACATGACCGCCTTCTGAACCGCGTTGCGTATCCGCGCGGCCTCGTCGTCGGCCGTGTTGTACGAATACACGCCGATACCGGTTAGGATTATGCCTGTCTTGTGAAAGACATTGGTCTGTATCCTGCGCGTTATGCGGTCGACCTCGTCGACGCTCATAGTGTCAGGCAGCTCGACATGCACCGATCCGTAGTTCCTGTCCGGACCGTAATTGAAGATCGTCACGTCGTACGCTCCGAGGACGCCTTCTTCCTCACAGATGATCTGCTTCAGTTCTTTGGTCGTTTCTGCGTCCTCGCGCCTGCCGATGATGTCGTTCAGTGTCTCTATCATCATCTCGATGCCGGCCTTGATGATGAAAGCGGCTATGACCGCACCGACATACGCCTCGAGCGATACGCCCCAGATCATGAATACGACGGCGGAGGCAAGGACCGACGAGGAGAGCACCGCGTCGAACAGGGCGTCGGATCCCGAGGCGGCAAGCGCTCCGGAATTGACCTTCTTTCCCTGCTTCTTTACATATATGCCGAGGACCAGCTTCACGACTATCGCCACAGAGATGATTATGATCGATACGGCGCCGTAGTCCGCGGCCTCGGGGGTGATTATCTTCTTCACCGACTCCACGAGAGATGTGATACCGGCGTAGAGGACAAGAGCGGCGACGATCATCGAACTCAGATACTCGATCCTGCCGTAGCCCAGCGGGTGCTTTTTGTTCGGCTGTTTGGCGCCGAGCTTGGCTCCGATGATAGTGACGATCGAGGACAGCGCGTCCGACAGGTTGTTGACCGCGTCCAGTATCACGGCGATAGAGTTCGAAAGGATGCCTACGAACGCTTTGAATCCGACGAGAAACAGATTCGTGACGATGCCGACGATGCTGGTCCTGACTATAGTCTTTTCGCGTTCTGAGCTCTGCGATTCGATGTTGTTCTCAGACATGTTATCTCCTTCATGTAATTCAGTTGAGTATCTGTAACGCAGGAGGTGCTCCTAGTCGCAGGCCTCCTCTCCGTATGCTATCTGTTCGCGGAGATTCTCGACCTTGTCCCGTTCGCCGAGGTGTTGATCGAGCGCTCTTTTTCTCTCGTTGTCGCGTCCGTCGACCAGCGTCAGATGAGAGTCGGTAATATGCAGAAGCTTCAGCGGCCTACCAAGCCCGATCTTTAACGTCGATCTTTCAAGCAGCATGACGTCAGTCCTCCCCAGCCTCAGATCCGTATTCAGTCCTGTATCCCATCCGATCGAAGTACTCGTCGATGTGAAACTTCATTTCTCCGACCGTCTTCTTTGCGATCGGTCCACCCGTCGGCCAGTCCCATGTCTCGATTTCGTCTATAACTGCCGTCATGGAATTGTTGTCGAGTACGACGGCGGTCATGATCGCGCGGTCACCCCACTTCAGGTGTAGGTATCCGTCCTTCAGAACTGCATCTCTGTCGGACATCGACTTGAACATCTTGCTGTTCTCGTGCAATGACTTGCGCATATTCCTGCGCATTTCGATCATCCATCGCAGCAGGCCCGGGGCTGTCTCCGTCACGGTCCGGTCGCTGTCTTTCTTTGGAGACTCTGAAAGCGGCAGCCTCCCGCCGAAGACAAGCCTACGGATGAGGCCTATTCCACGGTTCTTGGCCGGGAACGCCCCCATTCCCTCGTATATCTCCCTTGTGCTGTCGAAGACGCAGTATCTTCCACAAAGATCGACGACGCAGGGCAGGAAAGAAACGTTTTCTCCGTCGCCTGAATATCTGCAGACCGTTTTAGGTAGTTCGTAATACAGCCCGACGTCCGTGTTCTTTGCAAAGATCACGACCACCGTCGTCCTGTTCAGAGGAGCTTTTTTTCTGTTCCTGTCGATGACGACGTACTTTTTCTTTCCGCTGAGCGCTTTCGAACAGGTCTTTGCCGAAGAAAAGATCAATGTGCACAGGTCACGGTCAAGGTGATCGACATGATAGACTGCCACCGTTTTTTCAATTGCGTATGAATAAACCGACAGGGATGCGGTGCTGCGGAATCTGAGAGTATCGGGAGGTATGACACAGCTTGGGGGGCTGCATGCCTTTCCGAAGCGGGAAAGCCTTTTCTCTGCCTTGGCGACAGAAAACCTGTCGGTAAGAACGAACCGTTCCCTCGCGGTCTTTTCTGCGGCAAGGCTGGCAAGAGTGACGTCCACCATCAACAGGAAGGGGACGTTTCCGATCAGCCAGAAAACGGTGAAAAAGGTGACTAGTAAAACGCCAAATAACAAAACGATATCGGCATCAACGAGACTCCAGACGACGAGTACGGCAGCTAAAGCGGCAAGCGGAACACAGAGCGTGAATTGATAGATCAGCAGCCTGCAAAGTCCCGGATGTTTGACTTTAGGTAATGACATGAGACGGACTCCTTACGGCGGGAGATTCATTCCTCTTCAGCGGTTCTCATTTTTCTATACAGTCTGACCGCAAAGCAAACAACTGCCGCGGCCCAAAGAGCAACCCAGATCTCGACAGCCCACAACTGTACCGCTCCCCTTTGATACAGGACAGGGAAAGTATCCGTAAGCATGTGCAGAAGAATGGCCAGCGGGAGCAAGCCCCTCTTTTCATCCCTGACCCCGTAAAACACGATGACCGTCAATCCGATGTGAAGGAGCATCGCAAACAGACGCTCGATGGCGTTCATAGCCATAGTGCCGTAATCGAACGCGGCGGCGGCCTGAACGGACGGAAGCGCGGCGGCGGCAGTTTCCTCTGTGATCTTCAGCGCATTCATCGCTTCGCCTGCCGATCCACCGGAGAACAAGACCGCAACGGCAAGATATGTGATCATGGCAGGAAGGATGACGGCAAGTATCTCGATACCGCCGTGGCCGATCCCGTACATCACCGCATTTTCACGGGTGCGGTTCTTTTTCAGGATATACTTCAAAACGATATGCCGCCCGCATTCTTCGAAGACACCTGCCATCGTGATCCCGTACAGGACGTAGGCGGCCGTGTTACCGTTGATGAACCGGGAAACCGGATTATCCATAACGATGCAGAGATAATGGATGCCAAGCTCCAGCATACGGGCTGATACGATAAACCCGACGGCTCCCGCGATCAGCCAGCTGATCTTTGTCCGTTCTTTATGCTTCCTGCGCCAAAAGACGAAGAAGCATACAGGGATCGCGATCATCAGAATGACTGTGATGATCAGCGACGGAATACTGCTTTTACCGATGACGATGTTCTCAAACTCCGTCATTCTTAGTCACCTCCAAAGACTCCGACACTACATTGCAGCGTCGTGACCGGGATCCAGGTCAGGATCATCATCCGGCGCGTTCTTTTCAGTTTCTTTTTTGCCTTCCATGGATAGGGCTATGTCACCGATGGATTCGAGAGAGGATCCGGTCCGGTCTTTCAGCCCTTTTTTCAGTTCGCGAAGCTTGTCTGTTTTTTCCGTTTCTCCGGGATCTCCTTAGGAAGAAAAAGCTTTGTCTTATTCTTCATTATTCAATACCCGAGGAATTCTTTCAGGTCATTGTCCGGAAGTAGTTCCTTTTTCCCGAGCCCGAACGAGTAGTCCGGAACGATCTCAAGATAGCGGTCAAGGAATTCCTCATAGGTCTTTGCTTCGAAACAGTACGGAGTGATGAAAAATTCCCTGCTTCCGCCGGCCGTACGGTCTCCCGCCGTAACGATCACTTTGTAATCGCCTGATCTCAGCTTATAAAAAACGTAGCTTTCAAGATTCCAGCCGTGCAGACTAATGTGTCCGAAGGTCGCGGCATAACTGGCAACCGCTTCATTCTCCTGCAGCGCCGCGCTCTGATAGTCGTGTTCCACGCATTCTATAAAACGCTCGGAGCTTTCGACGTTGAACACCGTATACTCGCTTTCATTCCAGTATCTTCTGACGAATTCCAGATCGCCGTCGACCCGTTGAATACCATACTGCCAGGTCTTTTTGAGCATCTTCCTGTCAAGCCAGCGATAATCCTTTCGGACGTTCTCGAAAGCCTTTTCCAGATAAACGTTTATGTCCGTGCCGAGCTTGAATCTTTCTTCCGGATTTGAGTTTTTGACCGCATCGCGGGTGTATTTGCACAGGAAATCGATGAATTCGTCCGCTGTGGTGCCCTCGGTCCAGGGGGTCACTATATCCGAATCGTTATAATAGTTCCTGCTGATCTGTCCGAAAACATATCTGCCGCGAAGGCGCGCGATCTGCCAGACCGGAGTCTTCTTTCTCATCATCGGCAGAGTTGCCCAGTAAAACTCCACGCGCAGTTTTTCAAGGGCTAATTTATAATATGTGTCGATATCCGTACCGTATTTGAACAGCTCCGGGTCTGCGGAGGGATTCCTGTTCAGCTTCTTTTCAAGCTCTTTCTCATTCTCGCGTTCAAGCTCCATCGCAAAGAACTTGTCGGTACTGAGCGGCGTCCACGCCCACACCTTGTCCGAGCTGTGGCTTGCCAGCGCCGGCGCGTAAATAAAGGCTCCGCCCGCTTCGTGCCGCCACTTGTTCCATCTGCCGGCCGCCAGACATCCGTCTTTCATGATCAGGAGACAGTACTGTTTTTCTTTAGGTCTCTTTTTATCGGCAAAGGATCTGAAATCCTCAAACTGAACGTTGCGGCTGCCTTCTTCTTCAGGTCCGAGGTTTATCCAGTTGATCCCTTCTGTTTCAAGGCATTCCGTGATGTCGTAGCGATCGAGGGAGTGCCATCTTTCGACCTCTTCCGATCCTATCGAGTCGGCGGTTCCTCGGATGAAGCTCCCTGTTTTTCCGCGACTGTTGCCAGACGGATGCCAGCTTCCGGCGGTATAGTCCCCGCTCTTCAGCTCAAGCAGGCAGAATTCTCCGTATTGAGGCATATCTTTGTCCGACACATTATGAAATTCGTTGAAGGACAGTCTCAGGTTCTTATGATCTGCAGTGAACATTATTCTCCTCCGCGTCCCGGTTTCTTGAACTCATTTGCCGGTCTTTGTCATTGTGAATCCCGTGCTTCTTTACAAACATAATCCCTGCGGCTAATCAACTCCGACCTTAATGCATATGATACAACTTTTTCTCATCTTATACAATTTCGTACCGGTCCGTTTTTCCGTTTTTCATTTTTAGTCCTCACAAATCCCGGTTCGTCAATCGGTGGCCGACGCCATAATGACGACAAAGCGGTCAAGCGATCTGTCGTAAACCGTCAAACAGAGCGTGCCCCACCACTCGCGGCCTTCGTCGAAGTATTCCGACCAGTCCGTCGTCCATTCATACGCTTCAAGCCCTTCTATCCCGTTCGGGAAAAGAGCCGCGTTGATCCTGTCAAAATCGGCATCGGTGTAGCCGTTCGGGAACGGGGGTTCCAGGAAAGCTTTGCGGTAATCCATTTCGCCGTTTTTTCCCCCGGACGCAAACAGTTCCCGGGTGCTTATCTGTTTTGCTTTTGCTTTTCCGACGTCAAAGTGCCACGCGTCGTCCTCGCCGACAAACAACTTTCTGCTTGCACAAAGAAGGGCATGCCGGTGCGCGTTATACCCGGGATCCGTTTGATCATTCTTCACAAGGCAGATATCGATCACACTGTCGGGATATTGATCAATGACATCGCTGAAGGCATCGTCTTCAATGATCCGGCCGGATTCCGGACCCGGAGGGATCGAAGCGTCGATCGCCTGAGGTTTCTCCGGTTCCCGATCTTTCTTTTCTGCGCGTGTTCCAAACACCTTTTCCGCCTCGTCGATCTGAACGTCATACCTTCCGGCGGCATATTCGACCATTCTGCAAAAATCGAGCGCATTGTAATCCGTTCCGGTGACAGATGTTATTCTCGCTCCTTCTGAAAACGTCTGCAGAACTGAGGACGGATCAAAAGCGTTGTGGACCGCCGTCAGTTTGCCGTCCGCAGAGGTAATATACAGGCAGGGCTCATAAGGGTGGCATGTCAGTGTATATTCTTCGCCGTTTGCGATTATGAAAGGAAGTCCGTTTTTCTGTCCGAGGACATAACGTTCGTCACGAAAAACTATGCTGTCTTTTTCCACGTTCCCACCTTTTATTATTCATGATAATCGATTTTGAAGATCCGCCTCTTAAAAGTGCGCTTTTAGTTCGATTATGTTTATTCTACGCTTTCAGCATTTCATCATAGGCGACGAGCGTGACGTTGCCGAGTTCGGCGGCTTTATCGGTGCAGGCCTTTGTAAAGCCGGATTTGGCGAAGAGAAAGAAATATTTCTCCTTATAGCTGAAAAGATTACTACGCGCGACGAGCGTTACTAACACACCGAGGTCTACTTTTTCGTTCGTCCATTTGCATTCCGCAAAGAGAGCCGCATTTTTGTCTGTACCCATAATGTCTATTTCTTCCTGCGACTTGGTTTTTGCATTCGTACCCCACCAGCGTCCGAGCTCACGGAAATCGACCGGGGATTTGCCGGCGATAAGCTGCTTCCAAAGGTACTGCGTGCAGATATCCTCGAACACGCCACCCATATAGGACGACAGCTCCGGCTCGATGCGTTTATAGGCAAGGTCAGCGGCGCCACGGGCAATGACCGATGTGTTTTCGGGAACGAAGCGATACCAAAAACGGAACATATTATCCGAGATGGAATAGATTGACTTCTTGGTGCTTTTTTCGCCGTAAGGGGATTCCTTCTTAATGATACCGAGTGTAACAAGATTTTTGATATATGTCGAAACGGTGTTCGTTTCTTCTCCGACTTTGGAGCATATCTCGGACATTCGGGACGCGCCTGTGGCTATCGCCGTGATGATTGCCGTATAGATCGCCGGCTCACGGACTTCCTGCTTTAGCAGGTTGACTGGTTCCTCGAAAATGGCACTTGCCGGATTCAGAAAGGTGTTTTTCACGTTGTCGGCAACGCTCATTTTGTCGCTGACCTGGAGCAGGTACTGAGGCGTGCCGCCGAACATTCCGTAGAGAAGCGCTTTATCTTCGTCCCCAAACTTGCCGAACAGACGGCAGGTCTCGTCAAATGTGAACGGCAGCAGTTTAAGTTGTGCGGTGCGTCTGCCATAGAGCGGGGCTTTGTAGGCAAGGACCTGGTCCTCCATATACGCCATCGAAGAGCCGCAAAGGATCAGCATCATTTTCGACGTGTCTTTATATTTGTCGATAAGCAGCTGCAAGGTCGATGCAAGACTCTTGGAACCACGAGCGACATAGGGATATTCGTCGATTGCAAGAATGACCCTTTCCTTTTCGGAAAGACGAAAAACGTATTCGAGCGCCGCTTGATAGGAAGCGAAGGACGTTTCCGCCTCGATACCGCCCACATACTCGATAATGCTTTTTGAAAAGTTTTCGAGATTCTGTTTGGCGCTGCTTTCGACGCCCATAAAAAATATTGCGTTTTTCTTGCCGATGAACTCGTTGATCAGTGCCGTCTTGCCGACACGGCGGCGGCCGTAAATGACAACAAATTCAAATCGGTCGGATTTATAAAGATTATTCAGCGTTTTCAGTTCAGCTTCTCTTCCAATAAACATTGCAGAACCTCCGCCTTGGGTTTATATAATTATTGCACATCTTCTCGATAAAGTCAAGTACGATTCGGAAAATCGTATTTGACTTTTTATCGAACCATGTAATTGTAGCTTTTAGTATCATCTCCACCTAAATTCTAATGTGTTAATAGTAATTACCGTTCATAAGAAATGCATTCATAATGATCTGTATTCACATAAAGGAAAGATGCTTATATTTTTTTGTAAACTATTATGCTGCTAAAGGTCGTTAAAACGTACACCCTTCTTTTATGAATTCTATCAGATTGGCATGTATGATGCCGTTCCTTTTCTGAAGTAGCGTGTCGGTCGTCAGTAGGTATTTCGGATAATTATCGTTCTTTATGCTTTCAAGCGCTCTGTACTCTCTGTCCTCGGTCTCACGGCTCTCGAGGATTGTATACGCCACCTGAACGTAGGAATAATTCATCTCGTTGTCGCGCAGTATAAAGTCGCATTCGAGCTTTCC
>JAEEGH010015014.1_pt1 | contig 16891 bp, 12 predicted proteins | sample 9134181 | NCBI WGS metagenome assembly JAEEGH01 (sample SAMN16246544, study PRJNA631951) | gut metagenome | biome: gut microbiome; feature: rumen; material: DP-attached | host: Bos | place: Iran: Karaj | collected 2018-10
CTCATCTCCCTGTCGGACATAATATGTACCATTGTGGTTCGTATATTCCTTAATAGCGGTATGGCCGGTGGGGGCCTTAAAACCATCATCAACACAGAGGTTTCGAGCATAAGATCTTCCTGCTGCAAAAGCACTTCTGAATGGGATGAAAACGATCACCATAGCCATCAGAAGCGCTGCGACTTTCGTCGTACACTTTGATTTTCCCATGATATTTACTTCCTTGTTTGAAAATTGATCGATTACAACAAACCCATTCCTTTGACGATCACAACACCCATAGATTATCATTATCGAAACCGGTTTACTAACAAAATCGCACCGGATTATATAACGATCTTTCACAACATCTTACTCGTGATAGAATATACTCATGTATTAACGGAAAACTGTCCGATGACACCCCGTAATCGACAACCGCATCCGGACCCTTCTTGAAGAAAGACAGTGACATCCGATCATCGTTTCCTTTACTTAAGATCGGTCAGATCAGCTGCTGCTCGTTGATGATCAGTTTAAATTGCAGTCCCAGTGTCTCCGCGGCTTTACGGCAGAGGACCATGCGCTGCAGGAAAATCTCGAAATAGTCCATCACCGAACTATAGTGCGTATCGACCGAGAGCTTGAGCTTGATGATCGTATGCGCTTCATTGATTTTCAGTTCGGACTTCGTGACCGAATAGTTGACTCGGTCATGGATATCGAAGGAGGACTTATCGTCATTACGGACACGGTTACGGCGCACATCGCTCTTATCCGCCAGGATCAGCGCTGCCGCAAGAGAATTGACCGGGACACCGGTTCCCTCATCGTGATTTCCGATCGCCGTGACGATCATGCCGATCTCCTCCGGCGGGAATCCCATCTCATCTAAGATTCGAAAAGCGATCAGCGCGCCTGACTGGCTGTGATCCGTGCGGTTCACCAGATTTCCGATGTCATGGAGATACCCCGCGATCTTTACAAGTTCCACGGTCCTCTCGGGATATCCCAGCGTCTTAAGAATATAGCCGGCCGTCTCCGCCACAAGCGTCACATGCGCGAACCCGTGCTCGGTATATCCCAGCGCATCCAGCGACTCATTCGCCTGCTTGATATAAGTTTTGATCACTTCATTATTCTTGATCTCTTCATAAGTCATCTGACTTCTCCCACTAGTTTCTTTTCTTCATTTTCGTGGTTCATTATACCATTCAATCTATCATAGCAGACGTCATGTTAATATGTCTCAGACGTCATGCAGCCGACCTCGTCCTCATCGACCTTTTCCCATTTTCCTTTTGCGCGATCGAATTCCTGCGTGTAGTGCCACATGATGTCATACCCTCTCGCAGTGTATCTAAGTTCGACCGTATCCTCGGTGATCCAGATGGTCATGCCGCTGATATGAAGTCCCAGGATCTCAAAATCCTCATCGGGATCTTCTTTATAGGACTCCTTGTTCGGGAAAATGATGGTGACTATGTAATGACCATCCTTAAGTTCGATACTGCTCTTATCTTCACTCGGCCAGATATTCACCATGTTTTCTACTGTAAGGCTGAAGCCCGCATTCTTCTTACCCAGATATCCTTTGAGACTGAACGTATCACGGTCATTCTCATCGTACTCAAAACCCTCGCAGAGCTTCTCGTCAAAAACAGCCACCGCCCGGTCGTCAAACAACGCGATCTTTTCCAGCCCGAACATATTCTCTTTCGGGCATTCGATGACTTCTTTAGCATCCGCCTCATTTTCAATGAGTTTTTTGGATTTTTTACAGCCAACGAGTGTGATCAGTGTAACAGCCACCAGTAAAAAAGCGAAAACCCGTTTTCTCATAAACAACTCCTCCTTTTCAAGACATCCTTTCTTTTCCTAAAAACTATATTTCGTCGATCCCGTATATATACCGGAACTCCAGTAACGAAGCAGAATCTTTTTCCTGTCCTTCCAGTTCTTCCTTTAGGGAATTCTCCTTATCGATAATGAAATAAATGATCCGGCAACCGTATTCTTTAGCCTTCGGCATGAAATACTCCGCCACCCACTTTGTGTCCAGCGGATTATCCTCAAAGCCATCTCTGGTATCCGCCACATAATCGCATCCGGAGTGATTCCTGATCACCACAAGTGCTTTTTCCAAAGGCAAACGATACTGCTCGAGCTCACAGTACTTTTTCCAGTGAACCAGAACCACATTCTTCTCCAGAACGTAAAACACATCGCAGAATTCAGATAAATAAATCTTTTCCATACTATTCATCTCAATATTCCCTAAGTAAAAACTTTCAAAAACATTATACATCAAGTAAGCTGTTAATACGGCGCTTATACGAGCAGTGAATATCGTGAATGTACGGGCTATTTCCCTTCATAACACTGCCGTTTGAACTCTTCACTGATCTCGCTGTGCAGCATGGTAAAAAAAGATGAAGTTACCCCCGTTTCTGAACAGCGATGTCCGGAAACGGGGGTGCTTTTTGTTAATTCATATTACCCGGAAAGAATCAGGTTCCGGGGCTGGAAGAATAGGAAGATCAGGAAGGATCAGGCGCCGCCTTCTCCTCCACCGCCTTCACCGCCACCACCTTCCGGAGGATTATCCTGTGGCGGATTCTCCTGCGGCGGGTTATCCTGCGGAGGATTATCCTGTGGAGGATTATCCTGTGGAGGATTATCCTGAGGAGGATTATCCTTCGGCGTGGTATCCGGTGTCGGAGTAGTATCCTGAGGTGTCGGTGTTGTATCCTGAGGTGTCGGTGTCGTCGGATCCGGTGCCGGTGTTGTATCATCCGGGATGACCTCGCCCGTATTCGGATCGACCTTTCCGCTGCCACCGCCGGTGCCGACATGGATCACGGCTGCCTTAGCAGGATATGTGCTCGGGAAGTATGTGTCTCTCTTTACTTCGTTGCCATCCTTGTCATACCAGACCTTGTAGGACTTGTAGACATAGCCTGTACGTCCGGAAGAAACCTTCTTCTGGGTGCCGGCCGGGAGGCTGGAATCGGATACATAGTTCGTGCCGGGAGAGATCGTGCTGACCTGCTCGCCGACCAGTTCGATCTTCTGGCCGTCCGGAAGCTGACGTCCGTAGATCTCAACCGTTACATGCAGATCCGCGTAGTATGCGTGGATCGCGATCGGGAATTCCGTGTTATTTGTAAAGCGGAAGTTCGGGCTGTACCAGGTAACGGTCGCGTCGGTTCCCTTCGGCACGTACGTGCTCGGGATCGAGTGGTTCTTTCTCTCATCAACCTGAAGGTCTGCCTTCGAAACACTCTGGTAGAGCATGGTGTTGGCCTGGCAGATACCGCCGCCGATCTCGTCTCTCATCGAGCCGTTGTAGATACCGTGCGCCATCTTGAAGCCGCCTTCGCTCGTTCTCTTGCCGATGTAGTCGTTGAAGTTGAACTTCTCGCCCGGCTGGAGCACCAGACCGTCGAGTTTCTCGCAGACCAGACGGATGTTGGTGTTACGGTTATCGTTATCCGTTGTTTCAGAAGTGGTTGTAGAAACCAGACCAAGCTGGCTCTTGAGGAATTCCGAAGAAACTTCCGGCTCAGTGATCTCAGCTTCAACCGGGATCACTACCTGATATTCGGAACGGTTCAGGGCTGCTTTTACATCGGCGATCGCCTTATCGATATCGACCACGACGCCGTCCTGGGACTCAACATAGATGAAATCGAGTTTCTCAACATCGAAGCCCTCGATGGAAGCCTCGGCAAGTTCTGTATTGCAGGGCTCAAGAGTCTGTCTTACAAGGGAATCGATATCGACGCCGGAAGATCCGAGCGTGTAGGTGCAGTCGAAGTTGACCGGAGTGGTCTTCAGTGCCTCGATCTTCTCGTAGCGCTCCTTGATGGCCTCGTCTCCAACGTAGCCGCTGGTTCTGCCGTAGTCATATGCCTCATCGATGATTGCGTCGATGTCGCTGTCAAGCTTCATGCCGTCGGTCTTCATGGGGATCTGCTCGTCACGGAGCTGGAACTTCACGTCAAGTGTCGCCGCGCTGTCGGAGGCGAACATCTTCTTGACCTCATCCTTCGTCTTGCCCGCGACGCTCTCGCCGTTGATCGTGATACCCTCGTAGAACTTCGGGTCCTCAACGACTTTTCTCATCTCTTCCATCTTCGCCGCCGCTTCACTCTCGTTTACGGACGCGTCAGATACAGCCACTGTCGTCGTGTCGGCCGGTGCTTTGTTATCGCTCTTTCTGGCTTTCGAAAGGATCAGAAATCCTGCACCGCCTACGACCAGGACACCTGCTGCAATGCCGATGCCGATCTTCAGAAACTTCTGCAGTCTCTCCTCTTTCATGCCGGTTTCGTTCGCTTCCAATTCTTCATTGTTCTTTTCCGGTTCTTTTGCCATAGATGTCAACGCCCCTGTTTTCCCTGATATATCAACTGGTTTCTTTTCCTGTCGGATGACTCCCGCCTTGCCGTTACGCAATTCATTAGAGAGTTATCCTAATCTATACCAAAAGATTACTATAGGCAAGGGTGTCTTTCAAGATATGATACGCTTTCAGGATCATTACGTTTTGATCTCGATTTTGCTCCGGGAACCATCCGAAACACGTTTTTCAGGCGGCCCGAAAAGCACTTTTCATGCAATTTACAGATTTTGAACCCAAAATGACAGTATTGTAATACCACGGCTCATTTTTTGTCCTATAATACGCTTTGGATAACTAAGAAGTTAGTGGAGTGGACGTATAAAGTGTTGCGCAATATATTGGAGTATCTCGAGCAGGATGCTTTGTCTTTTTCTGGCAAAACGGCCCTTATTGACGAGACGAAATCATATACTTACGAAGAATTTTTACATATTTCCCGATGCATCGGATCCGCACTGGCCGGAAAGCTCGGCGCGGGAGCGGAAGGCCTTACTGCGCCGGCGCGTTCGTGTCTTCTCAGGAAGCCGGTCGCCGTCCTTCTCGAAAAGGGCTGTGACACACTCTGCACATTCATGGGCATCGTTTATGCCGGCTGCTTCTACGTCCAGCTGAACCCCGAGTTCCCGGAGAGCCGCATGAAGCAGATTCAGGATGTGCTCGACGCTCCGTTTATCGTGACAAATAATGAGCATCTTGAAACCGCGGAAAAGATCGCACCGAAGGACAGGATCCTTCTGGTCGACGATCTGATCGCGTCTTCGGAGGATCCGGAGCTTCTTTCCGCGATCCGTGAAAGAGCCGTGGACACCGACCCGCTCTACGCAAACTTCACATCCGGTTCGACAGGCGTTCCGAAGGGTGTCGTTGTCGGACACAGAAGCGTTCTCGACTTCATCGAAGTCTTCGCGCCGATGTTCGGTATCACAGAGAGCGACGTCATCGCCAACCAGGCACCCTTCGATTTCGACGTTTCCGTCAAGGATATCTACTCCGCGTTGAAAGCAGGAGCAACTCTCGTGATCGTGCCGAAGAGACTCTTCTCCCAGCCGGTCGCGCTTCTCGACTTCCTCTGCGAGCATAACATCACGACCATGATCTGGGCGGTCTCGGCACTTTGCCTCATCACGACCTGTCACGGTCTCGACTATAAGACGCCCGAAACCGTAAGACGCGTGCTTTTCAGCGGTGAGGTCATGCCGATCAAGCACCTCCGTGACTGGATGGCACATCTTCCGGATGCCGAGTTTGTGAATCTTTACGGTCCTACCGAGATCACCTGCAACTGCACTTATCACCGCATCGACCGCTCCCGCGATTACAGCGACGGTATCCCGATCGGTCTTCCGTTCCCGAACGAGCACGTTTTCCTGCTCGATGCCGAAAACAAAGAGATCACGGAACCCGATGTTACGGGCGAGATCTGCGTACGCGGTTCTGCGCTCGCACTCGGCTACTTCAGAAATCCCGGGCAGACGGCAAGTGCTTTTCCCGATGACCCGCTCAACAACTGGTATCCTGAGAAGATCTACAGAACAGGCGACCTCGGAAGATATGCGGCGGACGGCGAAGAGCTTTACTTCTGCGGAAGAAAAGACTTCCAGATCAAGTACATGGGCCACCGCATCGAGATCGAAGAGATCGAGCGCGCCATCTCCGAAGTTCCGGGGATCAACCGCTGCTGCGTGATCTTTAACGAAGAGAAACAGCGCCTGTACGGCTTCTACGTTGGCGCGATGGATAAGAAGGAGCTTCACGCGGAGCTCAGCAAGACTCTCCCCGTCTACTTTATTCCGGGGATTTTGAAGCAGATCGACGAATTCCCGCTCAACAAGAACGGTAAGATCGATCGAAAAGCACTTTTGGAAAGGAGATCCAGAGCATGACGACGGAACAGATCCTTTCCCTTACTTCCGGTGAAGCCACACCGGCCTACATCTTCGATCTGGGTGAACTCGAAAAGCGTATCTCCTACCTGCGAAGGAGCCTACCTTCCGAGGTCGAACTGTGCTATGCGGTAAAGGCGAACACCTTCATTATCGAAAAAGCATGCGAGCTCGTTGATTATCTCGAGATCTGCTCGCCCGGCGAATACCGGATCTGCGAGAAGCTCTCCTGCCCGCATGGAAAATACGTCATTTCCGGCGTCAACAAGCAGGAAGATTTCATCGGAGAACTCGTTTCCGAAAAGGACCCGATCGCGGTATTTACAGCTGAATCGAAGCACCAGTTTTTCCTTCTGCGCGAAGCGGCAAAGAAACAGATGGTGCTCGCCAATACTTCGGATGCGAAGAATGCGTCTGTGACCGATGCTGATGAGCTGAGTGCGGACGGGGCTGAGGGCGCAGACGGAATCTCCGGCCGGCGTCTGCCCGTTCTGATCCGCCTGACGAGCGGAACACAGTTCGGTCTCGACAAGGCAGATCTTTTCGACGTGATCAGCGAATACAAGGACGATCCGTTCATCGACATTATCGGTATCCAGTATTTCTCAGGCACACAGAAGAACTCCCTGAAGAAACTGAAAAGAGAGCTCGACTATGTCGATGAAGTGATCAAAGAACTGCGCGACCAGTTCTCTTTCGAGACAAGAAAACTCGAGTACGGCACGGGCTTCCCGGTCAGCTACTTCGAGGGGGAGAACTTCGATGAAGATACATTCATGAAGGAATTCTCGGATCTTCTTTCCGGGATGGCTTTCAAGGGAAAGATCACACTTGAGATCGGGCGCAGTATCGCGGCAAGCTGCGGCACGTACCTGACGAAAGTGGTCGATACGAAGTTTAACTGCGGCGAGCGCTATGCGATCGTGGACGGCGGCATGCACCAGATCGTTTACTACGGTCAGTTCATGGCCATGAAGCACCCGAAGATCCGACGTCTTCCGGCTATGGAAACTGCCGGCGTCGCGGAAAGTGCGGAAACTTCCGGAAGCGCGGTGGGCACAGGAAGTGCGGAGCCCTGCGACTGGAACATCTGCGGATCGCTCTGCACGATCAACGATTTTCTCGTGAAGAAATATCCGTTCGGAGATCTTAAGATCGGCGACATCCTCGCCTTCGAGGACGCGGGCGCGTACTGCCCGACCGAGGGCATCTCGCTGTTCCTGTCACGCGAACTTCCGAGTGTATTCCTGCTCGACGGGAGCGGTGCTTTTACGAAAGTAAGAGAACAGATCCAGACAGAGCAGTTCAACTCACCGAGTCCGGTCGGGCAAGGGTAAATCCCTGAGGGCACAAGTGCTTTTCAAGAAGATTTTTCTTCTCACGAAATAAAAAAGCAATTCAAATCAGTCTAAATCAAGGAAACAAAGGTAAAAGGAGAAAAAGAACTATGGACGAGAGATTATTGGAGATCCTGGAAGACATTCAGCCGGAGGTAGATTTTGAGACATGCACGACGCTCATCGACGACCACTATCTCAATTCGCTGGCGATCATTTCGCTGGTTGCTGAACTCGAGGAGGAATTCGACATCACGATCCCGACCGTCGAGATCATTCCGGAGAACTTCAATTCCGCTTCGGCAATGTGGGACATGATCACACGTCTGTCAGAAGAGGGCTGACATGTTCAGCATCTCGACCTATTTTTCGATTCAATACATCATACTGCTGTTAGCAGCTATCTTCTTCTATGAGATCCTCCCGCAAAGAGGCAGGAGATGGGTACTGCTTATCTTCAGCTACCTGTTTTTCTACGCAATCAGCGGAAAACTGGTGCTTTTCCTCATGGCGTCCACGCTTTCGGTCCACCACATCGGACTGTGGCTCGCCGACATTCAGAACGACTGTAAAAAAGAACTGTCCGGCATCGATAAGAAGGACCGCGACAGAAAGAAAGCAATCAACGCGGTGTTTACGAAGAAGCAGCGCCGTGTCATGACGTTTGCCGTGATCTTTCACGTCGGCATGCTGCTCGTGCTCAAGTACTCGACCTTCGGCATCACGAACATCAATCACCTGTTCAGGCTGATCCACGTGCCGGTACATGTACACCCGCCGCGCTTCATGATCCCGATCGGTATTTCCTTTTATACCCTTCAGGCAGTCGCGTACCTCTTCGATGTTTACCGCGAGAAAATCACTGCGGACAGAAACCTTCTGCGTATCTCGATGTTCATGAGTTTCTTCCCGCAGATCATGGAAGGCCCGATCTGCCGCTACGAAGACACCGCTTCGTCTCTTTGGGAAGTGAACCGCATCAAGTACGAGAACTTCATCTTAGGACTTCAGCGCATCCTCTTCGGTGTCATGAAAAAGCTCGTCATCGCGGACCGTCTGAACCTGATGCTTCAGAACATCTACTCCGGCTATGCCGAGTACGACGGATTTGCCATGATCCTCGCCGCAGTATTCTACACACTCCAGCTCTACTGCGACTTCTCAGGCACCATGGACGTCATCATCGGATCCGCGCAGATCTTCGGCGTGAACCTTCCGGAAAACTTCCGCCGCCCGTTCTTCTCGGCGACGATCTCTGAGTTCTGGAAACGCTGGCATGTCACGCTCGGTACGTTCTTTAAGGACTACGTCTTCTTCCCGCTCTCGATGAGCAAGCCTCTGAAGAAGCTCACGACAAACGCACGTAAGAAACTCGGCAACCACTTCGGTCCGCTTCTTGCCGGCGCGATCGCACTCTTCACCGTGTGGCTCTTCAACGGACTGTGGCACGGCGCCGGATGGAACTACATCTTCTTCGGCATGTTCCACTTCGTCCTGATCCTGTCGGGCTCCATCTTCGAGCCGCTGATCATCAAGGTCACGCAGAAGCTGCACATCAAGAGATCGAGCAAGCCGTACAAGTGCTTTCAGATCGTAAGGACCTCGATCCTCGTATGCATCGGCGAGCTGTTCTTCCGTGCGGAGAGCCTCGGTGCCGGTCTGACGATGTTCTCGAAGATGTTTACGAATTTCTCGCTGAAGACGGTCAGGGACGGCACGATCTTCACCTTCGGCATGGACCGCGCAGACTTCATTATTATCGGCGTCGGCGTGCTCCTGCTCTTCACGATCAGCCTGCTTCAGGAGCGCGGTGTCAAGATCCGCGAATCCATCGGCAAAAGAAACATCGTTTTCCAGTTCGCCGTCTTCTATCTGCTGATCATGTTTATCGTAGTTTTCGGCGCATACGGCACGGGCTATATCCCGGTCGATCCGATGTATGCAGAGTTCTAAGGAGGGCATAAAATGATTTACGCAAAACGTATTGCAAAAGCACTTGTTTTCCTTCTGGGACTTTTTATCCTTCTTATGGTCTCTTCACGCATCTTTATGCCGAAGAATAATACGAAGGAGGACGGCATGGAGTACGAGCTCGCGAACGGCGTTCTCGCGGAAAAAGAAGGCTCTCTCGACGTGCTCATCCTCGGCGACAGCGAAGCTTACAGTTCGATCATTCCCATGAAGATCTGGAACGATACCGGCATCACTTCCTATAACTGCAGCAACGGCGGACAGCACCTCAGCTACTCTTACGTTCTTCTTCGCAGAGCATGCGAGAAGCAGAAGCCGAAGATCGTCTTCCTCGAGGCAAACGCCATCTACAGAAGCGAGTCGGCCGCACAGGCAGTGTACGATGAACTCAGTGAGCTCCTTCCGGTCTTCCGTTACCATGACCGCTGGAAGCGCATAAAGTCCGGGGACTTCACAAAGGGTCCGGATTATACCGCACGCCAGTTCGATAAGGGTTATACCTACGTTACCACGACGATCCCGAGCGATACTCCGCCGGATCCGGAAAACTCAAAGCCGACGAAGGAAAAAGACTCGATCTCGCGGCTCAACCGCATGAGTGTTCAGGCTATCAAGCGCTACTGCGATTCGATCGGCGCGAAGTTCGTTCTGCTTAGCGTTCCGAGCACCACAAACTGGAACTATAAGCGTCACAATTCGACATCTTATCTCGCGGAAGATCTGGGGATCGATTTCATCGACATGAATCTTCTTACCGAGGAGATCCCGATCGACTGGAATCACGACACCCGTGACAAGGGCGATCACCTCAACTATAAGGGCGCATGCAAGGTCACAACTTACCTCGCTTCGTATCTCAATAACACAGGTCTTTTTACATCGCACAAAGAAGATCCGGAGTTCTCCGACTGGGTAGAGGATTACAAGCTCTTCGAGGAAGAGATCAAGCACGAAAAAGCCGCTTGAGCCAGACCTCGGCGAGTTCCGGCCAGCGGGCTACATCTTCGAATGCCGGCATCTCACCTTCCGGCTTCGGCAGCTCCTGCGAGAACTGCTCGATCAGTTCCTTCGCTCTCTGCTCGGAGACGTTGATTCCTTTTCCTGCGCGAACTGCATCGACTGCGGCCATGACCTGTTCCATGGTGTAGGGTTCACCGAATTCGCCTTTTCTGAATGCTTCATTGTGAACGGATAATCCGTGCCAGCCATGCGGGAATGCGTAGTAGGCATAAGGTACGTTATTCTTTCTTAAGGCCTGCGCAAAAAGCATGCTGTTCTCAACAGGTACGAGATCATCTTCGACCGTCTGCCAGATGAAGGACGGCGGCGTGTTCTCAGAGACGTGTTTCTCGAGAGAGAAATAGTCATATTCTTCCTGCGGCGCATCCTTGCCGATGAGTGCCCACATCGAGTAAATGTGTGTAAACTCACCAGACGTGATGACCGGGTAACTCAGGATCATCGAATCGGGACGGTTGGATACTTCGTTCAGTTCCGGATCGGTGTCTGTGACATCATCAAAATGAACACCGAGTGTGCCGCACACATGTGCACCCGCAGAGAATCCGCAGATAGTGATTCTATTCGGATCGATGTTGAATCGCGCACTGTTTTTTCTGATGTATCTTACTGCACGTGAGGCATCGTTGAGAGGCTGCTTGCGGAGCGGAACCGACATCGTGATGTCGGACGTATATGTCAGCACGAAGCAGTTCATGCCGCGGTTATAAAACTCTTTCGCAACGACTTCACCTTCCGGCGGAACGACCATGCAGTATCCGCCGCCCGGGACAACGATCATGCAGGGACGGATCTCATCATCCTCCTCGTGAAGATAAGAAACGATGTTCGGAATAAAACCGTATGCCGCTTCATAATTGTACTCATTATCTTTCCAGATATTCTCACGAAATGACTTCATTAAATGCCTCCGCTCATTTTTGAATGACTTTACATTCATTATATCCATAGTACTCAAATTGCTTGATTTCGCGCTCACCGATCACCTCGCCGGGCATAACGATCGGGATCGCCGGCGGGCAGGAAAAAGAACCCATCGCCGCGATCCGTCCGAGGGCTTCTTTCATAGGAACAGTTTCCCACGGACGCATCGATGCACCGCGGATCGTGAACTTCTTCTGCGGGAAGATCTGCTCATCATTTTCATCCGATCCCACGCTCTCCCGGAAAGAAGGAAGTGCATCTTTTTTCGGGATCGACATCAGTGTCTTACTCAGTTTATCGAGATCTCTTCCTGTGTTCTTCGGAGTGATCATCAGAACGATCATGTCCGGATCGGAGAACTCGACTTCGATCTTCTTCTCTCTCAGGATCGATGCAAACTCATCGCCGGTGTATCCGAACGGACGCGTCAGGATCGTGATCCTCATCGTATCTTCACCATAGCAGGAAAGACCGATTCCCGTGAAAGCTTCACGGATCGTGCCGACCTTTTCTTCCGTCTTCGCAAACGATCTGCTTCCGCCCTGTGTGAGCCAGAGATTCGCTCTATCAAGAGACTGCAGGATCAGCCACGAAGGACTCGTGGAAGCAAACATCCGCATCGCGTTTTTCACAAGAAAAGACAGCGGTGCTTTTTCGCGCTTCCAGTCTTCTCTTACATGCAGGTACGCGCCACCTGTTAAGACCGGCAGCGTCTTGTGCGCGGAGTCGCAGCACATATCTGCGCCGAGGTCCATCGGATGCTGCGATTCAGAAAGGAATTTCAGATACGCACCATGTGCGTTATCGACCACAAGAGCGATGCCGTTCCTGTGGCACACTTCCGCGATCTCTTTAACCGGCAGAATGTGGCCCGCATAGTCAGGAGATGTAATGTACACACAGCACGGATCCGAGTTGTGAGATGAGATGCCGGAGACAAGTGCTTTTGCCACATCATCGGCATCGATATCCACAGAAATAAGTGTGCCCGATTTCGACGCGATCCACTCGGCGTCAATGTCGAGAAGTGCGCATGCGGAAACAAAGGATTCATGGACGTTTCGTGCGGCCAGGACCCAGGGCTTCTTCTGTGTGTTTTTGTCCGATTCGGAACCTGCATTTTTCGTGTTTGCCCCGGAAGAATTCTTCGCGTCGTTTTCGGAACGCGCGCGCATCATGTTGAGATAAAGCATCGCGCGGATACAGAGCGATGAACCCTCTGTCGAATAGTACGTCGGGCAACCGAAAATCGCCGACGCGTTCTTCTCGCTCTCTGCGATGATGGACGTCGGGTGATAGAGCTCGTCCGAGCCCTTGATCTCAGTGATGTCGTACGCCGCAATATTGGAAAAAGCACTGCTGTAGCGGTCGGGTGTTCCGGTGGCTGAGCCTTCGGCGGAATCGCCGGCATCTCCGAGGGCTTCGGCGCCGGCTTCATGTGCTTGCGTGCCCGCACCCTTGTGGCCGGGCATGTGCATGCGGACAGTGCCGCTCGCCGCGTAGTCTCTAACGAAATCACAGATCGGTGTCTTCACACGCCCGCCTCCTTGAATAGCATATTTGGATTTTACCCTGTAAAGGCAGGGCGGTCAATCATTGTAACGCTTACGTTGGCAACTGAACACAAATTGAAAGAAGACATTCCGGTTAAACTTTTCTATCACTTCATTGTATAATGATTTTAATTAGCAATGTGTGATTCACTCAAGGAGAATGCAGATATGAATCGTTATAGCGACAACTCAAAAACTCATCATTTTATATCCCGCAAACTGATCAGAGTGTTTGCACTGTTTCTGAGTGCGACAATGATTATCCCACTCACCTCGTGCAACAAGAAAAGCACAGATCAAACGATCCTGCCTACCACGATCACGCATCCCAAGCCGACAGATCCTGACGTTCCCACAGCGGACACGAACGATCCGGATTCTACCGAAGGAACCGGGAACGATGATCCTGTCCAGGCGAAGTACATCCGGGCAACCGATGATTTCTACTCAGATATTACAGTCACCATGGATATCCCCAAAGACACGAGCCGTGAGTTTCAGGGACAGTCCGTGCCCTTCATGGCTTTTGCCGGCGATTCCGTAGTCCTCGTGTATCACAAGGAATACTATTTGACCCAGGCAGAGACGGACGAATATGACAGTCTCGACCACACAAAATACAACGCTCGAGCGTTTGAGATCCAGGCTAATAGAAACCAGTACAGTCTCGCTTTTTTCAACTTAAATGGTGAGCTGATCTCCAGCCAGAAGATGCCCAACCAGGTGAATATCGTCGGATTATTCGGAACCAAAGACGGCCGGGTAGGTGTTTTTACCAGCCAAATCGTATATGACACGTCAACGGGATCCATTGATCAGGCGCAGAAGCATATCACCAAACTGTCCTACTATTCCGCCGGCGGGACGCTTCTTGAAGAACATACTCTAGACGATGAGGTACAGGTGCTTTTCGGGGATTACTATTCAGAAGTGATCCCGATGGAGAACGGAAACCTTCTTGTCTACACCGGAGCGAATATTCTGATTCTTGACTCTTCCGGAAAAGCACTTGCACAGGAGGAGTTTAAGTTGCCATCTTCAACCATTTTCACTGAAGAAGGGAAATACTATGTTGTTTTCACAGAAACAAATCTTAAAGCTGACAAAACAACGAGGCACACATATATTCAGGAAATCGATCCGAATACCGCTAAACTCAAAGATATGAAGGAAACATATACGCTGACGGAAGAACGGGTGATCACAAGTGACGGACAGTGCTTTACGGTCGGGCAGAGAGACTCCATCTGCCGCAGCGATTTTGTTAATTGCACTGTGGAGACCATTATCGAATGGTCAAACACAAATTTGCCACCTCCGGAGAGCATCGCGGCTCTAAAAGTAGTAAGCAATGACGATGTCTATTTTCTTCACTCAACCACGGAGGGAACCGGCGAGAAAGCGGTAACGACCGCATGTCTTACACATCTGCACAAAGAATCAGTTAATCCTTATGCCGGAAAAAAGACGATATATGTGGCGTCGTGTGTTGAGGGAAATGAAGATTTCGATAAGCTTCTCGCCGAATATAACAAGCGGCCGGAGAGCAAGGCTCGGGTAATTGCTTACGTCGAAGGATCGGACATCAGTATGGACTACCAGAAGCAGAGGTCCACCGCGGCTGACCGGATGCTCCTTAACATGAAATCCGGAAACGGACCGGACATTCTTCTAAACTGCTCGGAATTCGGCCAGTTTAACTCCAGAGATGTCCTGATTGACTTAAATAGTTACATGGATGGTCCGAACGGCATCGACAGGTCAAAGTATTTCGACAACATCTTCCGTTCCTACGAGGTCGATGGCAAACTCTATCAGATGCCGTTGAACGTGGACATGAATGGTCTTGTCGGGAACCCTGATATTCTGGGAAGGATCGACAGCTGGACAATCGATGATTTTGATAAGAAAATGGATTCCTTAGGCACACAGACCCTGCCACTCCTTGGGTCAAGTTCAAACCTGAGGGATTATTCTGTCTCCGAGCCGATGGGTCTGCTTCTGGAGCTTCTCTTCCACGATATGGGTCACTATGTGAACTACAGCAGCTACACGACAAACTTCGACTGCGACGACTTCAGACGACTTCTCGAGATTTCGAAGAAGTACGGTGGCCGGGCGAATCCCGACACCATTCACCAGCTCTTTGAGGAGTATGATGACATGTTCCACGACGCTTACTGCCTGATGATGCAGGATGGCGTCTGCTCGATGCGGACGTTCTACTGCGGCGGGCTGACCAACGGCGGTTTTGCCCAGTATGCCGGACTTTGTCATGGGGATGCGCTTTTCCCCGGTTGGCCGACTTCTTCCGGAAAAGGACTCTCCCCCGAAGCAGGTATCTCCGTCGGTATCTCCGCCTACTCAGAATGCCCGGACGAGGCCTGGGACTTCGTCGCCTTCTTGCTTTCTCCGGAATCCCAGAGTTCTCTTTCCGGCGTACACTGGGGCGGCATCTGCATCCACAGGGAAAGCGAGCGCGACGGTCTTCTGCGAGAGATTGAAGAGTACCGCAACGGCATGCGCCAGAGTGACGAGCCGGTCACCAATGACCAGATCGACCGTTTTATCACGTTGATTGAAAAGATTGACACCTCGATCCACACCGATCCGACAATCGCGGAAATCGTTGCCGAAGAAGCCCCTGCATTTTTCAATGGGCAGAAAAGTGCAGATGAAGTCAGCCGCATCATTCAGGATCGCGCCGGCAGAGTCATCGCAGAAATGAAATAAAGCTCAAAAATCAACCAACAAAAGCACTCGCCCCGCGCCTCAGTTCAGCCCCGAGCCGTAGCCGCGACCTCACTGATTAAACTCTCTGTGGATCGCGACCATGAGCGCGCACTCGATGCGCTTCTTGAAGAGTTCGCAGCCGTACTTGTAGACACCGCGCACTGAGCCGGTCGCGTGGTAGGCATTGGCCGCGCAGCCGCCGGAGCAGTAAAGGCGTGCCCAGCAGTTCCGGCATTCCTCGCGGGAGTACACATTGCAGGCCGCAAAGTCATCCTGGACTGCGGTGTTATTGACGCCGTCGTAGATGTTGCCGAGCAGGAACTTCTCCTCGCCGACGAACTGGTGGCACGGATAGAGGTCACCCCACGGTGTGACGGCCATGTACTCGGTTCCGGAGCCGCAGCCGGAGATGCGCTTGTAGATGCACGGTCCGCCCTTTAAGTCGATCATGTAGTGGTAAAAAGTGAACGGCTTGCCCTCGTTATCGCGCTCGATCATGAGCTCGGCGAGCTTTTCGTACTGCTCCATAACGATCGGCAGATCCTCATCCGTCAGGCGCGACGGATCGTCCTCGGAGCAGACGACAGGCTCCATCGAAAGCTCGTTAAAACCGAGGTCAAGCATGACCTTGATGTCCTCGAGGAAATCGGGGTTAGCATGTGTAAACGTGCCGCGCATGTAGTAGTTTTTGCCGCCTCTGGCCTTCACGAATTTCTGGAACTTCGGCACGATCTTCTCCCAGCTTCCGTTGCCCGCAAAGTCGACGCGGAAACGGTCGTGGACTTCTTTTCGGCCATCGAGCGAAAGCACGACATTACTGCACTCGCGGTTCGCAAAATCGATCACATCATCATCGACGAGCACGCCGTTCGTGGTCAGCGTGAAGCGGAAGTTCTTGCCCTTCTCCTTCTCGATGGATCTCGCGTACGCGACAAGGTCCTTGACGACCTGGAAATTCATGAGCGGTTCGCCGCCGAAAAAGTCAACTTCAAGGTTTCTTCTGGAACCCGAATTCTCGATCAGAAAATCGAGGGCGCGTTTGCCGACTTCGAAGCTCATCACCGCGCGCTCGCCGTGGTACTT
>JAEEGH010015018.1_pt1 | contig 16887 bp, 9 predicted proteins | sample 9134181 | NCBI WGS metagenome assembly JAEEGH01 (sample SAMN16246544, study PRJNA631951) | gut metagenome | biome: gut microbiome; feature: rumen; material: DP-attached | host: Bos | place: Iran: Karaj | collected 2018-10
GTGGATTTCTTGCGCTCGACGTAGCCGGCCTGTTGCTTGGTCAGCTCGTAGTTGGCGCGTGGGTCAAAGTTGGTGCTCATATTTGTTGTTGAATTGTTGATCGTTTATTTGTTTAATTGTTGAATTGACATGGGACTTCGGGACGCGGGACGCGAGACGATGTCACCCTTCTCAAAAACAATTGGCTAAAATAGAAAATATTTGGATTGGTTGAGAAAAATGCGTTAGAAAAATGTATTAAAAATGTAGAGACGCGAATCGCGTCTCTACAGGGTTAATTCTTGTCTTCTATCGTCCTCGCTATCTTCTCGATGTTCAGGCTGCGCGCGGAGGCATCGATGATATCCTTGTAGATGCCGCCTTTCTTGTAGATGGTGTCGGGGTCGCCGTCCTCTTCAACGCGACCTTGCTGGAGGGCGTAGATGTAGTCGGCGTCGATGATTTGCGAGATGCTGTGGGAGATGATGATGACAGTGCGGTCTTTCTTGATGGCGTCGATGCTGTTTTTGATCTGCTCAGTGGCGATGGCATCGAGGCTGGCCGTGGGCTCGTCAAGGAAGATGATGGGCGGGTTCTTGAGGAACATGCGGGCGATGGCAACACGCTGCTGCTGACCGCCCGAGAGGTCGGCGGCATTGTTGTTGAACTGCTTCGGCAGTTCAATCACCTGGTCGTAGAGATGCGACTTCTTGGCGGCCTCCACCACATCTTCGTGGGTGGCTTTGGGATTGCCGTAAAGGATGTTCTCCTCAATGGTGCCGTCGAAGATATGGTTCTTCTGCAGCACGAGGCCGATGTTCTCGCGGAGGTACTGGGTGTCGTATTCGCGCAAATCCACACCGTCGAGGAGAATCTGTCCAACCTGAGGCTCGTAGAATTTGTCCAACAAGTTGACGATGGTACTCTTGCCTGCTCCAGAGAGTCCGACCAAGGCGGTAATCCGGCCCGGATCGATGGTCATATTCACGTCGAAAAGGGCTTGGTTGCCATTGGGATAGGTGAAGTCGACATGCTTAATCTCGAACTTGCCGTGGATCTTCTCGGGACGATAGCTGCCCGAAGGCTCCACATCCTTCTTCGAATCGATGATGCTGAAGAAACCCTCCGCATAAATCAAGGCATCGTTCACATCATCGAAAATACGCTGCAGTTGGGTGATGGGTGCAATGACATTGCTGAACAGCATCACGTGGTACATGATCTTACCGATGGTCATGCCCGGATAGCCTATTAATACAAGGTAGGCCGTCAGTATGATGACCAACACGGTACCCACCTGCTTCACGAAGCTCTTCACACCATTGAAATAAAACGCCACACGGCGTGTTTTCATCTGGTTTTCAGTTACTTGGTTTTGGATATCCAACTGCTTTTGGGCTTCGATCTTCTCACGATTGAAACTCTTGATGACGTTGATGGAGTCAATTATATTCTTGATGCCTTGACTCTTGGTCTCCAAGTGGCCGCGCATCTCACGACGCCAGCCCTTGAGACGACGAGCCTGCCGATAGGTAATCCAGAAATAGACAGGCACGATGGCCAAAGCCACCAAACCGACATACACATTGGCGATGAACATCAGGATCAAGGCCAAAAGGGCGCTCGTGAACAAGGGCAACAGGTCGATGAAGAAGTTCTGCACCGTGCGTGAGAGGCTACTCACGCCTTGGTCGATACGGGCCTGGAGCTTGCCTGTGGCGTTGTCCCCAGTATTGAAGAAGGCCATTTTGAAGGTCAGCACCTTCTCGATGACGCTTTGGGCCAAGTCACGACTGACGAAAATGCGCATCCGCTCGCCGAAATAGTTCTGCGCGAAGGTAATCAGCGCGGAGAGGATTTCTTTGCCCAACAACACCACCGAAATCATAATCACGATGTGGGCAGCGGCTTGGCCCCACTTCTCCCCTGCCGTGACCAAACCATTCACTTGGTCCACGGTCCAGTCCAGCACAATGGCGTTGACCTGGGCCATCAGTGAGCCCAACAAGGTTAGCAACAATGTGATGAAAACCAACCACTTGTATGGCTTAACGAATGGACTTACATTTTTAAAGAGCTGAAAGAGATTCATCTTATCTAATTTTTTATTGTTTTATTTCTGTTGCACACACATACATCAGGCAATTCCGGCAATCGAATTCGAGACGGAAGGTATGGCTCCCGTTACGGATCAACAAAGGCGTTGCCTTCTGTCCTGTTTCCTTGCTGCACATCCCGTTGGCATAGCGGATGCAATGGTGGCAGGTCATGAGATGGTCGGGGATGGCGTCGGAGTCTGTAGGGACGCACCGCGTGCGTTCGTAATCGGCCGTGTTGGTGGACACATTCGATGTGTCCCTACATGGTCGATTATTCCGATGGTTTTCAATCAATGCATCGGTCAATTGTGCCACCAATTGGCGTTTCATCTCGCCGATGACGGAGGCAGGGATGAGGCGCGGTTCGGCGAATTGCAATTCCAAATTGACGGGGTTGAACACCGTGTCGCCCCATTGCAGGGCCTTTTTGCGGATGTTTTCCGTGGCCTTTTCGGGGTTGTTGGCCGTGATTTTATCGCATTGTGTGGTCGTCATTGCTAGCGGAGCGCGGCAATCCAGAGAATTAGTTTCTTTGTCTGGATTGCTTCGTTCCTCGCAATGACGCAAAGCGGCCAACTCGTACCCCGTTTCTGTCTCGGCCAAGGTCAGATTAATGTCGATTTTTCGATTGCCATTGGAGGCATCCACCTGTTTTTGCCATTCGAGGTCAAGGTTGCGGTAAATCTTGGCACCGCGATGGGCACCGTGCGGGCGGTTGCACGACACCGTATTGCCGTTTACCACATCGGCACGCAACCCCACCAATTCATTGTCCTGATTCAGGAAACATAGCCCATCGCCATTATGTAGAGACGTGCCACGGCGTGTCTCTACCTTAATTTCCATGCGCAACGGGTTGCACCAAACGACCTCGCCGATGTATTCGCCCATCGATTTAGGCGTGAAAGGAGAATCTATGCCTTTTTGCCGACCGTTGATAAAGAAATCGGTGAAACCCCGGTTGAAGGATTTCTCCGGATTGACCTCGAATGTAGAGACGCGGCGCGCCACGTCTCTACAAGAAGATTGGACATATTCAGGTCGGCGTTCAAAAACAGCGTCCAATTTCTGGCGGTAAAACGCCGTCACATTCTTCACATAATCAGCGTCTTTCATTCTGCCCTCAATCTTAAAGCTGCTGATGCCCGCATCCATCAATTCTTCCAAATGTGCACTATTATTGAGGTCTTTCAAGCAGAGCAAATGCCTGTTTTTTATCAGCACATTACCATCGCCGTCAAGGAGGTCATAGGGGAGACGACAAGGTTGGGCGCAGGCGCCGCGGTTGGCACTGCGATTGCCGATATATTGGCTCAGATAGCACTGCCCGCTGTGGCTGACACACAAGGCACCATGGACAAAGAACTCCAACGGGACGGTGGTCTTCTCCCTGATTTCACGAATCTGTTGCAGGCTCAACTCCCGACCCAAAACGACTTGACTAAACCCCAATTGTTCAAGGAGTTGCACCTTCTCCACGGTCAAGTTGTCGCATTGCGTGCTGGCATGAAGCGGGATGGGCGGCAAGTCGAACTGCAGTAACTGCATGTCCTGCACGATGAGTGCGTCGACGCCAGCGTTCCAGCAGTCGTAGGCCAACTGTCGGGCGCGCTCTAACTCATTCTCATATAATAAAGTATTAAGCGTGACATATACTTTGGCGTCAAACAAAGCGGCATGCCGACAAAGGCGTTCGATGTCGACTATGCTGTTGGAGGCCTTCTCACGAGCTCCAAAAGAAGGACCGCCAATATAGACGGCATCGGCGCCGTGATTAATGGCAGCCATACCCACCTCGGCATCCTTGGCGGGCGAAAGCAGTTCTATCTTCTTCACATTCATGCCGCAAAATTACGCTTTTTCAGTTCGATGCCGATAAATTTCGTATTTTTGCAAGTTATTTTCATCCTGAAAATGAAAAGTCGCATCCCAGTCATATTGTTCGCCCTGACTGCCGTCCTGCTCTTCGCCTCGATGATACAGCAGGCAACGGGGATGTTTCGTTTCAAGGAGTTGAACGGTGTGACCAAGGAAACGATTATCCCGGAGACCAATTTCGCGAATTTCTGCGACCGAAGCCTGCAAGACTCGACCGAAGCCTATCTGAAGAAGCACTACGGTTTCCGCGAGCCATTAACCCGACTCCACAACCAAACGCAATGGGCACTTTTCCGCTATTCCCAAGTGGAAGAAGACCAGCGCATCACAATTACATCCGACAACTGGATTTATGAGCCTTGGTCGGTAGAAGAATACTACCAAAGCCTTGCCTATCATCACGGTTACGACTCGGCGGCCATGGCAGCGGTTTTCGAGGCTGAAGCCCAGCGGCTGCTGGAACTTCAAGAGTTTTTGAAACCTTATGGCACACATCTATTCGTGGCTCTTCTTCCCGGCAAAGAACAGATCTGTCCCGAGCACCTGCCCAAAAACGACCGCTATTTCGAGAAAAAGCAAATCACGGCCTACGACTTCTATGCCAAGCGACTAGAAGAACTGGGCGTCAACTACATCGACTTCAGCGCATGGTTTCAGCAACTGAAAGGCCACACTGACTACCCATTGTTCCCTCAAACAGGCACCCACTGGAGCAACCTCGCTGCCATTCATAGCGCCGACACCCTCGTACGCTATATGGAACACCTAAGCGATTCCAATATGGTCAACATATTGATTGACAACACATTCAAGAGAACACTTAAGTCTGATGCCGACCTCGAGAGCCTGATGAACCTCATCTGGCCTTTGCAGAAAGAACCCAACTATTTGGCAGCAACAGCCTACGACTATGACACTACCGCTTGGCGGCCACGGTTGCTTACCATCGGCGACTCCTTCTATTGGAACATCCTCAATTTCACACCCGTTTGGGATGTTTTCAATGGCGTGCCATTCTGGTATTATTTCAGCACTGCCTACTTCAACGACGACGATTTGAAGGTGGACAAAAAAGTGTCAGACCTGGATGTCTTTCAGGAGGTCATCGATGCCGATTTCGTCATGCTCTCCTACTCCACCGTTTCGCTCTATAAGATGAGCAACGGATTCAGCGAGGCATTGTTGCAAGAGATTAAACAAAAACAAAGCAAAATAAATAATAGACACGAGACCGCGGGACGGCGAAACGGCGAGACGGTTCAGGGACCTTGTCCCGAAGTCCCGCGTCCCGAAGTCCCGAAGTCAAAAAACTAACAATATGGTATTCAGCAGCAACATATTCCTACTCTACTTCATGCCAGCATTCTTCCTGGTGTATTTCCTCATGCCGAAGAAGATCCGCAACTATGTGCTACTGTTGGCATCGCTCATCTTCTATGCATGGGGAGCGCCTGAGTTCATCATACAACTGGTGATTTCCACTATACTCAATTTCTTCTTGGTCAAATGGATGTGCGCCATAAAGAACCCAAAAGGAAGGAAATGGCTTTGTGGCATCAGCATCTTCATTCCCCTCGGATTGCTGTTTGTATACAAATACGGCAACTTCACGATGGAGAACCTCAACGCCTTGATTGGCGTGACAGGCCACGCGCCACTGTCGTGGAAACGTATCATGCTGCCCATTGGCATCTCGTTCTTCTCGTTCCAGAGCGTCACCTACACTTTGGACACCTATCGTGGCGTCAACCCGCCTTTAAAGAAGTTGAGCGACTACATGCTCTACATCACCATGTTCCCGCAACTCATCGCAGGTCCCATCGTGCGCTACTGCGATGTCGCCGACCAAATTCGCCAGCGTGAATCCACCATGGCCGACCGCATGCAGGGTTTCTACCGCTTCGTCATCGGCTTGAGCAAAAAGATTCTCATCGCCGATGTTATTGGCCTCTGCGTCGACAAGATGCTAGGACCTGCCGCACTCGATGCCTCCCAGATGGGCGACGTGATGACGCGCATTGCCACTCTAGACACAGGCACGGCCTGGCTCGTCGCCTTGGCGTATACCTTCCAAATCTACTTCGACTTCGCTGGTTACTCAGACATGGCCATCGGTTTGGGACGCGTGATGGGCTTCAAGTTCCCTGAGAACTTCAACAACCCCTATACTTCTCGTTCCATCACCGAGTTCTGGAGACGGTGGCACATGACGCTCGGCGCCTTCATCATGAACTACCTCTATATCCCGTTGGGCGGCAACCGCAAAGGCAAAGGGCGCATGTACCTCAACCTGTGGCTTTGCTTCCTGCTTAGCGGTTTGTGGCACGGCGCTTCGTGGAACTTCGTCATCTGGGGCGCCTTGCACGGCCTCTTCATCTGCCTCGACAAACTCTTCCTCGGCAAGGTGATGAAGAAAATCGGCACAGTGCCTTCCGTCATCCTCACCTTCATCACCGTATGCGTCATCTGGATGTTCTTCCGCATAGAGAACCTCAGCTTGGCCTGGACTTTTGTCACCCGCATGTTCGCCTTCGACTTCAGCGGTTTCGTCTTCGAGGGCAACGCCATGGTATACACCACCTTAGTCATTGCCTTCCTCTTCTCGTTCCTCACCCTGACGGGATGGGGCAAGAAGTTGGAACAAAAGGTCTACTACACCGACTACAGCGGACGCCAACATATCTGGGTGTGGATCATCGCCGCCATTGCCTTCATCTTCTGCGTGGCTGCCTTGAATGCCACGAGTTTTAGTCCGTTTATTTACTTCAGGTTCTAGACAAATGAGCAGATTTGGTTTGCATATTAAGTCATTAACCAAGGATGAAACTTATCCCTTTACTCGTCATAGCGGACAAGGATCCGCCATCTCCTGCGCAAGAAGGATCACCTTTGCGTTCAGGAGATTGCGGATCAAGTCCGCAATGACTCCGTGGGGCAATCGCGGTTCTGAGACTGCGATGAAGCCCGCAATGACGAGTAAAAATCACTTGGGGGATTTGTGTTGAACATTTAAAGGATGAGAAAGAAACCCATATATGACATTATCCTGTTCGGCATCCTCATGGTGCTGCTTTTCTTGCCTATGCTGCAAGCCCATGTCTTGCACATCCCCTTGAAGCCCTTGAACGGCGTTACCGTGGAGACAGAACAACCCAAATTCAACCTTGTCTCCTATCGTTCAGGTGATTATGCCAAGCAAGAAGAGGCCTATGTGGGCGAGCATTTCGGCTTCCGCGAACCCGTCATCCGGCTTTACAACCAATATCTTTGGAGTTGCTACAAGAAAACCTACGCCCACGACGTGGTGGCGGGCAAACAAGGTTGGCTTTACACGCCCGAGAGCGTCAGCGACTACTACGGCAACGAATTGCTCCGTTGGCAAGACTCGCCCGAAGCAGCACGACGCAACTTCGACCGCGAAATCAGATACATGAATCGTGTACGCACCATCCTCAAGGAATACGACGTGGAGATGCTGGCCTTCATCGCGCCCGAAAAGAGTTTTCTCTATCCCGAGCATCTCCCTGAACGCGAACACAACACAAACACCTTTAATGCCAGTGAATACTTTTTGGAAAAATTCAAAGAGACGGGATTTCCTTGCATTGACATGACGGGCTGGTTCAGGCAGATGAAAGACACCGTCAACTATCCGTTGATACCGCAGACAGGTGCCCACTGGGTCTTTCCTGCCGTGTATGCTGCCGACTCGCTGTTCCGCTTCATGGGTGACCTAAAAGGCATCGAACTGCCTCATCTGACAATAGGCGAACTGCACGAAGGCGACAACCATGGTGCGGACAACGACTTGGAGAAACTGCTCAACCTAACGCTACCCATCCGAAAACGCCAAGGCTACAGTCCCACAGCGGAGGTCACAGCGGAATGCGGTCCGAACAGCGTCAAACCCAAGGTGCTCTTCATCGGCAACTCCTTCATGTGGGGCATAGTCAACCAAGTGCCAATGCAGGAAGTGTTTGACGAAGTGGAGTTTTGGTACTATTTCTCAACGGCATTCACGGGCAACCCTTTGGAGGCAACCGGACCCGTTGTCGACTACAACCTGTTAGAGAAACTGCTTGATTTCGACTATATCGTTTGGTTCACCACGGGCAACCAACTGAACAAAGGCACCAATGGCTTTGCTCCGGCAGCCATGCTCACCCTTGGCGTTGACGACAGCATCCGACGGGCGTACATCGACCGCATTGCAGATACACTTCCGTTGTCAGCAACCGACACCCTCCGTCGACGAGAAGCCATTAGCATTCTCTACAGCCATCCCGAACTCATACCCGAACTCAACAGCGACAGCCTGACAACCCTAAACCGCGACATCCCCTATGCCAAGGTCATCAAGGACATTCGAAAAGACACCGCATGGATGACCGCTTTGGAAGCACAAGCCTTTTTGCGCACCGCCACGATGAATCAGATGCTCCATGCGGAAGTGGACCGCATCAAGGCTGGCAAAGCGCTTTACAAGGACAACGAAGCGGAAATACAATTCTCACTCCAATGCCAGCAGGAAGTGGAAGACCAGATGGCAAAGATGCGCAACAACGAAAAGTCCATGAAAATCGTAAAAGAGAAAGCAGAGAAAAACCATAAAACCATCGAAAGCGCCCTTGAGGACGATGCCCGTTGGCTTATCCGACGCAAATATAGGCTCAACGAATGCGAACTTCGCCATCATCCCGACGCCGAAATTCCAATGCCTAAATAATCAATTGAATAAATTACTAATTTTGCAACCTCAATCAATATAGCACATGGTATTCAGCAGCAATGTATTTCTACTCTATTTCCTGCCGGTTTTCCTACTGGTATATTTCATCCTGCCAAGGAAAGCCCGCAACTATTTCCTGCTGTTAGCCTCGTTGGTCTTCTACGCCTACGGCGCGCCCGAATTCATCATACATCTCATCGTCTCCGTAATCGCCAACTTCTATTTGGTACGATGGATGAACAAGGTCGAGAAACCAGGGGTGAAGAAATTGCTTTGTGGCATTAGCATCGCCATCAGCATCGGGCTATTGTTCTACTTCAAATACGGCAACTTCACGATGAACAACCTCAACGCCGTGCTCGGGTGGTTCGGAGGCCAACCTCTAAAATGGACCAAAATCCTGCTGCCCATCGGCATCTCGTTCTTCTCGTTCCAAAGTGTAACCTATACTCTGGACACCTACCGTAAGGTGAACGAGCCAATGAAACGGTTGAGCGACTACATGCTCTATATCGTCATGTTTCCGCAACTCATTGCCGGACCCATCGTGCGCTACTGCGACATTGCCGACCAAATCCGCAACCGCGAGTCTTTATACACTGACCGCTTGCATGGCTTCTACCGCTTCGTCATCGGCTTGGCCAAAAAGGTCTTGATCGCCGATGTCATCGGTTTCCAAGTCGACCAAGTGCTAGGGCCTTCCAACTACGATGTATTGACTTCGGCCCAACTTGCCGACATCGCCAACAAGATTGCCACCATCGACTCGACCACCGCCTGGATTGCCATCTTCGCCTTCACCTTCCAAATCTACTTCGATTTTGCTGGTTATTCTGACATGGCCATCGGTTTGGGTCGCATGATGGGCTTCAAGTTCCCGGAGAACTTCGACAACCCCTATGTGTCTACTACAATTTCAGAGTTTTGGCGTCGTTGGCACCAAACCTTCAGCGTGTTCATCAAGAACTACCTCTACTTCCCCTTGGGTGGTAGCCGTGTGAAAACCGAAGCTAGGAAATACTTCAACCTGTGGTTCTGCTTCCTCATCAGTGGCTTGTGGCATGGTGCGGCGTGGAACTTCGTGGTCTATGGTGCCTTGCAAGGCATCTTCATCTGCGCCGACAAACTGTTTTTGAAGAAATTCAACGAACGTTTGGGGCGTATCCCGAGCGTGTTCTTCACATTCCTCATCATCGTGTTGACGCGCTGCTTCTTCCGCATTGAGCGCATCGACTTGTCATGGCTCTTCATCAAGCGCCTCTTCGCCTTCGACTTCGCTCCGTTCCACTTCTCCGACAATCCGCATCTCTATGTCACCATGCTTGTAGCGGCCTTTTTCTCGTTCTTCACCCTGTCAAAATTCGGCCTCAAGGTGCAGGACAAGGTTTACTTCACCGAGTACAACAAATGGCAGCATATTGTCGCCTTCGTGGTAAGCATTTTGGCCTTCATCTTCTGCCTTGGTGCCTTGAATGCCAGTGGATTCAGTCCATTCATTTACTTTAGGTTCTGATGAAAAAGGGTAACGGGAACATATTATACGGCATTTTGTTCGGTCTGCTGATGGTGTTTCTTTTTGCATCGCTCCTTCAGCAACAATGCTCCTTATTTACCTTCAAGAAACTGACGGGCTATGAAGCTCCAACTCAAAAGCCAGAGTTCAGCTTGAAAGACTATAAATCAGGTGATTATCAATACGATTTGGAGCAATACTTGAGCGAAAACATTGGTTTTCGCGAGCCTATCATCAGAATGTACAACCAGTATGTCTATGATTTCTACAAGAAGACCTACAACCACGAGGTGGCCATAGAGAAAGACGGATGGTTGTATCATACCGACGGGTTGAACCAGTATTTCGGTCGGATGGGTTTAAAATTCAAAGATGACAATGCCGCTTTTGCCAAAAGGCTTGACATCGAAATGAGAAGTTTGAAAAAAGTCCATGAAATCCTCAAAGGATACGATGTCAATTTGCTGGTTTTCACCTTGCCGACCAAAACCTACCTGTTTCCACAACATTTGAAGAACCATCCTTTTATCGACACCACTTTCAATGCCACCAGGTATTATGAAGCTGGACTTACGGCGAGAGATGTGCCTTACATCAACATGAACTCATGGTTCCAAGCCGTTCAAGACACCTTGCCTTTCGACCTGTTTCCGCAAAAGGGAAGCCATTGGGCGGCAGGGGCACCTTTGGCCGTCGACTCCCTGCTTGGCATGATGGGACATATCGGCAACCAACCTTTAGCCGACTTGGAGCTGGGCACACCCTATCCCGTCTACAATGTCCCACAAGAAGACAAGGACCTTGAAATGCTCTTGAATCTGATCCGTCCCCAATACAACGAGCCCGTCATAGAATATCCCGTCACAACAAAAGTCAGTGACTCGACCCAGTTCCCCTCCACCTTTTTCGTGGGCACTTCTTTTTATTGGTATTTGAAACGCCGAGTCAACCTCAACGAACTATTCAGGACAAGAGACTTTTTGTACTACGGCACACAGTTGTATACCGACCAAGAGCGCATCATACAAGAAAAAAAAGACTTGGACCTACTATGGGAATTGTTGTCGCATGATTATGTGGTTTATTTCAAGAATGGGCCACAACTTTATATGGACGGCTTTTTCTTCGCCGGGAAGGCCTTGATCAGCCTTTGCATCGATGACAACAGATTCCGTGAGAAGCAACAGGAAGTGGCCGACAGCCTTTACAACGCTTATGGTGCCACTGACATAGATCGCAGTGCTTTCCTTTATGAAGCCTCCAATGTGTTGTGGAGCAACCCCGAACTGTTTGAAGAACTACAAGGCGAGGCCACACCGACATTCAGGAATCCCAAGATTGAAAAAACACTAACCCAACGAGCACTCTATAACGACCCTCGTAGCCGAGCCCTAATGGAAATCGAAGCCGCCCGAGACTCCCTCGATTTCAAAGTGGTTCTTGCCGCCGAAGCCGACCGGGTCATGAAGGGACAACCCACCATGTTGAGCCAAATGCGCTTGACCTCCTACGAATTCTTTGAGGTGGAGACCAAAATGATGGTTGACAGCATTTGGCATCAACCCTTGCTACTCGATTCTTTAGTAAAAAGCATGCCCTCTGACGGAGACATTCATAAAGTATTGTTTGACAATGCCTGCCAACAGATGGCCTTGCGCATCGAACGAGGCGACTATGACGAAAACCAACAAGCTATCGAAGCCTTCCATTTACGACAAATCATCATTAATATGAACAACGCTTCGTCATTGACCAACATAAAGGAAAAGGCCGTCAAGCAAGGCAAGACCTTGGAAAAAGCCATACACGACGATGCTGTTTGGGTGCTTCAAAACGCCAAGACACTTCCGGCTATAGACCATGAGTTGGTAATGGCCTTCTGGAACCAATACCTTATTGAGCACACTTTCAAGGTCTATCCCAAAAGCATGGAGCGTATTCGACAAAAAGCGAAAGACAAAGACAAACCCATGACCTTTGCCATACTTGACGACGTGTTGTATAGTTATAACCTGCAAGCCCAGAAGCAATGAAAAAGCGTGGCCCCATACTATACGGCATCCTGTTTGGCATTTTGATACTCTTCTTGTTCTCCTTTATGATACAAGAACACCTCAAGCCCTTCAAGACCAAAGAGCTAGTAGGTTTTTTTCAGACACCCCAAAAACCAACATTTCGTTGGGAGTGGTACAAAAACGGCTATTATCAGCAACGCGTTGAAAAATACATCGCCAGCAACTATGGTTTCCGCGAACCGATCATCAGGCTTTACCACCAATATTGTTGGGACTTCTTTGGCAAGGAATATGTCAGTTTCATTTATTCAGGCAAAGACAGATGGCTCTATTACGGACATAACATTGAAGACTACTACGGCACAGAGATGTACCATTGGTATCCCGATGCCGACGCCGCCAAAGAAGGCTATGAACAGGAAGTGCGTCTGTTGAACAAAGTAAAAGGCATCTTGGCCGAGTATGATGTGACCCTGCTCACCTTCATCGCGCCCAGCAAAAGTATCATCTATCCCGAATACCTTCCTCGAAGAGAACACGACACCACCTCAATCAATGCCAAAGACTATTTCATCAAACGCTTTGATGAAACGGGCATGCCTTGCTTCGACATGAACGAGTATTTCCTTCGCCTGAAAGACACTTGCTCGTTTTGCCTGTTTCCTCCTACAGGCGACCATTGGAATTTTTCTTCCGTCTATGCCACTGATTCACTCTATCGCTTCATGGAGGCATTGCGCGGCATCCAAATGCCTAGAATCGAATACGGCAACGACTATTCCGACAACTGTCGCATCGGTGATGACTATAACCGTGACCTTGAAGGCCAACTCAATTTGATCCGTCCTATCAAGGTCAAACCGAAATTTGCGTATAAGGAGAGAGACTACCATCTGGTCGTCGACTCCTCTACAGTTAAACCTTCGGCATTATTTATAGGCAATTCGTTTTTGTTGAGAAGCCTGTGGTATGTCAGACCGCAAACCGTGTTCTCCGACTTCTGGTTTTGGTACTACAACCGCGTGGTCTACAAAGATGTGAACCAGCCCACCGACAGCGTCTCCTCCATCAACCGGCTGGATTATCTGCTCAATGCCGACTATGTCGTGTGGTTCTCCAGCAGCAGCCAGATGTACAGGGCTACAGAAGGTTTTGCCGAAGATGCCATCATTCAGCTTTGTATTGGTGAGGACAACTTCAAACAAAGACAAAACAAGTTGATAGACAGCCTGTTTCATGACCAAGACACGCGTAATCGGCTTGCAAGGAGATTATCAGACTCACAATACAGGAAGAAGCTGGATCAATACACAGACTCGCTGATGCGCAAAAACCCCGAAGCCTATTTCCCAGAAATAGCCGGAGAAGCCATCCCGACAGCCAGAAATCCACAACTCCCCCAAGCCCTTGTCAAGCGCGACATCCTGAAAGACCCTCGCAAAAAAGCACTGTTGGAGGTGAAGTCATATCAAGACTCCATTGACTTGGCCAAACTAATTGATACTGAAACGAATTATGCCATCAAGGGCAAACCTTCGCTCACCGACAACCTCAGCCTAAATGCCTACGACTTCTTTTATGTAGAAGCCCAAGTACTTATGGATAGTTTAAAGCACGCTCCAGCCATTGTGGATTCACTGTCCCACCTCAATTCCAACCAAACATTCGACAGATTGTGGTTTGAAATTGCCCTCCAAAGGATGGGCCAGCGCATCGACAAAGGCTATTATGATGACAACCCATTAGCAGCCAAGGCGTTTGAACTGCAGAAGATTATGAACAAGATGAACAATCCAACCTCTACCGCCAAAATATTTGAGAAGTCAAAGAGCCAGAACAAGCGCATCGATAAAGTCATTCGGGACGATACGGAATGGGTATACCAACACATGAACGAGCACCAACCCATGGATCCATCAGAAGCCCAAGTTCTTTTGAAGAAATTTGCCATTGAGTATAAGTTCAGAAGCAATCCGGGCAGCATGGACAGAATTCAACAAAAAGCACAAGAACGTGGCATCCCTCCATTATTTATGCTATTGAACGATGTTGATTATGTTTATGCATCCCAAGAATAATTCGTAATATTGCAATCTTAAAGTACAAATAATGGTTTTCAGCAGTAGCATATTCCTCTTTTGGTTCCTGCCCGTCTTCCTCGCGGTGTATTTCATCGTGCCACAACGCTTGAAAAACCCTGTCGCACTGCTGGCTAGCTTGGTATTTTATGGCTTTGGCTCGCCCAAATTCCTGCTGGTGCTGTTGCTGTCCATCACCATCGACTTCTTTTTGGTGCGGCAAATCGACAAGAGCGGTGATGCAAAGCGCCGGAAACTATTCCTTGTTCTTTCCGTCATCCTCAACATCGGGCTGCTGGCTTATTTCAAATACGCCAACTTCTTCATCGACAATTTCAATGCCATACTCGGTGCTTTGGGTACGCCTCCCGTCCGTTGGACCAAAGTGGTGTTGCCCATCGGCATCTCGTTCTTCACCTTCCAGAAGATGAGCTATAGCATTGATGTCTATCGCAAGACCTCAGCCCCGCTGAAGAGCATCGCCGATTATGCCCTGTTCATCATGCTCTTCCCACAGCTCATCGCAGGTCCCATCGTGCGCTACAATGAGATTGCTGAACAAATTACCGACCGCAGCGCCAACGAAACCGCCGACAACCGCATCCTCGGTTTCTACCGTTTTGTCATAGGCCTGTCAAAAAAGATGTTGATTGCCAATATCATGGCTGAATATGTAGACCAAGTCTTTGCCCTGCCTACGGCAGAGATCGGCCTCTCCACCGCTTGGTTGGGCATCCTTGCCTACACCTTCCAAATTTATTTCGACTTCTCAGGCTATAGCGACATGGCCATCGGCATCGGACGGATGATAGGCTTCAAGTTTCCCGAAAACTTCAACAACCCTTATATCAGCCAAAGCGTGTCGGAGTTTTGGAAACGCTGGCACATTACCCTCGGCAGTTGGATGATGGACTACCTATACATCCCGCTTGGCGGCAACCGTAGGGGAAAAGGCCGCACCTACCTCAACCTATGGATCGTGTTTTTCCTCTCGGGCCTGTGGCATGGCGCCGCCTGGACCTTCGTAGCTTGGGGTGCCTTCCATGGTCTCTTCATCGTCATCGACAAGATGTTTTGGCTCAAGGCAAGTAAGAAAATCGGCAAGATACCACGCCTGCTCATCACTTTTGTCATTGTGATGATTGGTTGGGTGTTGTTCCGTGCCGACACCATAGGCTATGCCGTACAGTATGTTGGGGCAATGTTCGGCGCCAATGGCAGCACACCCGCCTTGTTTGTCAACAGCCAATTTGTCTTCACCCTCATCGTCGCGAGCTTCTTCGCTTTCTTCGGTCTCACCAAAGTGGGCGACAAGGCCCTGGACTTCTTCTTTAACCGCAAAGCCTTCAACACTGCGCAAGTCGTTTGGGTTGGCATATTGATGATTGCGTTACTCATACTCTCGGCTTCGTTCATCCTCAAAGGCAGTTTCAATCCCTTCATTTACTTTAGGTTCTGATGAAAACGTTCAAGAAAATATGGTTTGTCTTCCTACTCGTGCTGCTCTTCCTGCCGATGCTGCAGACATTTTTCCATTTCGTGAACGAAAAACCTTTGGATGGTGCCTTTGTGGAAGCGAAAAAACCTATCGTCACGCCGAAGACCTTGTTTAACGAGACCGCCCAAGACTCGCTGATGACTTGGTGCACCGAACAAACAGGATTCCGCAAGCCAATGATACGGTTGAACAACCAACTGCTCTATTCCGCCTTCGGCAAAGTATCGGCCATAGGTCCCGTGAAAGGCAATGACGATTATAGTTTCATCGAAGAGTCATACATCATCAGTTACACAGGCGAGACATATTTAGGTAACGATGCCATTAGTAAAAATACACAACAAATCAAGCTCATCCAAGACATGCTCCACGCCAAGGGCATCACTTTGTTGCCTGTCTTCGTGTTGGGAAAAGCCTCCTATTATCCAGAGCTGATTCCCGAAAAATACATCGCCAAGCGCCACGACACCAATAACTATCAGGAGTATCTGAAAGCCTTTGCCGAGCAGGATGTGGAGATGATTGACTTCAACCGCTGGTTCTGTGAGCGAAAAGGCAGCGAATCCCATCCCATCTACTGCAACTTGAGCGCTCACTGGACTGTCTATGCAGCCTCGTTGGCCATGGACTCGCTGGTGCATTACATGGAAGGTGTGACACAACAAGAGCAAGCACATTCCCATATTGAAGGATTCGACACCACCTATTTGATGAACCAAGATGACGACCTCTATCGCATGATGAACCTCATGTTCCCGATGAGGCACAACACCATTGACCAGCCCAAATTCGGTTTCACCGAAGGCTACAAACCCAAGGTGTTGGCCATCTCTGACTCCTACTGGTGGACCGTTTGGGCATGGAATGTCGCATTGCCGCAAAATCTCTTCTCCGATGGAGGCTTTTGGTTCTACAACAAAACCATCTATCCCGAGCGAACCCCTATCCAAAATGTGGAATCAATCGACTACAAACAAGAAATTGAAAATCAAGATTTCGTGCTTTTGGTTTGCACCGAAGCCACCAACCACCTATGGCCTTATGGCTTCATCGAACGCTATTTGAGCGGCTACGACAACGTGTTCCGTTACAAAGAGC
>JAEEGH010015021.1_pt1 | contig 16885 bp, 10 predicted proteins | sample 9134181 | NCBI WGS metagenome assembly JAEEGH01 (sample SAMN16246544, study PRJNA631951) | gut metagenome | biome: gut microbiome; feature: rumen; material: DP-attached | host: Bos | place: Iran: Karaj | collected 2018-10
GAACATTTTTCCGCCCTTGATATAAACATAGTTTGAAACCTGTGCGACATTGCAGTCGATGTCCGTGTCTGAATCTTCCAAAGGTTCCTTGTTGACAACGCTGACTGCGCTCTTGTCCGTGTTGAATTTCAAGGTGTAAATGTCGTAAATTTTCAGTTTTGAGCAGGTGTGGGGTGCTTCTCCGGGTTCATTTCTCCATGACGGCGGGGTTTTTGTGTAGAGATATTCTCCGTCATCGCTCATTCCGACAAGCATTCCGGGGATATTTACACGGTTGCTGACTTTCGGATTTTTCGGATCGCTTACATCGAAAGGAATAGCATAACAGCGATAGGTGTCGGTGTTAAGTAGTGATGTTTCGAGTTCACAGCCGCTTGTCCAGAAAGTGTTGCCGACCGCAAACATCAGATCGGGGTTGTAAACAAGCTGTTTGTAGTCGAATTCAAAACTTTTCATCTTTGGCGCGTCGCTCAGGTCATTCATGTCGTAAAAAACGAGCTTTGTTCTGGTTTTGTGATTTTCATCAACTACGGCGAGACTGTAAGCCAGAACATTGTTGTCCGAAACGGCGGCATAGTTTTCATTCAGATAGCTTGATTCTTCTTTCTGAAGTTCAAAATTGCCCAAATCTTCGGGGTTTTTCCAGTCGTTGATTTTTATGACTTTGATAGCAAATTCCTGATCAACTGCTGCGTAAGCACTTTTTCGTCCGATAATATATACAAAATTGTTGTTTCTCAGCACTTTGTCGAAACCTTCACTGAGTTCGCCGCTCTCCCACAGAACTTTGTCCGTTGTGCCCTCGTAGACAACCCATTTTGCATTAACGACAGCGCAGAGATTGTTCCCGCATTTTGCGACATAGGCGACATTATGTCCGGTATCAACAGGCTCCGGCTCAGGTTCAGACTCAGGTTCAACCGGTTCTTCTTCAGGGATGCTGTTGCATTCAGACTCGATGACACCTTCAGTACAGTTGTTTTCTACAGGCGCATTGGCAATCGTGACAAATTCTTCGGTCAAATTTTCAGTGTCGGAATCATCATTTTGTTCCGAATCGTTGTCCGCAGGCTCTCCGGTGTCACCGTTTTCCTGAATTTCAGAGTCGTTTGATTGATCACCCTGATTTTCCAGTTTCTCTTCACTTTTCTTTGAATCGCCGCAGGAAACGGCAAGAAAAGCGACCATCGCGGAAACTGCCAACAATTTAAAAACTTTACTCATCCCGACCTCCGTCAAAAAAATACTCAAAACCCTCAATTTTTAACAAATTGAGCAAAAATACAATAGTTTAGTTCCTGAAAGTGTGATTTTTTCTGATAATTTTTTTAAAAAAAGTAAAAAAAGTGATTTTTTTCGGATTTACCGTGAAAAGCTTCTGAAATCAATCAAATTGTGACTTTATCCAGCAGAAAATCGAAAATATTGAGAATCAGTATTCCGTCGTCGTTGCGGTATGTCGGCTGTGTGCCGCCTACAATTACAACTTTTTGAAAATTGTCGCCGATATGTTTCAGTGAATTGAATTCCTGCTCCTGTTTTTCCAGTGTAGGAAGTGCAAAAGCGGATTGAATATAAACCCTGTCATAGCCTTTATTGCAGACAAAATCGACTTCCAGCTGTCTGCGCTCGCTGGTCCCGGCCTCATTACGGGTGTTTAAAGTCACCTGTCCCACATCAACCGAATATCCGCGGACACGCAGTTCATTGTAGATCAAATTTTCCATTAAATGAGTCTGTTCCGTCTGACGGAAATTCAGGCGGGCGTTTCTTATTCCCAAATCTTCAAAATAAAACTTTGACGGAGTATCAATATATTTTCTCCCTTTAATGTCGTAACGCACTGATTTTTCAATCAAAAACGCATCCTGCATATAATCGAGATAATTCTTTACAGTGTCTCTTGTAATTGTGCTGTTTTTGGAGGAACGGAAAGTGTTTGCTATCTTTTGGGGATTGGTAAGACTGCCGATACTGCTCGCAACGACATCAATAAGTTCTTCCAGATCGTCATCGCCGCGGATTCCGTATCTTTCTTTTATGTCTGTAAGATAAGTGTTGTCAAACAACTGCCGGAGATATTCCCGTTTCTGTTCCTCGCTTTGCATTGAAACAAGCTGCGGAAGACCGCCCAAGCGCATAAATTCATTCAGATAATTTTCCAAAAACACCGCTTCGGTCCTACCAGACATATATTCTTTAAAATTAAACGGATGGATACGGACTTCGTCACCGCGTCCACGGAAAGTTGTCACCACATCCTTTGAGAGAAAGCGGGCGTTGCTTCCAGTCACATAAACGTCAAGCTGCGGATTTTTCAGCAAAGTGTTCAGCACTTCCTCGAAACGGTCGAGCCGCTGAACTTCGTCTATCAGTACATAATAATTTTTGGTATCCGTGATTCTCTTATTGATATAATCCAATATCGCAAACGGCTTCCGCAAGTGTTCGTTGTAAATATTTTCCAAGTCGATCTGTATAATGCGGGTATTGTCCACACCCTCACCGCGAAGATAGTTGAAAAATAGAGAGAATAGCAGATAGGATTTGCCGCTGCGCCGCATTCCGGTTATTATTTTTATCATCCCGTTCTGCTGCCTGTCAATCAGTTTGTGCAAGTATATCGGTCTATCCATAAAAAATCCTCCATTCGTTTTTCTTGCGTCAATACGCACTTTTCGCGAATAGAACAATACTCTTTTTTTTAATTCGCGCAATATCTATTCGTTTTTTTTGCGTATATACGCATTTTTTACTGACGAACAGGCAAAAAAGTTGTTTTTTCGGATTATTTCACGTCGAAAGAGTAAATTCCGCCCCAGAGAGTTCCGACATAGACCGTATCGCCTATAAGCTGTGCGGAATTCGGAGAATATTGTCCGCTTGTCCCGAGATCTTTGCTCAATTCAACTTTTTTGGTTTTACCATCAGCTGTCACATATATCCATTCCTTGTTTGTCAAAAGAAGCAGGCCTCCGTCCTGGACATCGTTAAAGAAAGATACCTGTTCGAAAGAACCCGAGAAAATTTCCTTTCCGTCAGCCGCGGAGACGATTTTTATTTCATAAACGAAGTTCGAATTATAAGAGCACTCTGCCTTTCGGTTACTTTTTGCAACAAAGAACAGCAGCTTGTCTTTTATAAAAACATTGTTTGAAACAGAATATTCTTTCGTATGCTGGCCGCTGTTGTAATTAAAGACTGTCCGGTCTTCGAGAGTTTCTTTTCCTACAACATCTATCGAATTTTTTTTGTTATTAAGTTTTAAGATATAGAAATCGCTGGTTTCTATCTTGATTTTGCAGTCTCCGAGATCTTCACACTCTTTTTCTGATTTCACCGCCGGCGTTTTTGTATAGAAATATTTGCCGTCTTTGCTTATACCCATAAGTTCGCCGGGGATGTTTATTCTTTTCCCTGCTTTTGGTTTCGCAGACTTGTCAACAGTAAAAGGAACGGCATAACAAAAATACTCGTTTTCCTCTTCCTCCGGTGTTTTCTTTATGCATCCGCTTGTCCAGAAAGTGTCACCGCTGACAAAAATCCTGTTTTCGATGAACAGTTTGAGATAGTCAAAATCGATTTTTGAAGCTGTGATTTTTTCAGCAGGATCGTTCATGTCAACGAAGTGCAGTTCTGATTTTACTTTAACTCCGTCGGAATACGTCTCCCATTTTGTACTCCGGAAAGCCATGATGTTGTTTTCTGAAACAGCTGCCGCCGCGTAATAACCGATCCTTTCAGGAATGTTAAAATTTTCTGTCTCTTCAAAAGAGTCGTTTCCGTTATTTTTTATAATTTTGACAGAAACAGGGTGGTTGGCAAAGAAGTCGTCGCTGTTACCGCAGTATTTCTGATTGTTGTTGTATAGATAGAAAGAGCTGGCGTTTTTAACCAGATTCGCTGTATATTCAGAACTTTTTAGAAGATTGCTCTGCCAGAGGGTGCTGCTTGCCGCACCGTCATAAATAAAGAGTTTTCTTTCGTTTATGCCGCAAAGATGTTCTCCGCACCCTGTAAGTCCGGGAATTTTGACGGCTATCGGCTGTTCTGAAAGGATTTTCGGTTTGTCCCTGTCGGTAATGTCGGCAGAAACGACCTTATAGTTGGATGCCGCGAAAACACGGTTTTTTACAGCTGTTCCGAATCTTGCAAAGTCATCCGTTGTAATAAATCCGCGTAATTTGAGCCCTTTTTCAAGGTCAAGATCAACAAGATAAACTTTGAGAAAATTCTCCTGAGGAGTGCTTTCAGAAACGGAACAGAGGATAAGCCCGAGCTCGTCAAAAATCCTGCAATCCGGTATAGAAACGGAAATATTTTTTTCTGACAAAATACTGTTGATTTCCTTGGGATTTTCAGGATCTTCCAAATCGTAGAGACCCAGCTTTACCTGATAGTCTTTCTTTTCCTGCTCGATTGTGAGCATTTTCGTGCCTATGAATTTAAAATCCGAGATACTGCCGAAAATTTCCTGCTCGGAAACCAGAGAAAGGTTGTCAGGTGTAAGATCCACTGTCTCTAAAAAGTAGTGTCTCTGATCGCCGGAATAAGAATATCTGGAACCATACATCGTATAACCGTTGAATGCGGCATTGCTGAAACCGTCAGTAGAGTCGAGTTTTATGACATTTGCAGGATCTCTGACATCGAAACTTTCAAGAGTTGTGTAATAAGGTTCGTAAGTGCTTGAGGTTACAAGATAGAAAAAATTGTCTGTTTCATACATCCCCTGAATGAATCTTTCGGGATAAATCGTCGATTTTTGGACAATTTTGCCGTCAGGATCACTTATATCGAATATTGAAAATCTGTTTTCACCTATGGGATCATCCCATTCGTCTGTTTTGGATTCAGCAACATATATGTGCTTGTCGGAAAAATAGACCAGATCAGCCGCCACTTCCGCTGAAATTTTGTCAGCCATTTTTATATTTTCCGGATCTTTTATGTTTATCGCAACGATAGTGCTCCGTTCGTTACGGTTTTCTCCCCAGGTTCCGTCACATTCCTTCCACGAATAAGCCTTGTCTGCGGCAACAACATAGATTATATCACCTATCTGTTTTGAATTTCTCGCATAGCCGTCAATTATAAATTCAGCTGCAATCGAAAGATTTTTCGGATCTTTCGTGTCGATTGCCACGAGCTTTGAATATTCTCTTCCATAATAGATGATTCCGCCGTCATCGGAATCTCCGTCTGTCCTGCTGACAAGGACATAAGCTCTCTCATCTTGAAGATAAATGTAGTGGCCATACTGCCCCGCCAGATTTATGCTGTCCAAAACTTCCAGGTTTTCCGGATCGCTTATATCGACCGTGACTAGTCCTTTGTACGGATGCAAAATCAAAAGCGTGTTTCCGTCAAGCTTGTAGACATCACCTTCAAAAATTTCGCGTGGAACATCAGGAATATCGTCCTTTAAAGCGAAATTGTCATAAACCTCCGTGTCATCTACGGGGCAATCTTCTTCAAAATAGTCCGAAGACGATATCGTAACAAACTTTTCCGTTCCATCAGGCTCCGGCTCATCGTCCGAAATTTCATCCCCGTCGGAAACCGAATTTTCAGGATCATTGTCCGAAATTTCCTGTTTCCCGGAATTTCCTTTGCCGCTGCACGCAGTAAAAATGAAAAGAAAAATCACGAAAGCTACGAAAAATTTGACGATTTTTTTCATGACGACCTCGCTAAAAGACGAAAGATTTTATACAAAAAGAGCTTAAACACAATAGTTTAGTTACATGTTGGAGCGATTTTTCTGATAATTTTTTAAAAAAAGTGAAAATTTTTATGTCTTGTTTATTCCAAGAGAAATGCCATGTAGTACGGCAATGTGATTTTGTTGCCGGAAACTCCGATGTTGTTTTCCGAAAGTTTGTAGCAAATATCGACTTCGTATTGCGGATTTTTCAGCACGGTATCAGCTGATTTTGTGTTGCCGGTAGTCGCTTTCACTTCGATTAAAGCAGTTTTTCCTGCAACTTTTGTCACAAAATCTATCTCAAGTCCTGAATTTTTGTGGAAGTAATAGAGCGGACGGTTCTGTTTTGAAAAGCAGTCGGCAATAATATTTTCAAAGATTGCACCTTTGTAAATGCCGAGTTCTCCGCTCAGAATTTTAAAAGCAGAACCTTTTTCGAGCATTGCCGTGAACAAGCCGGAATCCTGCATATATAGTTTGAAAACGGAATCAATTTTGTTGCCTTCGAGCGGCTCAGAAATATTTGAGAGATTGTAGCAGATATTGACGATTCCGCAGTCGTAAAGCCACTGGATTGCAGCCTGATATTTTTCGGCTCTGGCTCCTTTTTCCAAAAAAGCATATACAAATTTGTTGTTTTCTTTGGCAAGCTGTGCCGGAATTGAATCAAAAACGCGGTTTATCCTCGCGAGAAGATGCAGATCTGTTTTCTCGTTTTCGTTTTCATCAAGGTGTTTGCCGAAATCGTCTTTGTATTCCTCAAGAATATCGCGCTGTTCACTGTAAACAATATTCATGTCGCCGGTCAAAACGAAACGGTCGACAATGTAGGGCAGCCCGCCGACGCAAAGATATTCCTTGAAATAGCGCAGCATCGCATTGTGGGTCGCGGCACTCACCGGAGTTTTGTCTGCAAGACATTTTTTCAAATAGGATATGACGTTTTCGCTGACTCCTTTTGCCCAGAGAAATTCCTCGAAATCCATAGGTTTCATATAGACGATTCTTTCAAAACCAGTCGGAATTCCTTTGGTTTTTTTGTTGTTGTATCCTTTGATTCCGAGAAGCGAACCTGTTGCGATGATATCATAGCGTCCGTCTTCCATAAACGGTTTTATGCTGGCTCTGGCGTTGGCGCATTCCTGAATCTCATCAAAAACGAGCACCGTTTTTCCAGCTTCGAAGCGCGATTTCGGAAAAAGGGCCGAAATATCCATGGTTATGCGGTCAACACTCAGGTCTCCGTCAAAAATCTGGCGCGCCGAGTCATTTTCCTTGAAATTGATGTAGATCACATTCTTAAATTCAGCTTTTGCAAAATCCAGAACGCTGAAAGTTTTGCCGATCTGCCGCATCCCTTTTACAACAAGCGCTTTCTTTTTGCCTGTTGAATCTTTCCAAGTCTTGAATTCATTGATGATTTTTCGTTTAAACATCTAAGCCTCCGCTCTAAAAACGCACTTTTTCAAGCGAGTTTTTAAGTAGAACATACATTTTTTCAAGCGAGTTTTCAAGAAAAACATACACTTTTTCAAGCGAGTTTTTTTCAGATTATTTCAAATCAAAAGAATAGATTCCTTCGTATCCCGCTGAAATGTAGAGCCTGTCACTCATAAACAGCATTGTGTTTTTCCACACCGCATCCGTGCTGAAGGTAAATTGCGTTGATTTGCCGTCTTTCGAAATGTAGTAAAGTTTGTCGCGTCCCTGGAGAACTGCGATTCCGCCGTTCTCAACATTCCAGAGTTTTGCATGTTCAAAAGTTCCTGAGAAAAGTTTTTTGCCGGAAACTGCCGAAACAACTTCGATGTCGTAAGAATTGTAAGAGTCGTCAACGCAGCCGTCCCAGCCGCCGTAGGATCTGACATGGATCAAGAATATGACGTCGTTTTTGACATAAACACCATGAGAATCCAAAGTGTATTTTCTGACTACATTCGCCTCTGAGTTAGTGTAATCGATTTCGAGAACGTAAAAATCATATTTTTCGTCAATGACCGGAGTTTTTGTGTAAAAGTATCTGCCGTCATCGCTGACTGCCTCAAGTTCGCCAGGAATGTTGATCCTTTTTTCTGCTTTAGGTTCCGAAGGATTGCTGGCATCGAACGGCAGCACATAGCAGTAATACTGGTCTCCGTTTTCCGGATCGGCCTTTTTGAGTCTGCATCCGCTTGTCCAGAATCTGCTGCCGGATGTCAAAAATTCTTTCCAAAGAAGACTCAGGAATTCGTATTCAAAATCAAATTTGACAGATTTTACCTTTTTGCCCGGATCATTCATGTTTAAAAAGGCGATTTTTTGATTCTTTGTGTTGCTGCGGTCTATGATACGTGTCGCAATGACATTGTTTTCCGAAACAGAGTTGATAAAAAAGTAGTCGTAATAGAAATCGATAAAAGTCTCTCCGAGATCTTCAAAAGGAGGCTCCTCGTTGATTTTTACCACCTGAAATTTGATGTTTTCAGTCCCGCCGTAAGCTGAACGGTTGAAGTAAATATAGTTGTTGTTTTTCAGAAATGCCGATGAATTGCCGCTAATGCTGCTTTTCCAAATCAAATCCGTTTCCGTGTTATACACACTGAGACCGAGATCTGTCTGTCCGCAGATATTTTCGCGGCATTTCGAGATCAAACTGATATCTTCGGCAAGAATCTTGTCTGAAAGCAGTTTCGGATTATCGCGGTCACTTATATCAACCGATAAAATTTCCGTATCGCTCATGCCGAAAACAATATTTCCGGCAACTATACCGCGTTCTATCGGAGTTCTCGATACAACAGACCCGCGCATTCTAAACCCTCTGTTTAAATCAAAATCGACAAAATAAACACTTGTTCCCCTCGGGTCGACAATCAGTCCTTCACTTTCAAAAATATCTAAAGTTTCCGAATTCTTCTGTCCTCCTCCCGACAACCGATCTATTTCTTTAGGTTTCTGAGGATCAGAAACATCATAGAGACAAATTCCGTTAAAACCCGGAGCTGTTGTAAAAATGTAGTTTCCTATGGCTTTGACAGGTTTCATTCCACCAGATAATTCAAGTTCCCCGAGTTTCACAAAATTCCCGGGATCCGAGATATCTATTATGCTGAAAGGAACTACGTCGTATGATGATGAGTCTCCGGCATAAAGTCTGTCTCCCAAGAAGCTGGAGTCATATAATTTATCTTCCGCCGTAAGAACCGATTTGCCGAGTCTTTTGGCCTCTGGACCGCTGACATCGAAACTTTCAAGTATGGCGTTACCTGAGCCGGAATAGTCGGAACAGGACAAAGCATAAAAAACACCATTCAGTTCATACATTTTTGAAATGTCGAAGATATATCCTTCTACGTCGAAAGAGGCTTTTTTTGCGATTTTTCCCGAAATGTCGCTGATATCAAACCTCGTTACAACCAAATTCGCGCTGTTGTAGGCAACATAAACAGATTTTTCTGAAATGTAGATATAAGGACAGCAGCTTTCGATTGAAACGTAATCTTTGTCAATTATACTTAAATTTTCAGGATCTTTAATATCCACAGACACTACGGAAATCTGATTCTTTCTACTATATGACGACTCGCATGGATTAGGATTCAGCTCATATTCTGTCGCAGCAATATAAATTATTTCTCCCTTCAGTCCGGAATCAGTTATTTCACCATTCATTTCCAATTCGCCGACAACGGAAATGTTTGAAGGATCTGCAGCATTTACAGCAAATATTTTTGAGGTTACGGTGCTGCCGTTGAAAAGTCCGTTTTCATCGAGACTTTCGTTGGTATTGCTGACAAGAAGATAAAGTTTTCCGTTCAAAATATACATTTCTCCGATATTTCCTTTAAATTTGAGAGTATCAAGGACTTTCAGATTGTTCGGATCGCTCACATCAACTGAAATCAAACCTTTGTATTTGTTTGTCAGCCAGAGGGTGTTTCCGTCCAACTTATATTTGTCCGCTTCGGCGATTGCATTCAGAGCCTCGTTGTTTCCGGCAAGTCCGGCATATTTGTAACCGTTGCCTGAGTAATCGCAGCTTTCCTCTGCATCAGCGGCAGCCTCAGCATCAGGAGACTCGTATTCTTCATCATCATTATTGTCGGTGGAATACGGGGCTGTGAACGTAATATACTTTTCAGTGCCGTCACCCGGATATTCCTCTCGTTCAGGAGTCTGATTTTCCGGATCATTGTCAGGCTTTCCGGCGTCACCGTTTTCCTGATTTTCAGAGTCATTTTTTTCCTGTTCTTCGGCTTGATTACCCTGATTTTCCGCTTTCTCATCGCTTTTTTTGGAATCGCCGCATGAAACGGCAAAACAAAGCGATAAAACCAAGACTGCCAATAATCTAAGAACTTTATTCATCCATACCTCCCCTAAAAAGACATCAATTTTTAACAAAAAAAAGCAAAAACACAATAGTTTAGTTTCACCTTGTGCCGATTTTTCTGATAATTTTTTTTAAAGTTGCGAGAAAGCATCTTTTTTATGACTTTGTCCTAATTTAACCCTGAATTTATGGGAAAATTATTGCCAAAATATGATCTCAAATTATAATGACAGTGTTTTGTTGTTTTCGAAAGAGGTGAAAAATGCCGAACATCAAACCCGTTTCCGACTTAAAAAATTATACCGCGATTATCAATCAGCTGAGTTACGGGAACAGAATCTATCTCACAAGAAACGGTCAGGGAACATGTGCTCTGATTGATATGAAAGAGCTTGACGATCTCGACAGACAGAAAGCGCTGCTTCAGCTCATGACGCGCCTGAACGATTCCAAAAGATCCGTTCATGAAGAAGGAACCGTTTCGCTTGAAGAACTTGAAGCCGAACTCGGAATACGCCAATGAAATACAAAGTGGAATTTTCGCAGATTGTCCGTCGGAAAATGAAGGATCTGAAACTTTATCTGACAGAACAGTTCGGGGCGGAAACTGCCGCAAAAAGTCCGGTACTCATTCTCGAAGCCGCGAAAAGTCTCGCGGATTTTCCAATGAAAGGGGCGAGTCTTGCCGCACTTTTCGATATTGAGACCGATTTCAGAACTCTTTATGTGAAGCACAATTATCTGTTTTACTACATCGAAGGCGAAAGAATCATTATATCCGAAATGTTTGATGAAAGAGAGGACTTCATGTTCAGACTTTTCGGAATAAAAACGGGCTCTTTGGATTAAAAAAGACAGGTTTTCGTTTATCAAAAACGCACTTTTTCAAAATTTTTGAAAAAAAGTGATCTGCCGGAAGAATCAAACAGCGACTTTACCCAGCAGAAAATCGAAAATATTGAGGATCAGTATTCCGTCGTCGTTGCGGTATGTCGGCTGCGTGCCGCCTGCAATCACAACTTTTTGAAAATTGTCGCCGATATGTTTCAGCGAACTGAGCTCCTGTTCCTGTTTTTCCTGCGTAGGAAGCGCGAAAGCGGATTGGATATAAACTCTGTCATAGCCTTTATTGCAGACGAAATCGACTTCCAGCTGCCTGCGCTCGCTTGTTCCGGCTTCATTGCGTGTGTTTAAAGTCACTTGTCCGACATCAACCGAATATCCGCGGACACGCAGTTCGTTATATATCAGATTTTCCATTAAATGAGTCTGTTCCGTCTGACGAAAATTCAGACGGGCGTTTCTTATTCCCAAATCTTCAAAATAAAACTTTGACGGAGTGTCGATGTATCTTCTCCCTTTAATATCGTAACGCACTGATTTTTCAATCAAAAATGCATCCTGCATATAATCGAGATAGTTTTTTACAGTGTCTCTTGTAATTGTGCTGTTTTTGGCGGAACGGAAAGTGTTTGCTATCTTCTGCGGGTTTGTAAGAGTGCCGATACTGCTCGCAACAACATCTATAAGTTCTTCCAGATCGTCATCGCCGCGGATTCCGTATCGCTCTTTTATGTCTATAAGATAAGTATTGTCAAACAACTGCCGGAGATATTCCCTTTTCTGCTCCTCGCTTTGCATTGAAACAAGCTGCGGAAGACCGCCCAAGCGCATAAATTCATTAAGATAATTCTCCAAAAACGCAGTTCCCGGCTTATCCGACATATATTCCTTAAAATTAAACGGATGGATACGGACTTCGTCACCGCGTCCACGGAAAGTTGTCACCACATCCTTGGAGAGAAAGCGGGCGTTGCTTCCTGTTACATAAACGTCAAGCTGCGGATTTTTCAGAAAAGTGTTCAGCACTTCCTCGAAACGATCGAGCCGCTGAACTTCGTCGATCAGTACATAATAATTCTTGTTGTCAGTGATTCTCTGCTTGACATAATCCAATATCGCAAACGGCTCACGCAGTGGTTCATTGTAAATATTTTCCAAGTCGATCTGTATAATGCGGGTGTTGTCCACACCCTCACTGCGAAGATAGTTGAAAAATAGCGAGAATAGCAGATACGATTTGCCGCTGCGCCGCATTCCGGTTATGATTTTTATCATCCCGTTCTGCTGCCTGTCGATAAGTTTTTGCAGGTATACCGGTCTTTCCATAAAAAATCCTCCATTCGTTTTTCTTGCGTCAATACGCAATTTTCACGAATAGAACAATACTCTTTTTTTTAATTAGCGCAATGTCTGTTCGTTTTTTTTGCGTATATACGCATTTTTTACCAGCAAACAGACAAAACAGTGTTTTTTATGATTATTTCACGTCGAAAGAGATAACTTTTCAGCCATCAGTGCCTAAAGGCAAATTCCTTGACACTTTTTGCGTAAATTCATATAACGCAGCGTTAATTGATTTTTTGGAGAGAAAAATGAAAAAAATTGCATTACTGTTGTTCTCAATCGTTTTCAGTTGCCTCTTAGTTTATGCTGAAACAAAACAGCCCGAACAGGCAAAAACAGCTCCCGCTGCGGAAAAGAAGGCGGAACCCGCGAAACAACTTCAGTGGGCAAAATACCCGATATTCACAGCAACATGGGAAAAAGCCCATGAATACTGTGAAAATCTTGAAGAGAGCGGCTTCAAAGACTGGCGCCTTCCCTCCATCGATGAACTTCGCTCGATAGTTCAGAAATGCCCCGAGACCGCTGCCGGCGGAAAGTGCTTAATCAGCGACAAAAACGGCAAACTCAGCCTGAATGACTACAGCAAGCAGGACTGCCGCGGCTGCCGCAGAGGAGGATTCAATCTTCCCGGCAACGGCTGGTTCTGGTCTGCATCGCAGATGACCGGCACAGACCACTTCTGGGTCATCAGCTTCAAAAACACAAGGATCTCTAACGCAAACAAAGCTGTTCCCTACAACGCTTACTGCGTCAGATAGTCAGTTTTGCGCAGTGCAAGATATGTAACTGCGAATGTCACAGCACAGCTCAGTACAACCAGCGTGAAAAATCCGCTGTAGCCGCATATTTCCTGAATATAGCCTGATACTGCTCCGGGAAGGACCGCCGAAAGCGCCATAAATCCCGTGCACACGGCGTAGTGCGACGTTTTGAGCTGTCCGTCGGAAAATTTCATCATGTATGCGATGTATGCCGTGAAACCGAAGCCGTAACCAAATTGGTCAAAAGCGATGCAGGCTCCTATGACTGTCAGCGATCCGGGCTGCGCCCAGGACAAGTAAGGGTAAACGATGCACGGCAGCGTCAGGCTCAGAGCCATGAGCGGAAGCGATCTGCGCAGACCGTGTTTTGAAATGTAGAAGCCGCCTAAGATCCCGCCGGCAAGAAGTGCCGCGACCCCGGCAGAACCGCAGATGATGCCGTATGCCTCCTTGTCGAGCCCGAGTCCTCCGGACGATACAGGATCGCTGAAAAACGGATACAGCATTTTCATCAGCAGTGCTTCGGGGAAACGGTAGAAAAGCATGAACAGCACAGCCGTCCAACAACCTTTTTTTGTGAAGAACGAAGAAAAGGCTGAGACAAAATTGTTTAGTGATTTTACACCTTTATCTAGTCTTAACTCGACCTGTGGCAGAACATGGTTGTGATAGATCGTGAGCAGAGCAAGTATTGCGGCGGCAAAAACGAAAGTTATCCGCCATGCAGAAGCTGTGTTTTTCGTATATTTCTCGACCTCTCCTGCAAAAACGACAACTATGCCCTGCCCGAAGATCATGGCGATGCGGTAGAATGTGTTTCTGATACCGATAAAAACCGACTGTCGCTTTTCATCAAGAGCCAGCATGTAGTATCCGTCAGCCGAAATGTCGTGCGTGGCCGATGCTGTCGCGGTAACGGCAAAAAGAAAAAGCGTGACGGAAAGAGCTTTTCCCGAGAGCGTAAATGCGATAAGAGCAACCGAAACAGCGATCGTCAGCTGAGTCGCGATTATCCACCACCGCTTGCTTTTGACCGTGTCTACAAGCGGGCTCCACAAAGGTTTGAAAAGCCACGGAAGCGCGATAAAACTTGTCAGTGCCGCCAATTTTCCGTTGCTTGTCCCGAGATCTTTCAGCATCACCAGCGAGATGGCATTTACTATGAAATACGGAAAACCCTCGGCGAAATATAAGGTGGGGATCCATGACCATGGAGATCTGTTCAATTATTTCCCCGCAGAACGGAAATTTTAGAAAACTACTCCGAGATAAACATTGAGGTAGTGGAAAAGCGTCGTATCGTGTTCATCGGTATCAAGACCGGAGAACGGGATGCCGATCTGGTATCTCGTGCCGAGGCGCATCCCGCTTTTGTTCGCGTAATCTATGCCGATAAAAGGTTCGATCGCGTTGGGAAGCCCCTTCCCGCCCAGCGAGTTGTTCTCTTTGAGCGCCATCGAATAGGTCGTTCCGACATATCCTTTGAGGTCGTCAAGGAAGAAGTATGTCGCGGTCAAACTTGCGTAGTAACCTGCTGTAAAGCGGCCGAGGAACTGGTTCCACAAAGCGGAGTTGAAATTGTAGTCCTTGTTGAAGCGGAAATTTTCAACTGTGCGGTCGCTTCTTGTTGAAGAGTTGTTGACCGAATTTCCGGGAGTGCTCCACGAATCTGCCTGAACTTTGTCGGCGTCGTCGGGAGAGGCGATACCGGTGAGAAGACCGATGTGGAATTTTTTCGGGATAACACGGAAACCGAGATCTGCGGCCCAGCCTACCATCTGTGCCTTGACAGATTTGTCGCGGCCGTCCTCAAGCCTGATCTTGCCTATGCTTCCGGTGAGGAAAGCAAGTTCAGTTTTGAAGGAGAATATTTTGTAGTGGAGATTGAGCCATGCATCGAGTTTCCACAGTTTCGCGCTCTGTCCGGTAAAGGCGTAAACAGTGTCCGGATCGATCAAATGATCGGATGTCGGATCGACTCTGCCGTCCTGATCGTCAGATTTGACCCACTCGCCGGAAGAGTCGTTCTTCCACGAAAACATTACCATCGCACCGACTTCGACGACTGTTTTTTCGTTGAGGATCTTGTTTTCAAGAACCGCCGGATCGTCTTCCTGCATGGTGAACATAAGGCTTACGTTGAAGCCGTCGTCCTTTTGCGAAGCATCTATGAAGTAGTCGTGGTATTTGTCCAAAAGCCCGGTCGAAGCGAGGTCGAAAGCGGGGATTATCTTGAATCCCATTATCGGGATCGTGAGCTGAAGCCTGTCGAGATAGTTGCCCGTCGAGAGCGAGTTGAATTTGTTGCCGTCGCTGTAAAGTATCCCGAGACCCCAGCTGAACGGCATCCTTCCGACTTTGAGCTGTCCTATCGGAGTGTCGAAAACGCCCCAAAGCCCCTCGAAAACTATGTTTGCCGAAGTCGAAAGCTGCGCATCCCGGAGAAGCCCGTTCTCTTTTCTGTCGAACTCGTAATTGTCAGCCCCCATCGCCGTGTTGCCGAAGATCGAAAGTTTCGTGTGGATCTCCATCGTTTCGGCGATATTGATTACAGGTTCCAGGTGCAGTTTGAGCCAAGCCCAGTTGAGGACATGCTCGTTGGTCTTGCGGGTCACCCTTTCTCCCGTGGTCTCATCAGTCACAACGTTGTTTATCGTGTTCCGTGACGCCATGTAGGGGTTGTTGTCATTGAGTTTCATATTGTAGGAAAAGGTGTTCGCCACATTGAAATATCCGTAAAGTTCGAAATATTTCACAGGTTTTCCCTGCTGGATCTTGACTAAAGGCGCATCGGTGAGAGGCTCTTCATCAGCAACGAACTCCTGTCCGTCCTGCTCAGGTTCCTCTTTTTCCTCAGCTCCGGTGCTTTCAGAGGGAACGTTTTCAGTTTCTTCTTTTTGTCCGCTCTCCGGCGCAGCCTCTTCCGAAGGAGCCTCTTCGGCAGGTTTTTCTTCTTCTGATGTCTGCTCAGGCGCAGTTTCAGCGGCAGCCTTATCCGATTCAGACTCTTCCGGGGACGCTTCCTGCGGCAGAAGCGCGAAACTGAAAATAAAAACCGTTAAAAAAACAAAAATCTTAGGCATAAAACCCTCCTACTTAGAGAAATTCTCAAGGGTCACTATCTTTATCTTGTTGGCGAGAAGGATCTCTTCCGTCGCGGCCATATCCCATGTCTTTATAGCGATAAAAGCCGAGTTTTTGCCGGAAGCCAGAGTGTAGATGTAGTCGATGTTTATGTCATTTTCGCTCAAAAGACGTGCGATCTCGAGCAGCTCGCCGGGTTTGTCCTTGAGATCGACGACGATTATCTTCACGACATTGTGCGAAAGATCCATCTTCTTCAGTATCTCGCGGGTCTTTTTCGTGTCGCTGACGACAAGTCTGAGCTCGCCGAAAGCCGCGGTCTCGTTGATCGTGAGGCCGATGATATTGATGTTTCCTTCGCTTATAGATTCAAGGATCTTCTTCAAAACGCCGGGTTCATTCCTTAAAAGCACCGAAATCTGCTCTACTCTCATTTTTCCCTCCAAAATAAAAAACACGCGGAAAACATATCACTCAAAAATCGGATATGTCAAAATATATTGTTATATCGGCATGATTTTTTTATGAATTTTTATAAAAATACGAAGTTTTTTTGCCGTATCGTCTTTTTTCCCTAAAATAGCGCGTTTTTTGTTGCGGAGGAAAAAATGGAAGTGAATTTCAGTGAAAAATGTTTTGTCTGCGGGAAAAAGAACGCCGACGGTCTGCATCTCGACATACATCGTGACAATGAAAAACTCTGCGCCGAAGCGGAGATCTCCGTTCCCGACAAATTCTGCGGATGGGAGGGGATAATCCACGGCGGAATAATCTCGACTCTGCTTGACGAGATCATGGCGTATGCGGCCTTCACCCACGACCAGAAAGGAG
>JAEEGH010015022.1_pt1 | contig 16885 bp, 12 predicted proteins | sample 9134181 | NCBI WGS metagenome assembly JAEEGH01 (sample SAMN16246544, study PRJNA631951) | gut metagenome | biome: gut microbiome; feature: rumen; material: DP-attached | host: Bos | place: Iran: Karaj | collected 2018-10
CATGTGAGGATGCGTCCGTTGGCAATTACGGCTCCAGATCCCGTATCGCTTTCACTAACGCTTATCCACGGACAGACTATGTAGGACTTCGCCGTCGCCACCTCCAGTTTCACAACTGCATTGAGGGGATTGTTGTCCCCAACCGAATCTTCGATTTCCTGTGCAAGCACAGGTATAGCAGCCAGCGCAACGGCAAGCACCATTCCCGACATGTTCAACTGTCTCATCACTTTTCTCCCTTCTGCAGGTTACTCACATTTCAAGTCCAAATCTTACAAGATATTATACCACGCCATCCACAGGGTCGGACGATCTACGTTCCTCATCTTGCCTCCAGAGAGGCTCAAACATCCCCAAGAACCTCTCAATGAGAGCATCCACCTTCTTCCATGCCTTCACAGCCTTTATCCAACGTTCGGGGATGGCGTCGAAGCCGTAGTAGGCACCGGCTATCTGACCATAGACCGCGCCGATGGCGTCAGAATCGCCTCCAAGGTTTACGGCGACGATGAGTCCTTCCTCGAAGGAGTCCGTGGCATGGAACGCCCAAAGCGCGGCCTGGAGCGTCGAGGCAGCCCAGCCTGAATTGTTAACGAGCGTACGGCTCAGCTCCTTTCCCGGTCCCGTCTTCGTGCGCCTGTAGCAAAGATGATCTTCCAGGACACCGGCGAACGTGTCGCAGACTTCTCGCGCCACCGCCGAAGCATGCGTCAAATCGCTGACTTCGTGTATGATTTCAGGACGCCCCAAAGCCCTCGCGATTGCATAACTTGGCGCAAAGCGCACAATCGATCCGTTACCCTTCGATGCCTTCCGTCCGTCCACGAACGAGCCGCCAGTGCGCGCAAACACCGTCAACGAGGCCTCCGTGGTGCGTCCCTCGCCTAACGCAAGCCCGTCTATCGAAGATTGATATCCCTCCTTCATACACTTTGCAAACTTCTCCGCAACGTCCTTCAGATCGTAGTCGCCCTTACGGACGAAAGAGTCCATCACGCACATCGCCATCGAAGCAGCATACGTCCAATAGCCGCACGGCTGGTCGGATACCGAACACCTCTCCATCTCCGCAGCCCACGGATGGTCGTCCTTGTCGCAAGACCGTGTGGGGCTTCCGAAGGCATCACCGACAATCAGTCCCCAAAGCATCCCCTTGGTCTTGTTCCGGTCGAACGTTTCCGGTTTGCATGGGAATAATTCCAAAGGAATCTGCACACCCTTCCCATTGTCGGCCTTTTCCAGAAAGTCGATTTCGTCAAGGACTGCGGCAACGCCGCGTATGGTAGCATGGGCCGGATCCTCGGCCACACGGACAGGAAGCCCTGTCGCAGCGGATAGCCGTCTATTCAGCCCTGGCAAGAGCGAACCGCCTCCTGTGAGAACGAATCCACGGTCCACAAGATCGGCTGCAAGTTCCGGCTCGCACTTGTTGAGTGTCGCCTTCACTGCCTCGACAATCCTGTTCACAGGTGCCTTCAAAGCCTCGCAGATTTCCTCGGACGTCACAGTCACGCTCTTCGGCACCCTTGTCGCTGCGTTGCGGCCGTCGATTTCCAACTTACTGCAAGTTGGATATGCGCTGCCGATTTCCTTCTTGATGCACTCGGCCCAGCCATCGCTAATGAGAAGTCCGTGTCGATCCCGCATATATGTGCAGATGGCGTTGTCCATGTCTTCGTCTCCGGCACCGCGCACGGAACATGAGTGGACGATTCCGCCAAGGGAGATAATGGCAACATCGCATCTGCCGCTGCCGATGTCCACGACCATGGATCCCTGCGGCTCGGAAACCGGAAGGCCGGCCCCGATCGCGGCGGCCATTGTGGCCTCGATCGGGAACATGCGGATGCTAGACAGCTGCTTCATGGCGACTTTTGCGTCGATATCTTCCGCAGTCTTCTCGCCAATCCACGACGCCAGCCTCACATTGGTTTCCAAGATTTTCTTCTCTTCCTCGGTGATGTCGCCTGGCACGGAGACCACGAAACGACGACGATTCTTCGCCAGCTTCTCCCAAAAGCGGCGCGGACACGCCCTGTCAACGAATTCCTTGATCATCGGCAACGCCATGTCATAATCCGAGATGACGCCTTCCTTAATCGGACGGACAGTAGTGACAACATTCCATGGAGGGTCGGAAAACACATATCTGCTGGCTGCGATGAACCGCTTTCCCCGTGCCGACACACAGGCAACCGACGGCTCGTCCAGCACAAGCCCTTTACCTTTGACCCAGACCCTCGTCATCGAAGACCCGAGATCGATACCGATGTCATTTCCGAACAGTTCTGACAGCTTTGAAATAATTCCCATGTTACCGCTCCTAAGTTTGTCATCCGAGATCTTCACTGCAATATACGTCTCTCGCGGCTAAATCTGACAACGCCGGAAATCTTTATGCTCATATAAAGTAATTGGCGTCGACTTCGCCATCAGGTTCGGTTTTGCCCAAAATAGTTTTTTCCTGTTCCATTCCACCTGTCATTCTGGCCAAGCTTGATCAACGCTCGCGGCGAAATCCTACACTACACCTTTTAGCATGGTCTTTACTGGTCAAAACTGCACCTTGCAATTGGGATTTCTGCAAACAGTGTCATCTGGATCATGTTCCCATCCACAGCGCGGGCATTTGTGTTGGTCTGACCGTGTGGCACTTATTGGGACCGGCTTAGATTTTCTAGGCCAAAATGCCAAACCAAGAACGCCGCAAATAACCATAACAATCGGGATTGTAATCCATAAAGCGACATTCGCCTTGATGTCCGTTTTATCCCCTTTACGACCAATGGTTTCAAGATTCGTAGCACCCTTTTTCCATAGGCTATCGACCTTTTCCTGGAGGCTACTCACATCCGATTCTAATTTTTGAATTCGCTCATTCAACACTTTTATCTCCTTAGTGTTGCTACTGGTGACCTTGGTCCAGCTGTTTATATCGTACTTGATAGGACTTATTGCTTCTGATAGCCGTCGGTCAGAATAAACTTTATCGCTCTCGGCTTTTGCAAACTGCGAAACAGTGAAAATGGTGACGAATAATAGGAAAAATCTGGCCTTCATAACGTGTATCTCCTTTTAGTTCAGTCTCGAACCATTTCTTCTGCTTCACGCTGAAACGCTCCATCAAATGTCCGTTCAATGGAAATATCCATTGGACTTGTCATATGAATTTCTACGATATTGAACCGTTCGTTGGGATGACTGTTTCGCAACTCATCAATGTAGGTAGAAAACGCATCCATGTCTGGTTCTGGATAAATTGTCTCAGACAACGCCTTCCCTTCGCATTGTACACTAATGCCAGAATCAAATGGGCACTCAATCCGTATTGACAATGAATCAAGACGGGAATTTGCACTCTCAAACAGATTCTTAAGCGTGGTTTCAATCTTTGTTTTCATTTTATGCTGCCATTGCAGGGTTAGTAATTGGATTTTTGATTTGGAAATACCTTGGAACACCGTCAACATTCATACTGACGGTAAATTTTTCAGGCCGTAGTGAATCACCATCGTAAGCCGATTTTACGCGATAATCTGTTACTAATTTGCCGCCGTCAAGGGCCTTTTCAACGAATTTCTCCATGCGCCTCCATTCACCGTGTCGATTAATGTAGGAGTTCATCGGAGAAAGATTTACCTGTTCCTTTGGCCCCCCGAATTCGCTTGCGAGCAAATGTCCTCCATCATCGCCAGGTTTTCCATCCTTCATCTGGCGACATAGACGTTGTTGATCCACATCACGAACCCTGAGTTCTCCTGGTATTCGCTCGAGACGATCCACCTTCATGTCGATATTACGACCCATCCCATTCGTTTCAATCTGGATATGATTCTTTCCTACTGGGTTATCTATCTCTAACACCGACTTCTCAGGCAGTTTCCCGTTTAAAAGCTCGGAGTCCCTTCCCGACTCCACCTCATAGACTGGTTTTCCATTCTTTGTTTCGTCACATCGACAATCGTCCCATGTAGCATCCTTCTGCTCGGATTCAGTAACGTTGCAAATATCATTCTCTGCTGTTGCCTCTTGATGTGGTTCAGCCTCTTTTCCTTCGGAGTTAAAACTCGATTCTTCCACATCAAGTTTTTTGCGTAGTTCGTCGACCGCGTCGGATTCCTTCTGCTTAAGAATTTCCCTTCCTTCTTCTTTGGTATCAGGCATTTCTCCGACTCGGAAACCCTCCTGTATGGTCTGGCGCTCCATCATAGCATGCTGCAATTCGCGTCCACCCTGCCCACCGGCTTCGGCAGCCATCTTCTGGGCAATCTCACGAGCGGCTTGCACAGCTGCCTCCTTTGCTGCCTCAACGGCGACTTCTTTGGCAGCAATGGCCGCTACTGCTTCGATGGCCATTAGACTTCTCCTTTCTTAAAAGCGGAGAGCGTTTCTTCAACAAGCACCGGATTTATACGATAGACTATATCTTCCACAAGCATGACGCGCACATCGGCAGAAAAGGATTGCCTACGAGGTTCAAGCATGGGAAGCGCACGGCGGATGGACTCCGCAAGCTTTTCGTAGCGGTCTTTCATGCCCTTCAAAAGATCACAGTTCTGATTGACAACTTCCAATAGGCTCTTGCTCCCGCTAACTAGGAAGGGCGCAAACGCTATCCCGGCTAGCTTACCTGTCGGTGATTCAACTGCGATTTTTGACGCGGCGAAGTACTCTGTAAACGATGCACGGTAGGAATCTGTCATATTGGTTACCCCAGCCAAGATGGCTGTACCTGACGCGCGAAGCGCAAGTAGTGCTCGCCAGTCACCACCATGATAATTCCAGATTTCCGCGCAAATTTGTTTCCAATAGACGGCAAGCCAGTCCTCACGATCAAGCCATGTATCAACATTTCGAGTCGGACGTATGTCCGCAAGCGCATCGAGATTCTGCCCAAGCCCAATGGCAAGCATGGTCTTATAGAGCGAGTCTTTGAAAGCGCCATCCTCAGTGTCAACTCCGACAGAAGGTGTCTTAAAAATTTCCGCATTATCCTCACGATACTTACGCGTAAATTCTGAAACTTCACCACCTATGCGCGATTCGTGTTCCTCGCATTTTGGAACACGAACTTGGAACGCCTTGAGGTCACCATCTTGACTTACAACGCATTCACCCGTCCGAAGCAGACTAAGGTCGGCAATCTGAGCGTCTTCAAGTCCCATCGTGCCACCGACATTCTCACGATCATCCACAGCAAGGAGACGATGGACAATTTTCGCGCCTGTGCCTTTGACGATGTTTGGACTGACACGAGATGGGAGCTGATCCACGACCATAACCCCCTCTCCATAAGCACGAATTTCTGAAAGCATGTCAACGAACGCCGACACCGCCTTGCCACGAGGATTGCTTGCCTCCATGTTTGCCGAAGTGTCGGGGATATTCGCAAGAAGCCTATGTGCTTCTTCGATAACGAGGACATGACGAAGAGCTTGCGTCGGATTATTAGAGAATGTCGCCTTACGCCATTCATAAAGACGCGAAACGATCAACCCCATCAGAAACGCCTTTTCATCATCGTCGCCGAGGTTTTCCAGTTCAATGATTACGGGGCGTTCAAAGATATCCTTTGATGGTAGTGAACGCGGCGTTTCAAGCATGGTCCCCTTAGCTCCAACAAGAAGACTAGAAAGTCGTGCCTTGAGCGCAGCCTCAATGTTCATCTGTTGCTCTTGGTAGTAGCCTTTTCGTCTGACAACTTCCGTAACCTTCCAATAGAGGTCACGGAGCGTCGGGAGGTAATCGCGGAAGTCTTCATGATAAACATCAATAAAACGATTCTCTGATCGTCCAAGATCCCAACCGCGCTCACGATAAACCTCAAGAATCGCCTCTTCAAGGATATATGGCATGGAGGCGTACATCGGGAATGAGGCGTTGAACGTCGCTTTGAGTCGGTCAATATGGGTAAGGACATGAACTCGGTTCGCATCTGTGTCCATCCCAGGCTCAAAATCGAACGGGTTTAACCGCAAGGGACAAGTTGCCGTTCGGTCAATACCAGCGGAAATGACAAGCAGATCGTCCCTGAACTCATCCATCGTTGCAAGTGCGCGATATTCAGCCTTTGCTGGCTCTATGACGAGGAACGGTACATGTTCATTCTTCCAAAGCTGACGGAGCAGGTGGTGAATGGAATTCGTTTTTCCTGAGCCAGTTAAGCCAAACACAGCAAGATGCTTCGTCAAGTTTGCCTGTAGCATCCGATAAGACTGACTTGTCTCATTCCCCTTATCAAGGATTCTGCCAAGCGTAAGCGTTTTTGCCAAAGACCCGAGCCCCACCCCAAGGTTGATTCCGAATGCTGGTCGCCGCGAAACGCTGACTCCTTCACCGTCTTGCGTCTCAACAGGCGTAGCTATGGCCAACTCTCGCGTATTCACTGGCGTCGCAGGGCCGTTAAAGAGGATGCCGAGCGGGTGATTCTGGAAGGAAACAGGCCATGGACGACCGTCCTCGGCCGACTTGGGCTTTGTGGCAAAGGCGGTACGAAGATAGACGTTTTGGAAACGTCGAAGCGTGTCGCGGAAATCTGTCGGCACCTTGATCGCTCGCGGCGGCTCGTAGGTACTGTCCATGCCCGCGAAAAGTGAGTTCACAACTCCGATGCCCTGCCGGTAGGTGTCCGAATCGGCCGCACAGAAGTAGTGGCCAAGATTCCACATCCCGAGCGCCGTCCCTTCCTGAAGCCGCTTTTCGTAAGCTCTCAAAACCTCCTCGGCGTATTCCGCCTTGCGGTTCAGCAACTCCTGACCGACTGTCGTTGTCTTTGTCCATGTCAAGCCAAAGGAACCAAATCCGCCAATAGCAGTCTGCGTCGAATGAGCCCAGTTTTGCGTGTCCGCACTTCCCTTGGTGTGGGAGGTTGTTGTCGTCACCCCTTCGGTGTGGTGGGCGCCTTCTGAATGGCCAGCCTTGCCACTTATAGCATCACCGATTCCCTTGGTGGCGCTTCCAAACAACTGGCCGATGCTTGCGCCGATGGCGGTGCCAATTCCGGGCGCGAGAAAAGATCCAATAACACCGCCGACAATTGCACCAACTCCTGAGATCCCTGCCGCCACACGTTGGTGCGTTTCGAGCAATTGCTGGTTTGTAGAGGTGCCGTCAGTTATTGTTTTCGCGATTGAGCGCATATCAGATATCGAGACGGAATGACCACCGCCATTTGTATCACCTCGGCCCCCCATCCCAAACAGTCCGAGCATCACTGTCTTTCCGTTAGACGTTGCCTTTGAAAGGTCTGTCTTGACGAGGTGGTGGATATCGGATTCGAGCTGCTGGCAAGCTGCGATGGCGTCGCGGACAGCATCTTGCGGAATCGGGTCTGCGATACTGAGCCACGTATAGGTCTTTCCACGCATCGCTCGAATGAGTCGCTCTAGCCCCTGCACAAACAATTGAGACTCTTCGTCGCGCTTGAGAGACGGGATGCCCGTGAGGACACCAAATTCTGTGCATTTAGACAGCTCATACGAGACAGCGGATGCTTCGGGCGTTGACAGATTAACAATGCGGCTTCCCGGAAAATTAGCACGCCACACAGCTCCGTAACCATCAAGAACGCCTGACGTTTCTGGCGCATCCGCCGCAAATTTGCAAAGCCCAAGATAGACACATGTTCGCGTCACGTCACCCTGTACGATGAAAAGAAGAGAATGCCCCTGACCACGCATCGCCGTCAAAGCACTCTCAACACCTGGGAGATGAAACTTCTCGTTCGCGTCAAACGCGATTTCATCAAGTTTAAAGAGTCGGACATTCTTTTGGAGGTGGTCTTTGAGCGAAGGTGTGCCGTCAGTTTCGGGACTTGAAAGGAGGATGTCCGAATATTCGGGGACGTCAAGGTGTCGGCGTTCGAGTGAATACAAGAGCAGCTCATCAAAGGCAGGGTAACATTTGCGGGCAATGTCTGCACGTGCCTTTTCAAGAGCTTTTAGGTTCTTAACTGCAACGTCTGTCATAATGGAAGCTCCTTATTTCTTCTTCCGCAGAAGAGGAATGTTGCGATACCATGGCGTGGATGATGACTTGCCTTGAACCGCAGACGAGGATTGTGTCCATTCCTCCAGTTTTCGACGTTTAAAGCCAAGTAATCCCTGGTAGCTTCGCTGACCTGGGATAACAATGCCTTCAATGCGAGTTCCCTTCGGCATGTCTCTTGCGGCATCAATTCCCTTTGTACGTATCACGGTATCATAGAGAGAGGCCTCATGGTCAACTATCTCAAAGCGATAGGTACATACACCAGCGGCATCCTCTTGGTACTGAAGATAGACTTTATACTCGTCTTCAAGACGTTCTGTAGGACGCCCGTGAAAAGCCGCACTCATATTACGTAATCTTGATGCAAACGGAATATTTGACCTTGCAAACACATCAATTACGGCTTCCGAACCAATTTGCTCTAAATCCGTCTTTTCAAAGCCATGCCACCAAGACAGGTATATTCGCCGCGAATGGAGATACCATGTTTCTGGAATTGTACAAAGATATTGGACTCCGGTCTTTTCTCTTGAATCATTTCTTCCGGGCGCAAGAAGGCACTTTGCCTCCGACCAAGAATCATTTTTCGAAAGGCGATACTTAACCCAGATACCATCTTTTTTCGGTGCCTGATCTGAAAGTCCAATTGATACCGCACAACCCGTTGCAACATCAGTAAATGGAGTATCGGTAATGAAAATCCGATCGCCTCCAAGCGCAAATTCCTTAGCAACGATTTCACGCAAGAAATACCATCGGGACGATCCACCCGTGAGAATGACTTTTGCTATCTGGTCGTTGCCAAGCCCTGCACTATCAAGCGCTCCACGGATGCAAAGGCGAATCTTTTCATAAATGCCGGCATCCTTAATCATATTGGCAAACTCATTCTTTGAGAGGTATAGCTCAAATTCTCCGGACGGCAAGTGAAACATGTGCTTGTGATCCTGATCTCGCGAAAAATGATCGGACGCGGCTTCCTTTGCCTCCTTGATTTTGTCGCGTAGTTCAAACCGCTCACTCGCAGAAAGGTTGTCGCGTCGGATGCGATCACTGTTGTTGCGAAAGAATATTCGCTCAATCATATCGTCGAACTCTTTTCCGCCAAGTAATGGATCACCTGCGGTGGAAACAATTTTGGGAGCACGACCAAGGATATCCGTCTGGATTATGCACACATCTAATGTTCCGCCGCCAAAGTCAATAACCATGAAATGTTCTGGTTTTTCACCAAAGCGAAAGCCGAGTCCGTCACCCATACGCAGAGCGTGAACTGCGGCAACTGGTTCTGGTATCGAATATACGCCTCGCGCAGGATCGACCGGAAATCCGGCTTCCTTGACAAGTTTCTTGAGTAGCAGAACACGATCATCTGACCACGATGCAGGGTGAGCCACGCAGGTGGCAAAATCTTCCGAGGAAAGAGCCTCTCTCGCAACATTAAAACGCCGTTCGACAACACGCGCCATTTCTCGCAAGAAGGTCTTTGCATATTTTTCAGCATGCTTGCGAAGGTCTGCTATTTCTGATGTGTCCGCCGAATCTGGACTGCTACCCAGATACCGCTTAAAATCAGAAACCAATTTGCAACTGGAATCAGCGACTTCCTTGTATCGCAAACGGACTTCATTTCCTGCTGCACGAAGGGTATCGTCATTCTTATCAAGCGCGAGAACCGTTGGCATAGTCTGCCCATTACGTCCACCGCCGACATTGAGCAATTCGGGTTGGATGTTCGACCCGATGTCCATGATGGCAATTGAACTCTGACTACTGCCAAAGTCTATTCCAATGACTTTTCTTTTCTCATTCATGCGTCAATACCTCCCTTTCGCTTCTCGTCTCCCTCGGGCTTGCGCCCCGTTCCAGACATCGGCGGGGGCGGAAAACGAAACCTCCTCCGATGCATCAGATGAGGCGCCTGAGAGAGCCCAGAAAGATACACCGAAGGAGGCGAAACTGCATTATTAGGGCAGTTACCCTTCCGTGCGTCTTCCAGGTGAAGTTTCTCAGGCTTTCATCCGACGCCTCCCATGTCCGCAGTCGGCCGGCGCGACCGGCTCCCTGCGCGGGAAATCTGTTTGCCAAGGCAGAGGCATCGTTGCCACCGTTCCGCCAAGACAGCGACATTATACCATAAAATTCAGGTCTGCGGACGAAAATTTCGCGACAACCTCCGCCCGCAGGCCTGTCCGGGCTCTCTCAGCCGGAACTGCCTAATGGCACACGAATATACGACGGCTGTCGGAGAATCTGACAAGCGGGCTACAGCTTAAGCGGCTCACCAATTGGAATCAACTGTTCCAGTCTTCAATCCGCAACCCCTCAAATCGCGAGAAATGGCGGATGTTGCCTGTAACAAGCGTCGCGTCATAGGCAAGGGCCGTTGCGGCAATGAGGACATCCGCGTCCTCGACTGATTCTCCTCGGCTTGCCAAAACCGCCTTATGCTCGCCGAACAGTTCCATTATCGCGTCAGTAGTGTGCATGACAGGAAGCGCCCCCAGAAGTGCCTGTACCAATCTCCGGTTTTTCGCCGGATTCCTGGATTTAGCGGCACCGAAATGCAGTTCGCCTACAACCATTGCGGGAATCGCCATATCCCCAAGATTACGCGAGAAGCGCTCAGCGACCTTCTTATTGCCGCGAAGTATGGCAATGAGGACATTCGTATCAAGCAATATCAAAGGATGACCTCCCGGCCCTTCGTCCGGGAATTCTCAACCTCCCTGACAATCTCATCTTCGCTTCTGTCGTCGTCCCATCTGCCGAACACGGCCTTAAGAGCATCGCGTTGGCTCCTTGCCCGGTTCTCACGTATGAAGTCAAACTCAGACGAGCCGGAGACCGCGTAGTCGAAAATGCACAGTATCTCGCCATTGAGACTGCGGTGGTTTGCGCTTGCGCGCATCTTAAGCGCATCAAGCGTGCGTGCAGACAACTCTCGAACTGTAACTGTAGCCACAGGAACACCCTTTCATTTTGAAAGCAAAATGATGTCACCGATGATTGTACCAAATAACATCGCCAAAAGTCAACGGCCAAAGCCCAACAGACAATAGCGCCGGCAAATAATCTCGCAATCTGCGTTTTTGTGCCAGGCACAGCCACTGACACTCTCGGCACTTCCGCCCGCAGGCCTGTCCGGGCTCTCTCAGCCGGAACTGCCTAATGGCGAATCTGACAGACGTTCTTCCAAAGTTCAGCCGGAAGCGAACACGCTTTTGATTTCAGCCAGCATCGACTCCGCCGAACCTATTGAATATCGCGCCGCCACTTCAAGGAGATCTTCGTCCGTGATGTTCGACTGCTTTCCATTTATGCTCATCGCATGTCCGGAGGAAGCGCGCGCATGGCACGAAACGTCTGAACATGATGGCGTTTCGTCCCTTCCCTGTCAAAGCGACGCGTCATGAAATGCTGAATTTTTCCGAGCACCATAAGAGACGCCTTTCAACCTCTTGTTGCAAATATTATATCACAGGAGGTTCTTTTGCGTCTATAGTGCATTCCAAACACTCTTCAAAAACAGAGTGGAAACAGTGCTGAGCCACAGCAAACTGCTGCGGACGGGAGGATGAGGGTTTACGACGAGTACGTCGACTAGGCCGACCCGAGTCGTCTTCATCGCAGAAGCAAGCACATAACAAGCGAGCCAGACCACTACCTTACAATTGGACATCGGAGCCGGCTTTGAGCACCTCATACGCGGGCTTGGGGGTGAAATCACGATGGACGATGCCGAAATGGTCTTCGCTGTAGCGCGGATCCTTCTCGTTCGCGCGAAACTCGTAGACGAACACGCGCTCGACGCCTGTCTGCGCAGCCGCGGCCAGCGCATGTTGGAGATATTCCGCCTGCTGCCGCTCGCCGACTCCGCCCGCAGCGCCCGTGCAGCCCGAGACGATCACAGCCCCTTTCAAGTCGCTGCCGAAGCGGTATACGCATGCGCTGACAGCGTCCTCCCCTTTCACGTCCTTCACCGACAGAAGCGGAACCATCTCGTCGCCGGACTGCAGACGGTCGGCCCTGAAGAACCGGAACGCGCCGAATCCGTTCGGCTCGAACTTCATGCCGGCCTTTGTCGCAGCGTCGGTGGCGAACGTCTTTACGCCCCATTTAAGCCCGTTCTCCTTGCCCGGACCATACACGCTGATGCGGAACTTCGGCGCCGTCGCGCCGAAAAGGTCCTTTCCTTCGGCATCCTTCTGGACGCGCTTTCCGTCCAGAACAGGATAGTACATCGGCGAGCCGCCGAAATCAGCCAGCACTCCGCCGCGCTTCACGAACTGCGCCACAGCCTTGACCGTCGCGAACGGATACGCCTCAGTGTACGGATAGACGACCGCGTCGAGTCCGTTCGTCCCAAGCGCCGCGACAAGCTCCGCCGCCGTACAGGCCCTGCACGTCGAACCTTGCGGAAGGCATTCGCGGATTCCCTCTGCGATATCCCGCGTCATGTCCATGTTGTCCGCCTCGTCGACGTAGCCGACGCGCCAGGTTTTCCGTTCCGGACGGGCTATCTTCAGCCCTGCGAGCAGAACGCCCGCCATCGGCACGGAAGCCCTGTGCGTCGGCCACCCAATCTCCGTTATCCAGACCGGTTTCGCCGCGTCGCCGTACTTCGCCATGAGCCTGCGCAGACTCTCCATCTGCCCGGCAAGCGCGTCCGGCGGATTCGGCCAGCTGTACGGATGGACGTTCATTATGTCGAAGCAGTCTTTGCCGCCCGCCTTGTACACGTCCTCAAGATAATCGAGCGCCAACCCGGCAGTGCCGCCGATGGCGACCTTGGCAGACGGATCGACCGCCTTGATCTCCTCGTATGCGGCCCTAAGGACAGGCACGTAGTCCTCGGCATTCGGATTCTTCCAGAAGCCGGGATGGTTCTCCTCGTTCCAGATTTCGTAGACCGGGATGCGTCCCTTGAAGTGCGTTGCCGTCGCGCGCACGAACGAACGCCATTCCGCGACATGGTCTTGCACCGGCCTTGCCCAATCCGGCGGGTTGCAGAGGATCGGCAGGACGGTTATTCCGCGCTTCGCCGCGTCGCCAACGACAGCGTCGCACATGCGCCAGTCTAACGGCGCGTCCCTGCCATTCTGGTACCAGCGCCAGTCGAAGTCGCATCTGACGTAGTCCATTCCCGCTTCGCGCATCATTTTGTAGGCGGCATCCCTCTCCGCGAACTCGTCGCGCGTCACATGGGCGCACGTGCCGAGCGAAGTTCCATGCCCGAATGCGCACTGGACTACAACCGCAGCCAATAAAGCGACAATCTCGATCTGGCGAACCGAACATCTCATCATCTTTCCTCCGATACCTACTTTACGAACATGGCGCATCCCGGAACGAAAACCTTCTCCCGTCCCAACGGAGACGGCTCGGCGTCGTCGCGCGAAGCGAGAACGACATCGTCGAGCGCCAACGCTCCTTCAAAACCGACGCGCGACACCGACTTCGCATCCGAATCCACGGGAAGCAGACGGAACCAGGTTCCTCCGCCCACCGATTCGAACGGCTTCTTCCATCCTTCGGGAGCCGTGGCGCACCATCCGTCGAGCCGAACCTGAACGAAGGCAAGCCCCTGCGGATTCGTGGCGTAGTCGAAGTCGAGCGAAACGCGAACCCAGTCGCCGTTCGCGAACGCGCGCCTCGCCCTGAGCCGCGTCCAGACCGGACGCCCTTCCGCGTCCGCATGCCAAAGCCATGGCGCGCCGTCCGAATCGAACGCGACGGACATTCTGGCTTCGCCTTCCGCAGGAGTGAAGACTGTGCGCCAGTCGCCTCTGAAGCGCCGCACCTGAACGAGCATGTCGAGCGAAGCACGCTCCTGAACGCCAGACTCCGCATAGTCTCTCGTCACCGGCGCGCCTTCCAGCTTCAGCGCTTTGGAGTGATTCTCTCCGGGCAACGGCCAGCCTACGCCCGAGCCGGGCACAGGCGTGGCGGACGCTACCGAACCTTCGCCAGTCCAGCCGTCAAGCGCGGCAGTCGCGCTTCCGACGGCAACTCCTTCGAAGGAGTCCGCGCCAAGAGTCCCGAGAACGCGTCCGCCGGAAAAGGAGAGAATGCGCGACGCCGCGTTCGCGTTCTCCGGGACGACGGAGCCTTCCTCGACGACGATTCCGCCTGCGCCTGAAACTCCGCTTCCGATGACGAGCGTCCCTTCGCCGCGCTTCAAGAAGAACCCCGAAAGCGGAACGGAAAGCGTGAAGCTCCAGCCGTCCGGCACTTCTATGACTGCGGTTCCGTCGGACAAAAAGCCGCGCGAAGAAGAGGAAAGAGACTGTCCGTCGAAAAGCGGCGCAAGCGTCGCACCGTCGGAAAGCGACACGCCGTCCGAACGCGGCGCGGCGTCGCATCCGGCGAGCGCGGCGGAATCGAGACGCAACGTGACGCGCGGGCCTGTCGCCATGAACTGTCCTACAAAGGCGGAAGCGTCGCCCGAAACCGTCGCGTCGAGCGTGTCCGTCTCCGTCGCGCCTTCGGTGAAGGCAATTGCCGACGACGCAGGACCCGAAAGAGACGCGGACAGAGTGAAGGCATGGTCGGAGTCCTGTGCAGCGGGCGCGAAGACGAACGGATCCGACGCGGGCGAAAGCACTGTTGCGGCGCCTGCGAGGACTTCAAGATGGTTGCCGGCTCCCGAAGTAACCTCCCAACGTCCTCTACCAAGGCGAAGGTCTGAGACCGTTGCGGTAACATTCCAGCCGATCTGTCTCACGTTCCCGGCCAAGCCGTTCACGCGCCCGAGCGTCAGGGAACGTCCGCCGAACGTCGTGCTGGCAGACGGCGTCCAAAGCGTTCCTGCATCGCCGAAGTCGACAATGTAGTCGGCGTCGGGATGCGGAGCGCGGCGGTCAGACCAGCCCGCGCCGCCGGAAAACGAACGTACGTCCCATCCATCCGAACCTGCAAAGAAGACGGCGTCGGCCAAAGGATCGGCTTCGCCGGTCGTCTGGCTGCGGATGTATGCGCGGTATGCGTAAAGGCCGGGACGCGCGGAGTTGTCGCGGTTCACTATGCCGAACGAGCCTTCCCTTCCGTCCTCCGGCACGCCCCACGCCCGCAGTTCGTACGCAAACACCTTCTCCGCTCCGGCCGAAACCGCGATGTTCACAGCGTTCGTTATGTATACGGCCTGAAGAGCCTCGGTTACCGCCGCGTCGCCTTCGGTCGGCCAGCCGATTTCTGTAACCCATATCGTCGCGCTCGAACGCCCCTGCCCGTCGAGAAGAGTCCGCAAGGCCTCTATGCGCCTGGCAAGCCAGTTCGAATCGTAGTCCGGCGGATTGGGATAGCAGTATGGATGGAACGCCGCGGCGTCGAAGGCGTCGAGCGCAGCCGCCTTGCAAAGCTTCTCGATGGATGCGAGATCGGCGCCCGCGACCCCGCCCATCACGATGCGCACGGAAGGATCGACCGCCCGCACGGTCGCGGCGGTCCGCTCCAGAAGCCGCGCGTACTGCGCAATTGTGCCGGTCCAGAAGTACGGATGGTTCCACTCGTTCCAGACCTCCACCGCCGAGATGCGCCCTTTGTAGCGCGTGACGACCTGCCGGACGAATTCCGCCCATCCGTCGAGGTCGTCGTACGCCTTCGCGCCGGTTGCCGGATTGTCGCCGAAGAGTATCGGAAGCACTTCTACGCCTCGCCTTTCGGCGTCCGCAATCACATTGTCGAAATACGTCCAAGACCAGTCGCCGCTCACGGCCGACCAGCAAAGCCTCCAGCGGAAGTCCGTCCTGACCATGCCGATTCCGGCGGCGCGGCAGTAGTTCAGCATCGCGACACGGTTCGTGTACTCTCCGCCCTGCATGTAGCTCGACGGCGCGGCGATGTGTTCGCAGATGCCGAAAGGCGAAGCGGCCGCACGGCAGTTCGCGGCGACGGCTACGGCAAGCAGTATGGACGAACACAACTTCATGCACACATATCCCTGTCTTGATCCATGCGCATGGTATTATACCAAACTCGCGCCAACCAGGAGATACAAATCAAACAGAAATCTTGTCACGTTTGAGACAGCAGGAGGAAGCCGCGAGAGCACACGCGGCTAACTTGAAACTCCGAGCCGTGGATGCTCACGCATCGGTGCATTCCCGTCTCGCAGAACTGTCAGGCTTCGCGATAGGAGTTAGCTTTCGACGGACTTAGGAGAATTTTCGCCTACTTGCGCATTTCCCTTCTCCTAACCGTGTTTTCCGGCTGTTTTCCTTATGCAAAAAATCTCTCCTATCTGTGTTCGCAGTAGAAATGACGTCATTTGAACCCTGAAATGACGTCATTTGAGGGGTGAAATGACGTCATTTGGAGGGTGAAATGGCGTCATTTCTACTGCTTACACAGGCAGAGAAAGAAGCTCGCACAGTTAGGGGAATGAGCTTACATAGGTGACCGACAAAGCTTACATAGAAGGAGCAAGGCGTTTTGACACCTTAGGCAACCCTGTCAAGCAGACGAAGGAACAAGAATCGACAGAGACGACACTAACGCTTGCGTATTCTTGGCCGAGCGTTAGCGAAGGCCCGTCTGCGTTGGTCTGCGGTTTACATTCCGTAACCGGAGGGGCCTGTCCCCGCGGCGCATATCGGCATCACGAAAATCAATGTTGATTTTCGTCAATCCTACACGAAATTCAATGTTCGCCGCCGCGCCAGGGTGTGGCAACGGCGGCGAATACCGCAAAGCTCGTATCAGGCTTCTTTATTTCACGAAGATGAAAGTGCCAGCCTCGTAACGATAGCGGATGATCACGACGCCAGAACCGCCGTCGCAACCGCTTGCGCCGCCGCCACCAAGGCCGTCCGTACCCTTTTCGCCCTTGTTTCCTCCTCCGCCAAGGCCGCCTGCCGTCGTGCGCGTGTAGCTGACGCCCGCGCCGCCGCCGGCG
>JAEEGH010015023.1_pt1 | contig 16884 bp, 10 predicted proteins | sample 9134181 | NCBI WGS metagenome assembly JAEEGH01 (sample SAMN16246544, study PRJNA631951) | gut metagenome | biome: gut microbiome; feature: rumen; material: DP-attached | host: Bos | place: Iran: Karaj | collected 2018-10
TGCAGCATCAACCACGTCCCCACAAGGGGGACTACTAAGGTTAAAAATTTGGTGCATTTTGATTATAAATTTTAATAACTTTGTAGGCGCGAAAAAAGTTATTGAAAAATTATAAAGAGGGAGGTGAACGTGGTTGGTGGTGGGCAAAAAGTTATGAAACCATTTATAAATTTGTCACACCTGGATTTTATGCAACTCGGGGTCTTTTTTCAGAGTTGTAATCTTCCAAAACGAGTTGTAATGTTATTACGTTGTCTCTCCATATTTTGAAGTTGTGGACAAAGTTGTCGTTATCTATCCAAAGTATGCGGAATATAAGTCTATAAATACTTGGTGAATTGACAGCAATATAATTTTCTTGAGTTAGATCAGAAAGGTAGAGGAAATCACTTCTGGTATTTCTTGTGCTTATCAAGAATGTTTTTAGATAATAAGCGTGTGAAGGAACTACCACTCCTTGTAAATCTCTTGTATTTATTGATATATCTTCTGGATTTTCAATATTCAAATCTAAGCATTGTATAGCAATATGATTTACAGGGAACAAGAATTCACTTTGTGTGGTATCTCGGATTGTGTAAACACCAGAAAAATCAAATAAAGAATAGGTTGGAGTGGGTAATGGATTTTCTCCTAAAACTTTATCTTGATAAGTATTATAGACGATGTTGGTTGAGTAGGTCCAGTATTCTTCATTTATTGCTCTGTAAATATCGTTGTTTGAAAATGGTATGTCATCTTCAAAATAATATCTTGTGTATTGGCTTGTTGTTAGACCTAAGATTGTAGCGAGTTGGGGGGAAATTGCCAAAATAACACTGGAGAAATTTGTATTTTGATCTACTTGCCATTTAATATCTACTGCAAATTTATCGTATTGATTTAATATAGAAGCTTCAAGTATTTGTTCGGATGCACTCTTTTGGTCACGACTTTTGGGTCCTGGTGAATTTGTGTTTTGGTAGGTATATTGTTTTTTTATTAATCCCATGTTTTCTCCGTTCCAAGAATAAATTGGATAATCGTCGTTTGTCAAGAACCACAAGTTAACTTCAGGGTCATATTTCCAGCGCGGTAAGTCGTCTGCCCAATAAATATCAATTACTATTTGGTTTATTGAATCATGACTTATATGTTCTAATGTTGGCATGATATTAAGAGTACTTGTTTGTTGGAATGTGTCAACAAATATTTCATTGGACATAGAATAAACACTCTTTGAACTTGTGCTCCAGTAACACACTTGAAGAGTGGTTGGCACCATTTTTTCGTTGTCAATCAGTGCTTTTTGTTCTGCTGTGAAACCTCGTTGACTTGGCTCAATCAGAGCTATAGGAAAAGTGTTTAGAGGAATTTTTAATTTAGACACACGCAATTTACCCACGAAATCCATTGGTGTAGTATTTGTGATGTCGATGATTGCGTCTTCGGGTTTGTCTGAACGTTCTGTTACAAAAGTGAATTTTTTCATAATTTTTTCACTTTTAATAATAAAGTTATTACTTTTTTTCACGCGTTGAAAAAATGTTATCAATCGGTTCGGATCCGTATAACGCTTTTGAACAACAACTTTATGGTGGAAGAAGTTTAAACGGGTTACGTTCGAGGTTAATGGCTAGAGCTAGGTTTAATCCGTTTAAAGGAGCAACTCGTATCGGAGGGACAATGAGTACTCTTGGTGAAATTTATGGAGGACGTGTTCGTAAACGTCCTTCTAAGAAACAGCTTCTTGCTTTAGCTCGTGGTAGAGCTAAATTGAGAGCTCTAAGAGCTATGGGAAAACGTAGACGGCGTCATTATAAAGGAGGGGCAGTGTCTTCTAAGGACGTGTCTCTGGATGATTTTAAAACAGGAGGTAGAATGAAATTGTCTCAAGAGGGGGTTGATCGTGCTACTTTGCAAGCAAAAAAACTTGTTAACAAGCTTACTATAGATTATGGTATTGGGGAAGATGATGACGGAGCTATAAACCCAGGTGCTTATAAATATGTAGCTCAGCTGAACCGTATTTTGAATTATATTACAAAATGTAATAAGTTGGGTTATGAATCAGTATATGGTGATGTGGATATTCCGCCGGAAGCTTTAGAGACAATGACAACAATGCAAAAAAGTAATAAACTTGCTAGGGCATCTAAATTTGGTATGCGTAATGTTAGATCGTTGGTTAGGAATATATTGAAAGACCAAAATGATGGAGAAACGCCTAGCAATGCCGAAATTACTAAAGCAATAAGGCAAGGTAGAGTAGGTATGATGAACAATTATGATGAAGCTGAAGCTCTTGGTTACAATCAGGATATTTTTACTGATTGGGGAAAATAGTTTGTTTTATATTCTATACTTTATGTTCTTTTATTTTATATTTTTATTTTAGATAGTCGGGTAAAAGAAGAAAAAACTCCTAAATATGTAGAAACTGGTGATAGTAATGAGATAAAAACTCAACCTTCTCCTACAGCAGATATTCCGGTTTTCTTAAAATCAGCTTTGAATGCCGATTCAGATTTTATGTTTGATGTGGATTTAGCAAAACAACTTGGATTAGGAAACGATGTTCCAGATTTCGCAGATAATTTGTTTGTAGTTAGTCGAACTAAATCAGGCGAAGAATTAGCGTCGCTTAGATCTAAGTTTGTTAAGGATGGTTATGATGTTCATTTTGGCAATGGAGTCAAGGGATACGCTCGGCGTAAAGGTGAATCTGCTCTTATTTATGCACCTACTAATCCTAAAAAATTGCTTTTCGTTGTCAAAGTATGAATTTAAAGTTTTTTCTTTTCATAACTTTTTGAAAATGATTAGTTATTCTTCTTCTCCTTTTAACATTTTTCCTAATCAAATTTATGGCGGTTCAACACATTGTTCTTGTTCTTGTTTAAAGAAAAAACCCAAAGAACCATGGGAAGATAGTGATGATGAAGACGGATTTAATGAAAGTGATGATGATGATGATTATTTTTATGGTGGTTGGACATCAAAAAGGAAAAAAATTATAAAAACTCCTCATAATCTAGTTTTTAACCGAATGAGGCAACAATTGACTGGGCAGCATCTTTATTCATCTTTAGCAGAATACAAAAAAGCTTGGAAAAAAGCTTTTAAAGCCATGGGGAAACCAGCAAGAGCGTTGATTAGTGCTTTCAGAATACCAAAATCTAAATTAAAACGGATGAGTTCAGCAAAGAAAGCAGCCCTTTGGCAACTTTTTACAAAATTAAAATATCCAGCTAGTTTTTTCCCTAAGAAAGGACCAAGGAAGAAAGTAGGTGTTTATAAGGCAAGTTCTACAAAATCTTTCAAATACAAAGATCCAAAATATGGTGAAATGGATCTTGTCATGCCTAGTGATAAACCTAAAAAGAAACGTCGATCAGAAGCAGAAAGACTAGCATCTATGGTTTGAACTTTTTTCATATCTTTTTTAACAATGATGAGAAAAAATTTTCGTGGTGGTTGGCTATCAACTCCAGGAGTTGTTAGACCAAATCTTCGTTCTATGATTTTCAATAAAATGGCTTTAAAATTAAAGCCTGAAATTTTAAAGAAGCCAAAGAAGGTTGAAAAAGATCTACTTGATAATTATGTTTCGCTTGATTATGGTGATCAGCGTATATATGATCATTTTGGTATTAGTAAAAAAGGCCGTAAAAAGGGGAAGAAGTATCTTTGGGAAGAATTTTTAAGATTACCTTATCGAAGAAAAAAGAGAGTTGGGGATTATTCTGGTTATGGTGGACCTATTGCGAGTGTTAGTCATAAAATGGATGATGGCGAATTAAATACTCCAGCTCCTGTTCCTGCTCCTGTTCCTGCTCCTGCTCCTGTTCCTGCTCCTGTTCCTGCTCCTGCTCCTGCCCCTGCTCCTGCTCCTGCTCCTGCTCCTGCTCCTGCTCCTGCTCCTGCTCCTGCCCCTGCTCCACCTTCTTCTTTGCTTAATGATGATGATGATGATGATGTTGAAGTTATAATTGGTGGATGGCCCCCGGCACCAGCTGGAGATTCAGGTACTGGAAATGGGAATGATGAACGGCCCTATCATTTAGAAATTTTACCGGGGCCAGATCCAAATTATCCTCCCAAACTAATAAAAGTTTATGATGATGATGATGATGATGATGATGATGATGATGATGATGATGAAGAAACTGAAGATGAAACTGAAGATGATGACGATGAAACTGAAAATGACGATGATGACGATGATGACGATGAAGACGATGATGAAACTGAAGATGATGATGATGATGATGATGATGATGAAACTGAAGATGATGAAACTGAAGATGATGATGATGATGATGATGTTGAAATTGATGATGATATAAAAGAGGAACCATATACTGATCCATTTCCAGAGTTACAATATAACATCTTTAATGTTGATGTACCTGTACCTGCCACAAAACATGTACATGATATTGAAGATTTATTACACCTTCCTAAAAAGTTTATTCCTGAATCTTATCCTCAACCTATAAATGAACGAGTAGAAGATCATCGACCAAAAACACAAGTGAAAGATCGTCAAGCAAAAAGCTCTAGTTTTATAACTGTCTCTTATGAAGATGGTCCAACACTTGTTTTTGCTGAAGATCCACCGCAAACAGTAGTAGATGAAGTAGCATCTTGTGGTGTTGTTTTAAATTATAATGTTCAAGAAGATGATGAAGAGCTTGATGTACCTTTAGAAGAAGAAGTGGAAGCTCAAGCGAAAAAAATCCAAAATCATTATATGGTGCCCGCTGATATTAGAATGTTTAATGTTGTTGATGATTATCTTGATTTATTGCGGAAAGTAGGTAGAGATATAAATTTTCCTTTAAAAGAATGGACAACTAATATTTTAGCTATTTTAAAGGGTGCTATTATGTCGCGAATGGAAAGGAAATATATTACAGAACTGTTAATGAAGTGTTTTTCATTGTATATGTTATATAATTCGTCTTATAAAATGCTAATTACTTTCCCTATTGGTAGAGAAATATTACATACAGTTAATATGTTTGCTTGTCCTTCTATTGTTTTAGATCCTATAGATATTGTAACGCCTAAAATAATTGATAATTTTTATTCTGCTTTAAGTGTTTCATATAAAACATCAATAAAAATAGCTGATACATCTATGAAAGCACTAGAGTCAGTAAAGTCGAGAGTCGCAGATATAGATTTCCCTAATCTTGTTCTTATTATGAAAAAGGATATGGTAGAAAAAGTAAACAAAGCCACAGATCGTTTAGAAGATTTGATAACAGCTACAGGAGGTACATTTGTAAAAGGTGCAAAAGGTGCAAAAAATATTGCAGTAGTAGCAGGTAAATCTTTTGCACAATTTAATATTGCAGCATGGGGTAAAATTACGGATTTTGGTAAATCTACAGGAAATGCTTTAACAAGAGCAAGAAAGTCAACAGGAAAAGCAGTCATAAAAGTGGTTGATGTCTCTAAGAAAGCAGGTGAAAAAATTACAGATTTTGGTAAATCTACAGGAGAAGCATTCACAAAAGTAATTGATGTCAGCAAAAAAGCAGGTGAAAAAGTAGGTCCGCCAGTTGGTAAATTTTTTAAGGTGTTAGGAGGAGGAGCTGGGATTGTTGTTATCGCAGCAGGTGCTATGTTTTTTGTTACAATTTTGTCTCTTTTTGAAGATATAACAAGACAACCATGGGAACGAGGTCAACCTAAAAAATATCATCCTAGATATGCTTGGGATTGGATTTTACATGATTTGATTGGTATGCCTAGATTTTATGATCAACAATTGCATTTTAAACCGCGCGACCCTGTGCTGCCGCCGTCCATTCCAACAGTTTCAGACTCCTCTTTAATAAATATTTTTGATTTAATGGAGTCAAGTGTTGATAAGCCACTAATGCCTGTTTCAAGCGGTTCTCCGTCACCTGAAGAAGAATCTAGTAGCAGAAAAGGTAAATTAGTAACATTATCAAACGGGTATCAATTTTATGAATATGAAGATGATGAAGATGTTTTTTCTCAAAAAGAGAAGATTGAAAGAAAGTCAAAAGCTCCTAGTATAGATCTTAATAAACGAGCGCCCGAGAAACCTCTTCTTCCTTCTTTAGTTCCTACTTTTTCTCATGGTAAAATGACTATCCCTGCTGGAGTTAATCCTGAATATGTACCTTCTCCTACACCTGAATATGTACCTTCTCCTACACCTTCTCCTACACCTGAATATGTACCTTCTCCTACACCTGAATATGTTTCTCCTTCACCTCTTACTTTGCCCACACAATTTATTTATCCAGTAGATTTTAGTAGAAGTTATCAAGATGTGGCAAATATTATATCTAATATTGCAGGTGTTCTTAAAGTAGCTTCTGTCGAAGCTTGGAAAGTAAGTACTAAAACTGTGGATTTTGCTACTCAAGGAATGGTGAATATTTATAATGTGGGTGTAAACACTGGTAAACGTACTTTAAATCATTTAAGCGACATAACATCAACAACTTCTATAACTATAGCAAATAAATTAAAAGCTTATAAAAAAGCTTTAGATCTTATGCTTGAAAGTTATCGACAAGAAGTGCCAAGTGTAATTGACGATGTAGTCACAGTGGGAGACCAAGAAGACATGGAAATTGATTTACTTGGTGATAAAAATGAAGAAGAAGAGGAAATGGTAGACGACGCAGATGTTTTTGCATGGTTGGCTGAACGAGAGGAAGAAGACAAAGCATTTCAAGATGCATATAGAAAAGTATTTAGTGAAATAGATGAAATGGAAGAAGAAGTAGAAAGGCAGAATAAGGAGATTAGCACGCCTAGTAAAACACCATTAAGACCTATTGTTGTTCCAAGAAAGAAGAATCTTCCTGTTATCGTTCCAAGAAAGAAGAAGAAGAAGAATATTTCTGAAACTAGAATTCAGGATAAAAACATAGTAATAGATTCATCGATTATAGAAGCGATAAATAAAACAACTAAAATGCTTCAAACTTTACAAGATAAATCTCATACTTTACAATCTTATCCTCGCCCAACTTCTGTTTCTTTTGGTAATAAACGTTTTGATATTCCATCAACTTGGAGATCAGAATCAAGTCCAAGAGTTGTTATGACTACTACAAATGTACCAAAAGGTACACGTGTTAGTATGGGCCCAAGTTTACAAAATGAGGTTTTTGGCACTCAATATGTTCAGGTTCCTTCAGGAACGATTGTTAGCATGGGTCCCAATCCTATTTTGAAAATAAGCAATAAGCAAGGTACCGCGAGAATAGCTCCTATAACACAAGAAATAGATGATTTATCAAACAAAGTGAATATTCCTTTCAGAGAATACATGGCGCATCTTTATAATCTCTTCCCTGCATGGTTTTATAGGCAATACAAACAAGAATTAAATGACATTTTTAGAATCACTCAGAATATTTCTTATAATCTTTTTATAGCGAACGTAGCTATTATAATTGCCTCATTAAGATCTCAGAGTGATGTTATGTATTTATTCCAACAAATTCAAGAATGGATAAATATGAAACGAACGGCTCCAAAAACAATGTTTTCAAGAGAGGTTATACAAAGATTGCATGAACATCTTCGTCAGGGGGATTTCTTAAATAAAACAACTGTTATTTCATCAGAAACAGATGATGGAATTGAAGAAGATAATCCAGAAGATATGATGGAAGAATTAGAGAAAAGATCTGCAACTATCTCTGATGAAGAAAGAAATCGTTTAATTTCTCAAATTGCTCTTTCTGAAATAGGAGCTAGAGATAACATACGTCAATCACCAACTCCCGGAATAACAAATGAAGATTTTACTTATAATTCAGTTATCCTTGAAAAATCAAAAAATGCAAGTGAAATTATAAATGCGTACCAATTCTTAGCAGAGAATCATGTTAGTATGCCTCGAAATATAAGTCCTTTTGCTAATGAAACTATTCAAGCTGCTCTAGCTGCGTAATTTAGAGCATTTTTATATACGAATTCGTTATAATAAAAAGAGGAACACTGTGATGAATAATAAGTCTGTCTTCTCTATAAACATCTTCTTTTTCCAAATCCAATTTTTTAAGTAATCTTCTTGTTTGCATGTTTATTGTTTTACTTGGGAATATGACCCAATAATCGCAATTTTCAATCGAGTATTTTGTATTCCGATAATCATTTAAAGCATGAGATGTAACAATAACATGTATAGTGCCATCACCATGGCCACGACCGTTAGCTACAATATTATCAAGTAAAGCGATAGTTAATTTAGATATAGTTTTGTCGCGTATCTTATCTATATCATCAAAAATTACCCAACTTTCACCGTTCGGAGTAAGATCTTTCAATGACAATTTAGACAATATATCTTTTTCCATAATTACTCTTTTTATATTTAACCCTTCAAATGCTCTATCCTGATCAACATCAGAAAAAAGAAAAATATCGGGTAAAGGTTTTAGTTCGAGTAGGTCTGCCGCTGTAGTAGATTTACCGCAACCCGGTGGACCTGCAATGAAAAAAGAAAGACGTTCGCCTAAAATAGGCAAAAAATCGGCCCCAAAAATGAGTCTTTTTTTCTCTAATTCGGCCAAAGTAATGAGGGTGCCATCACTACTGACCGCCAATTTCTTTGTTGTAGATCGCCTCTGCATATTTTTGTGGGTTGTAAAGAAGAGAAAGTTTTTCTTCAAATTCTTCAAACTTATGAGAATCTTGTGGTTCATCTTTTGAAGGATCAAGCTTTGCAGTCAAAAACATTAAAACCCATATTCCGCAAGTGACGGATCCATCACCGACCGACTGCAAAGCAGCTCTAGAATAGTTTATTTGGTAGCCCTTTTCTCGTCTGAGGTACTCAAGAGCCCTGGAGATTTTAAGTTGCTGCTGCCCGGGGACTCCCCGCATGTCGGCAGAGACCATGAGCTCTCCGTCAGGGAGAAATCCGTAAGAGGAAAACCAGTAGATTTGTTTGTTGATTCCACGTCGCATGGCTGTCCAATGACCGACTTCATCTCCATTGCTGGTGTAGAAGACGAAGGAGGGTGGTGGTCGCAAAAAAAGACTTGATAATTCAACTGGATCATCGGGCAGCTGGCTATATTGAAAAAATTGAGCGGATCGTTTCTTCCGCTCCAAGAAAGACGAGATCTGCTGTAATGAGAGTGGTGAGATTGGCATATTGAATCAAGTTTAGAGTTCATAAAGAAAGGTATGAAAGTTGCTGAAAAGAAGTTTATGACGTACGACCTTGTTTTGTGCGCCAAATTTTGTGGCGGCTAAATACCACGAAAAGATGACTCTTTCATGTGAAAAATCACTTTCTATAACTTTTTTGTTTTCATTGATAATTTTTCCTCTCCTCTGCATTTCGAATTCCATTTTAACGTGAAAATGACAACAGTGCGAACAGTTATGGACCCCCGTGTGGTCGATGAACAGGGGGTTGTTATGAACCAGTATGTCGGCCCCCTGAACTGGGAACATTATAAGATCCCTGCAAGCGGACTTTCGAATAGCCAGATTACTTTCGCCAACATAGTTACTTTGGGCACTAACAGAATTTACGACTCGAATTTTGAGATCGAGTACACTCTCCAGATCCTCGTAAAAAATCCTTTACTTGTCCCTGCCCTAGATGAAAATTATTGGAAGACACACCTTTCTTTCAACGCCTTCCCTCTTCATTCGGTTACAGATCAATTGAGATGTAACATTAATGGATCAGCTTGTATGTCAAGACCTCAAGAAAGCCTGTTCCAGCGTATGATGTATTGGAGACAAAGTGTCCTTGATAAAACGTGCAGCTTCTGTCCGCATGATAAACCTACTCTTGGGCATGACCCTTGTTTGACTTTTGGAAACGACATCCTTGTTAGTGAAGCAGATCGTCGTTTCGCTAATGATATGAAAGGTAACGGGAGATCACAGGGGAAACCTTTGCCTTGCGTTAGTTTCAGTTTTGACTCTGCTACGAACATAATCACTGTTGTGTTCCGAGAACCTGTTCTTTGCCCTCCATTCAACCAGAGACTAGATAAAATTTATCAGCGACCTATATTCAATGTCACTTCGATTGATATTGTTTACCAGTTGAATGACCTAAGAAAAATGATTCTTATGCTTCAAAAGGTATTAATTCGATCTGATCAAGATGACATTCCATATTGGGAAGCTTTCGAATCATCAAGTACTCTTTCTGATGATGAAACTCCTAGACCAAGTGCAGTTCAAGTTAATATTACTTCTGCACAATTATGCTTTAATGTTGCTAGTTTACCACCTGGTATGACTGTGCCTCCTTATATGACGTTACCTTATTATGATAATGTCAATTATGTCACCCAAGCTACGAACCCTGTTTCTTCAAATTCATTCCAAATTACATCTGGTGTTTATACTTTAGCACAGATTCCGACCGCTATCTATATATTTGCTTCAGAAAACCAGTTGTTTAGAAGTCAAGTAGGAACACAGGATGGGATAAATCCTACTGATTATGCCCCAAGTCTTTGCCCTATTCGTGATATTAATATCACAATGGGTAACAATACTCAGTTGTTAGCCACTAGCAGTGAAAGAGATCGTTATCAAATGTGCTTAGCTAATGGTCTTGAAGATACGACATGGGAAGATTTCCATGAAGCTTATCAAGCTCCACCTTATACTAACCATATTAAAAATATAACCACGCCTGCTGATTTTATGAAAATCGGTTCTCATCCCAACAGATGCATTCTTAGGTTGATTCCTGGAATCGACCTCTTGGTCCCTGATAGAAGACTGGTAGGAGGAATGGATGCGGATCAACTTGTCTTCCAGGTAAGAGCAACTATTGATACGACCGGTATAAAAGCTGGATCACTTCCTTATCTTTCTCTCTGGATTATGTTTGAATACTGCGGAATTTTGACAATTGAACCAGTGCATGCGAATATCGACATGATCCCTATAAAATCTCTTCCTCCTATCTCACAGGTAGATGCAGTTGCAGATGCTTCGGCAGACAACGCCGCAGCTGGAGGTGAAGGTACTGGTAGTGACGTTTCCGGCGCTGGAATTTTCAGTAACATCTGGGGAGCATTAAGTAAACTCCCAGGACTAGTTTCACGAGGATTGAGAAAAGTTGCAGATTTTATGAACAGCCCTCAAGCTAGAACAGCTAGAAGTTTGGTGGATTCAGCACTTGGAATAAATCCAGCACCCCCACCTGATATGAATCCTAATTTAACTTCAGCAGTGACAACATTGGGACAATATGCCCGTAATTGGGGTGAACCTGAAGCACAACGCGCACGTTATACTTATAATGGTTACCCTGTTTCTAACCCAAATAGCGCTCTTGTTCCTACTGGAACTACTTACACAGGAGGTACTGTAATTGGTTCAGGAAAATTAGGGAAATTTTATAAATGAGGTAAAGTAACTTTCCCTATATGATCTAAATGTTCTTTCGAAAAAAGAGGGAAAGTATGAATTTTATCTTCAGCAATATATCTTTTTCTATCATCAGCACTCAAAACGATTCTTTCTAAATCCTTACTAAAAACACGATGTCTTTCTGTTCGTAAAGCATTATATTCAATAGTATATGGTTCTCTCCTCCCCATTAACACTTCTTTAAAAGTCTCAAAATTTAAACGTTTTTTCTCTTGCATAGGACAACCTTTAACACTCATTTTAACACTTCCATCATCACACACCATTATATAGGTTTTAGCTCTCAAAGCAACCATTTTCATAATTCGTCCTTCACCTGTTTCACTTTTAAATAACCCTGGTTCATTGTTATGTTTATTATGACACTCTCCTTCAAGAGGAGTTGAAAAATTACTCGTATCAATAACTTGTCCTATTTCTTCTTCAGTATCATCTGTATTTATCGCTAAAGCCAAATCTCTTAATGAAGATATTCCATGAAATTTAATAGTAAGAGCATCAGTATCAGTATACATAACTTCAGTATCAGGGAATTTTACTCTCACAAAATCATAAAAAAACTTGTACATCCAAAGCTTTGAAAACTCTGTTATAGACGCTCCCAAAAAGAATGGCTTGTTAATCTCGCATACTAAATTAACTTCTTCATAAAGAACCCAATCATTGAATGTCTCAACTTCACGATAAACCTTCTCCTCATCAATATCTTCACGTTTCTTTAACTGGAAATTACTTCGTCTTGTAACATCTTCATATGTTTTCCCATACAAAGAATTATTCATAAGTTTATACAACATCTTCTTAATGGGGTCATCTGCAAACTCTTTTCTTTTATCTAAATTATGTTGTACATAATCTCTAAAAACAGGCTCATCTACACCTAAAATCACATTGTGAATTTTCTTAATTTCAATCACTTCATGCTCTAAATACCACAATAAAAGTCGAGTATGACAACAATAATGATCATGAGGTCCCACTACTTGTGTTAAGCCAGAAAAAGTGATATTACTTATTTTTGTTCCATACATAGCCGCGTATTCAGCCATTGCTTGATATTCATAAATTCCCTCTAATGATCGTTTACTAGCAACAGGAACATAAGAATAAAAATTAGGGTTATCTTTTACTACCATATCAAGCTCAACAAAACCACTTTTTCCTTCTTTGTGCCATAAATCTAAATAAGTTTTAATGGGTAATGGTGGCCCATGCGGATTATTAAGTCGTTCAAGCTGGTCAGGTAAAATCTTTTTCCAATCATGACAAGGAAATTTAAACTTTAACATCACCGTCGCATATAAACTATTGCAATCGAGATCACAAACAAAAGTATCTGGTTCTTCATCAGAATCATAATATCGTGTCATAGCTCCAGTCTGGCCACCCCGAATACTTGAATTAACAATATCATATAACTCAGGATCAGTTATTGCTTCGATTTTAAACTTATTCTGTTTAAGCCAGGCAGCCCATGTCAACCCCGGTGTACCAAAATATTGATGCGCATCTAAATCGTATTCTGATTTTACAGTTTTTACAAAAAATTCAAATACATCACAAAGCTGACTTACATCACAACGAAGATAATCAGAATAATAGTCCTTTACTTTAAACCAATTAAAATTAATATGAATCTTTGCTAACCATTTTCTGATTTCTATAAGTTCTTCCCTACTGAATTTAAAACAAAACAATTCTTCAGCATTTGGTGCCACAGTCCAACCTAATAAATCAGTAAAAGGCCTTTCTAAATCCTCACGTGACTTTATAGCATTATAAGGGAAAGGATTCTTTTTCAATAACTCAGCACGTTTATCAGCAGGAAAAGTTTTTGCAAAACAAGGGAACTCATAACCACTGTCTCTTGTACTTTTTACCCACTTTTCAAGCGATGAACCTACAAACGCGAACGTGTCTCTGAAATGCAAAATTTTACCTTTGTAATACACGGAAAAATATCTTATTTTCTCCGAACTATCATTTACGACCTCAAACTTCTCTACCTTTTTCCCGGGCATATTACAAAATACTGTTATCAAAAAATGAAAATCATACCCCTCTCCATTATGAAAATAGATTCGTAATTCTTTAGCGGAAAGCCGTACCCATGATGTTATCATTTTCTCTATAGAATCTTCAATATGAACTTTATGAGACACATCATCACACCAACCAGCCAATATATTAACATGCTCACCTGTATCTGTAATAGCACTTTCCAAATCAGCATAAATATTCACAATCTCTTTTGAATCCTTCTTTTCAACAAAACCTTTTAATTCCTCTTGTAAATCGATTTTAGCTAAATATCTCGGACACTTACAATGATAACGCTTATGGTTTATTAATTTAATATCAGTTAGAAAAGATAAACCACAATAGTCACACGTATTAGGATTGATATGCATACGATAATGAATTTTCCGCACTTTGTAATTAATAACTTCGCCACACATCGGACATACGTATAAATCAGTTTCACACAATAAATGAATTAAACGATTGAAATCACCTTTATCAGCATATTCTAAAAACCCTTTTTTATCCGTCCTAGGATTTACCCATAAAGCACAATGACCACGTCCTGAATTAAACTCTGGTACATTCACAAACAAAACTTTACCGTTTTCTTGTTCATAAAATAATTCATTACAGCCTATCACAGAAAAAGTCCTCCATTGTTTATCTTTCTCCCGATCACTTTTTGTTTTAATAAATATAGCAATAGCAATAATAGGTTTTTCTTTTGTTATTCTCACAATATCTTCTAATTTCACATCATAATAATCTCCTTCTTTTGTGCAATTACATATATAAGGCTCACTTCTCCACGGCGCACATTTACAATTAATTGCTCTTTGTACACATCCATGTTCCCCTTTAAAAAACACCATATTAGGCCAACATTTAGCATACTTCTTCAAACGATCCTCGGGATAATATATTCCCTGCCAAAATAAATTTTCTGCACCGATTCTAGTATTTGCACGTCGTCGTCTATTTGCAATAGGAGTTCTCGCCCTACTCTCATTAATTGTACAAGTAACACTTGAACATTCCAAAAATACAATATCTGGATTCACTTTTTGCGGATCATATTGATCCCATGTTATTAATCCAACTCCTCTTTGCAGTACCGAAATAAACAATTTATCAATAAGATTGTTCGTCGCATTACCATTAGTATCAACATCCTTAAATTTATCAGGATATTTTCCCAAAATCCAAAAAGATAACCATGAATTAAAAGTTTTAAGCCCCCCTCTTGGAGTAATATAAGCATCCTTGGGAATTTTTATTGTAATTTCCTTCTCAACTGGTGGTCGCCCCTTCTTACTAAACTTAAATTTAAACTTCAAAGAAATATTTGTACTAATTAAAACCCTGTCTCGTTCAGTCTCTATAACCTTTCTATATAAACCTGCCAAAACCCCAAAGAAAAACATAATCATGTAGCCACCACCTTCTGAACTCTGAAGATCGGCCGTAATCCCATCAGTCATTAAATGATAACCATCAGCAAACATAAGATACGCTCTCTGAAACCGTGGAGTCATTTTGTCGGCAACCAACATCCCTCTTGTATTCTTAACAACACTTAATCTTGTACGTACGATAGCCTTTTCAAGCCACGCTTCCAAATCATGAGGAAATGCAGGTGCAGGTGCAGGTGCAGGTGCAGGTGTAGGTTCAGATTCAGATTCACTTTCAGGTCCATCTACATCCATAAGAGAAAAATCCGGCATATCAAAATCTGTAGAAACCTCTCTTTCTCCATCCTCATCATCAGCCATATCACTAGTTAAATCAATTTTCGCAACATCTACACCACGAACTTTCTTTGCAATTTTACTTTCAATATTCTTAACAGAAATATCAGCTGATATACCATTAAAAATAGCAACTTCTCTAGTAGGCTTTTTATCATCATCAATATCAATCATCAACAAACGAAAATCATCATCAGATTGTTGTATATAACAAAAATCATACAAATGTGTATATCTGAACATCATAGTAAAATTATAATCTATTCTCCTCCCTTTGATTATATTTAATATGTTTTCTTTCATTCCATTAAAATAAACTGATACAAATGCAGGATCAATAAGAACATTAACAATTTGGCCAAGAAAAACCAAAATTTTAATAATTTTACCCTGAATTGCCTCAGAGTCTTCTCCTCCTCGTTTTTTCTTAACAGAAAAAGTTATAGGAAACTTATATGGAGGAGCAGGAAATTTTACTTCGATCTCCATTCCTGATCAAAAGAAAGAAAAAAGAAAGAAAGAATTGAAAAGATATAAAAATCTCCATTTTTTCTAAAATCGAGGCAAGCCATCGTCGCCATCCTCACTCTTCGCAGAAAATAAATTCGGGCGCACAAAATCCAAATCGTCCATGAAATCGTTTTCGTTAGAATTTGTCGAAGGCGCAGCCAAACTGCACGAAAATGTACCTTTGCAAGAAACTTCCTGTTTCACTTTTTTAATAGGTGAATCATAAAAAGTGACTTCACTTTCATCGCGTTCTTTTTCCACAGGCTTTTTCTTAAGAACAATAAAGCCAGGTGATTTCTGCAAAAAAGGGGGCGGAGGATCTACCAAAGTGTCGGGAAGATCAGGTTCAGGATCATCCCCTATCACCTCTTCTTCATAAGAAGGAGATCTGAAATCATCCTCCATTCGCTTCCAATGACTAATCTTGTCATTAGACCAATACTCGCGTAAAAAAGCGTTAATCGCCCCAGCCTCCTGCGACATAATAGAAGCCAGACCAGCAAGCTTCCTTGCAGCTCTTTCAGCCGCATCTTTGTACCTGACAACTTCTGAAGCCATACCATCGACCTGTGCCTCAGTGTTGGCAACCTGTCTACGAAGCTTTGACACTTCGCGCCTTAACACAGTAGCATTCAACTGTGGTCTTTTTCCTGCAAGCACAACAACAGGCTTAGGAAGAAGCTGTACAGTTGGCTTACCGTCTTCTTCTATTATAATTTGGGTGGGGGAGTTTTTGTTCATTAGAAAGAAAAAGTTATGAAATCTTCGCTGAAAACAAACGCAAGCCCAAAAGAAAATAAAAAATAAAGTTAACCACCTCCTTAAACTACAGAAACACATGAAAAGATATTAAAAATTTATAATATACGTATTGCAATAAATAAACTTATGAAAAAATATGACACGCCTTTTATGAATAATAAATAAAGTTATGAAAACAAGGCAAAATATCTTCCATAGTTAACCGTCATCAAAACTATAAGATTTTTATTTAAGGCATAAAAAGCCAAAAATAAAAAGTTATTAAAAATTATTAGATAGAAGGTTTTTTCTTTTTCCAGAAAGTTCCATAAAACTTATGAAAAAATAATAAATGCTAGGTACATAAAATCCAGGTGTGACAAATTTATAAATGGTTTCATAACTTTTTGCCCACCACCAACCACGTTCCCCTCCCTCTTTATAATTTTTCAATAAC
>JAEEGH010015029.1_pt1 | contig 16880 bp, 12 predicted proteins | sample 9134181 | NCBI WGS metagenome assembly JAEEGH01 (sample SAMN16246544, study PRJNA631951) | gut metagenome | biome: gut microbiome; feature: rumen; material: DP-attached | host: Bos | place: Iran: Karaj | collected 2018-10
TACGACATCCATCCCCGCGCGCCGGGAAATTCGCCGCCGAGTCCGACGGAGACGCCACGGCGCTCGAAGGCCGCCACTTTCAGCTCGCGAACATCCCGCGCCTCCCCGGCCCGTCCGTCCGGGCAGATGAAAACGCATGCCGCAAGCACAGTTCCGTAGACAATCCTACGCCAAGCCGCCATGATTCCGTATCCTTTCCTTCGAATGCTATCTCACCATTATGAAGAGGCCGTCGCCGCGGTCGTCTATGAGTGCCGTGAGTGTGGTCGCGGCAGGCCCCGCAAGCGTCACGGTCCATACGCCCTTTCTGAACTTGAAGTCCGCCGTGTACACGCCTTGTCCGACGCATTCCACGGCAGCTGGCGCCGTGATGCCGGCAGGCGGCGTGAAAGTAAGCGTGGACGTCGCCGTGGGGGAGCCGGCCCAGTCATCGCCGGAGTAGGCGAAGGGAAGCACTTCGTGGCGCGAAACCGTGCGGTCGGGACCCGTGCCGACCGTGTCGGCGGCAAAGACCTTGTCGGCCGCCACGCTGACGCACCCGTCAGATGAGACATCGAGCTGGTAGGTTCCGCCTTCAAGCTCCATGATCGCCAGGCCGGATGGCAGCCGCAGGTCGTCCAGCAGCCACGGCCCGCCGCAAAGCCGAAAGACATACCCAGCACCGGCGCCGATGTCGACGAGTTCTTCGCCGTCCACGATCTTCGCCGGATCCTCCGCCGTCCCCGCGCCGCGCGTCGCTGCGGAATAGCGAACCGTGAATGTCGTCTCGCCCTCCAGCGAGTTTGCGAGCGTCCAGATGCCGCCCTGGGAGGGGTTCCAGTTCAGCGTGCCGTCGGTGGGCGCCGACGAGACGCGAACCGTCTCCGTCCCGTCAGGGGCCGTCTCTGTCACCGTCGCCCCGGCGGCGTAGGGGATTGTCTCCGCGCCTGTGGCGTGTGTGTGCGGTTCGAGCGTGTCGAGGGCGAAGTCGGCCTCCCCGGCGGCAGGCGTCTCATAGACGAGCGTCGCCACGTCGGCCATGAGCGGCGCCGCGCAGAAGGCGGCCACCGCGAGCAGGGCAAGGTCTCTATGTTTCATAGTCAGGTTCCTTTCCCATGGTCGCGCCTACTGGGCGACGTTGACGAACGACGCGCGGAAGCCAAACTGGTCGTGTCCGCTACCGCGGTTCCATGTCTCCCTCTTTGATGCCCGGAAACTAGCATCGCTTGAAGCCAACTTGACTCCGCCTCCGCGTACAAGGGCACCTGTGCCACCTGACGCGAATGCGGCGGGCGTGAAGGCGTCGGCAACGGCATTCAGGTCTGTGGAGTACAGGGCTGCTCCGTCCCGGAGAAGCTTCCTGACATTGCCGACCGAATCGAACAACCCCCAGAGATTGGAGTTAAAGCTCCCGACCTCCCGTAGGGTTGAGGAGCTTTTGCCGTAGGCATAGAATGTTGTCCAGTCATTCGCGCCATAGAGTGTGGTGTCAACTTGATAATAATCCCAGCCTTTGTTGTTTCCGTTCCACCAGTATCGTCCCGTCACGCCGGCGCGTTCGGCGATCTCGTGCATGACGGATGTTGGAAGGTCAAAGCCGCGGAGGCCGGCGAGTGCGTTCAGGCGTTCGAAGACCGAGCCGCTCGTAGCGCTGGAATCCAGCGTGGTGGCAGGTTCCTTGGAGGCGCGAAGGGTGTTCCAGCTGATGGTGTTCTTTGGCACCTTGCTTGAGGAGGCGGCAAGGCCCATGATCTTCGCGTATTGCGCGATGGTCATGTCGAATACGCCGATGAAGTAGTCGGCGGCGGTTATCCAGTTCGCGGGCTGGTTGTATGTGTAGTCGGAGTGGCCCGTCGTGTATCCGGCGGAATAGGCGCTGGCGGCGTTCGAGGTGCGCGGGACACGCCTGAGGACAAGGCGATCGGTCTTGTAGAGGTCCGTGTTGTAGCGGGCGTTCGACGCGGTCGGCACCGCCGTCGGGGTGTCGGTGCCTTCTAGGCCATCGAATGCGAAGTTGCCTGTGTCGAGATCGACGATCATGTAGTAGGCGCTCGTCTCGTAGAGCTTCGCGCCCATCTTGCAGCCCGTGGTCCTGACGCCGGACGGGGCGTTCGTCCAGGTCACGGTGTAGGTGCCGGTCGTCGTCTTCGCGATGACGTCCTTCGATCCGTCGATGGAATAGATCGTGCCGTCGATAGTGGCGTTGAAGACAACCTTATAGTACTTGAAGGCGGCGAGGTCCGTGCCGTCGCCGACGGTGTAGGTGATATCGACCTTGTTGTTCCAAGGCCAGCGCTGAGCGACGCTGTCGATGGTGACAGTGGGGGTCGCGTAGGCTGAGACTGCCCCCAGAGCTATTGCAAGGCCTCCGATTGCGGCGTGGCGACGCAGGGCGAGGCCCGTCCTGTTGATGTTGGTGATACCGTTAGTCGGCGCGAAGCCTGTTCTCATTTTGTGTTCCCTTCCTTGGGCGTGTGTTGCGCGGGATGCGTTCCGGCGACGCGCCGGATGACGGGACACCCCGAAAACGACATCATCTATTCTATCACTTCCCGGCAAAAGAAGTGATAGTATTGGCCAAACTATTTTTGAGACGGGGTTTTCCTTGACAGGATTAACAGGAATTTTGGAGGGCGCTGGCGCGCGAACACGGAAGGGAAGGTTGAAAAGTTGAAAAGTTGAAAGGTTGAAAGGTTGAAAGGTTGAAAGGAAACTAGGAGAGTGGACTGGGGGGACTAAGAGGGACGGGAAGGACGTGAGGGAGAGAGGGACGTGAGAGACGAGAGAGACGTTTTAGGCTCCAGTCCCACCTGTCCTTCCAGTCCCTCCAGTCCTTACCATATCAATCCGTCATTGGGCGGAAAGGAAGTCTGGGATGTATTTGTGGACGATGCCATCTGACGAGAAATCGACATGGTCCATGGAGAGAACCATTTTCGAGAACTGGTCGGGAACGGCTAGCAGGGCGCCGAACTCCCGTTTCCGGGTCTCTTCCGTCGGCATTAGGTAGGCCACTTGGACGTAGAGCCGCCCGCCATCCCTTTCGCAAACGAAATCGACTTCCTTTTCCCGGACGCGCCCTATCGTGACCTTCCAGCCGCGACGCAGCAACTCGTGGTATATGACCGCTTCGAGAAGCTGGTCGATGTCGCGGGAAAGATTTGAGGAAACGTTAGCGTTGCGCAACCCGCAGTCGGCAACATAATACTTTTCGTCCACCGATAGGATACGTTTGCCAATGAGGTCTTCCCGCTCGACTTTAGCAAGGAGAAACGCTTCCTCGCACGCCTCAAGGTAGCTCAAAATGGTAGATGGCGCCGTGACGATGCGCTCGTGCTTGAGGAACTCGGAGATGCGCCGCGCCGAAAAGACATGGCCGGTCTCAGTCATTGCATACCGGACGATGCGCTCGAGCAGGAACACGTCCCTGATTTTCCTTCTCTTCACCACGTCCTTCAGCAGAATCGCGGAGAACACATCGCGCAAATAGCGTTTTGCGGGTTCCCGGTGGTAGCCGAGCTCCGACAAGAAGGGCATTCCGCCGAATTCGAGATAGGTGAGAAAGGACTTCTCCCCGGCCTCCATTCCAGCCGCCTCAAGAAACTCCCCGTAGGAAAACGGCGACACGTGGAACTCCACATATCTGCCGGTAAGATACGTGGCGAGTTCCCCGGAAAGCAGCTTCGAGTTTGAGCCGGTGATGTAGATGTCGGCTTCGTTCCGCTTTTGCATGGAGTTCACCGCCTTTTCCCATCCATCCGCGTCGTGCACTTCATCCAGGAAGAAATACGTTTTGCGTCCGGCATTGGCTCTCAGCGCTGCTTCCATCCGCTTGTGGAGAACACCCTTGGCAAGGCAGTCGGCATTTGCCTCGTCATCGAAATCCATGTAGAAAATCTGCGCGTCCGGGTCGATTTCGCGTAGAATCATGTCCCGTATCTGACCCATCAGGACAGATTTGCCGGAACGCCGCAGACCCGTCAGAACTTTTATCACGCCCTTGCCGACAAACGGCCGGACTGCTTCAAGAATTTTTTTACGGGGAACCATGAAAAACCTCCATAACAAGGAGTGGAATGAAAAACAACATAATAAGAATATCAAAGATACGACTTTCACACAAGCGAATTATTCAAAATTGAGAGTTATATCTTTCAAAGATGGTGTTAACAGGCTTTCTTTAGGGCGCCAGAGACGCAAGTCCCTAGGTGTTTTTCTGACGCCACTGGCGCATGGACATGCCTGTCCGGCGACGGAAGAGCCAGCGCAGGGCGATGTCGGAACGCCACCCGCAGAATGAGGCTATCGCCCCGATTGGCATCTCCGGGTCGCGCAGCAGGGTGAATACCCGCTCCAGGCGCACATGCTCTATCTCATTCTGGATGGAGTGCCCAACCGCCTCGCGGAAGCGGAGGATGAAGAGGCTGCGCGACACCGGCGCCGCCTTGATGACGTCATCGGCGGTCAGCCCGTCGCATGCCTCGCGCCGGATGCGCTCCACCGCCTCCAAAACAAAGGGTTCGCGCCTCCCCGCTCCGCCCGTCGATTCACGGCGGACGGCAAGAAGCGGACCGACGGTGGCAGAGGAAAAAGGCATTTGACATCTGGCGACATCCGACACGCGACAAGCGACATGCGGTTTGACATGCGACAGGCGACATGCGCAAGTCCTGCTTGCGACAGCCTCTGCTTGTCGCGTGTCGCGTGTCGCGTGTGCTGCTCCTTCCCCGATCATACGCGCGGCAAGAAAGCCGGCGCGCTCGAAGTCGATCTGGATGCTGGAAATCGTCGGCTTGCCCGCTTCGCATACTTCAGAGAGGTTGTCCACGCCGAGAAGCGTCAGTTCGCGCGGGATATGTCTATAGGCGGTGCGCGCTGCCACGATGACCTCAGCGGCGGCGAGGTCGTTCACGGCGAAGACTGCGGTGTGGCGCGGAAGAGTGGCCACAAAGGCGGCGAGGCGCTTCGCCCTGGCATCAGGCGGCTCGTCCGTGCGTTCAAAGACCGAGCATGGCTTTTTCGACCTTGCGCACAACGAGGAGAATGTTCGCTCACGCTCCAGCGACCAGACATGCGCGATGTCGCAGCCGACAACGGCGAAGGCGGCGGGGCGTCCGGCGGAAAGCTCGCGGAAGGCGGTCTTCGCAACGGCCTTGTTGTCCGTCGGCAAGCGCATGACGCAGCCGCCCCGAATGCGGGGTGTCGCATGGAGATAGACCACCGGCACATTGCCGAAAACCGACGGCGAGGCGGGGACGTTGTCGTCCGAGCACTCATAGACGCATCCGGCAATGGGCGCATGCGCCGCCATCAGGGCGGGAATGGCCTCCTGCCTCGACTCCGCTGAAGAAAAGGCCTCGGCCTTCCACCGTCTCGCCGCCGCGTAACGCCTGATTCCGGCAAGCGTCATTTCAGGAATCCTGGCGCCGGGGTCGGTGTTGAGATAGAGAATCGTCTTCATCGCGTCACGGCCTCGCGGCTCTCCCACTTCCCGAAGAGGAAGTAGATGAGCGAGGGGACGCCCATGCCGTAGCAGGCGATGGCGTAGCCAAGGACATAGCCGGAGAGGCCCATGCCCATCACAGTCCCGAGCAGCCAGCTGCAGCCGATGCGGAGGACAACGCCATCGAGGAAGCCAAAGAGGAGGGCAAGGCGGGCGTTGCCGATGCCGTTGATGAAGCCGTTGGTGCCGCGCATCAGGGCGAGGCCCGGGAACTGCCAGATGATGTTGCGGGCGAAGACGGGCGCAAGCGCCAGCACGGCGGGGTCGTTCGTGAAGATGGAGAACATCTGCTCGGGGCGCATGAGCAGCGCCGCACCATAGACGATGTAGAAGCCCACGCTGAAGAGCCAGGCCCCCACGACGACGCGCCTGACGCGGTCAAAGCGGCGTGCGCCGTAGTTCTGCCCCACCATCGCCGTCGATGCCTGCATGATCCCCTGCGTGATCTTGGTGACGACGTCGTCCATCTGCACGCCAACGCCGAAGACGGTCGATGCGGCGATGCCGAGGCCGTTCACGAGGCGGAGGACGAACATCATCGACGCGTTGATGGCGGCGAAGCGGACTGCGAAGGGAAGCCCCAGGCGCATCTGCGCGGAGAAGACGGCAGGCTCCGGCGCGAAGCTGGAGCGGCGGAAGTCGAAGCCGAATGCCTCGCGGCGCTTGTGCAGATAGACGACGGCGAAGGCGAATGAGATCGCCTGGCCGAGGATGGTGGCGAGCGCCGCGCCCGCCGGCCCCCAGCGCAGCCATACGACGGCCACCAGGTCGAGGACGATGTTGGCGGCGGAGGCCACGGCCACGAAGAGGAGCGGCCGCACGGAGTCGCCCATCCCGCGCAGGACGGCCGAAACCATGTTGTAGCCGAAGGAGAAAACAAGCCCCGCCGCGCAGATGCGCACGTAGTCAAGGGCGCCGTCGAACGCCTCAGGCGGCACGTCGATGGCGTGCAGCAGCGGCCGCGAGAAGACCAGCCCGAGGGCGGAGAGGACGGCGCCCGTGGCGAGCATCGTGGTGAAAAAGGTGCCAATCGCCTGGTTGAGGGCGTTGCGCCTCCCCTGCCCCAGCAGTTGCGCGATGTATATCTGGCCGCTCATCGAGAGGCCGACGCCAAGCATCGTGAGCAGCACGAAGACCCGGCTGCCGTTTACAACGGAGGCGAGCCCCACCTGTCCGGCGAAATGCCCCACGATGGCCATGTCGGCCGCCGCGTAGAAGACCTGGAGGGCATTGGATAGCATGAATGGCAGCGAGAACTTCAACAGGGGGCCGAATATCGCCCCCCGGGTGAAGTCCTTCGCCATCACGCCATTCGCCATCTTCCCCCGCTAGAAGTAGAGGTCGCGCTCCCCGGCGCAGATGCGGTTATAGCGCTCCATCACCACGGGGTAGAACTTGGGATACATTTCCTTGATGGCGGCGAGTTCCGCCTCGATCACCGGCTCGCAGGCTTTGATGCTCTCCGGCGAGGCGAAGTCGTCCAGCCACTCGCGGTAGGTGAGAACGGCGTTGATCTTGCAGAAGGTTCCTTCGCGTCCGGTCTTGAGGGCGTCCATGATGCAGCCGCCAGTGCGGCCGCAGCGGTAGCCCGCCGTGCAGAAGGAGGTGATGATGCCCTGCTTGGCCAGATCGACGATCATCTGCTCGAGCGAGCGGTTGTCGCCGAGGAGGAACTGCTGCTCGTCGATCTTCTGGTCCTTGTTGCCGGCAGCGTAGCCGCCGATGTCGATGCGCGTTCCGGCGTCCATCTGGGTGAGGCCGATCCTCACGCAGCGGTCGCGGAGCTCCTTGCTCTCGCGTGCCGTGACGATGAGGCCCGTGTAAGGCACCGAAAGTCGCAGCACGAGGACGGCGCGGAAGAAATCGTCGTCGGTGAAGTTGCTCTTGGCGTTGGCGACTTCGGAGCCGGAGGCGGCGTGCATGCGCGGCACGGAGAATGTGTGCGGCCCGATGCCGGAATAGCGCTCGAGCTCGCGGGCGTGGACGCACAACGCGGCTACATCGAACTTCCAGTCGGGCTGGAGGCCGAAGAGGACGCCGAGGCCGACGTCGTCGATGCCGGCGTCGAAGGCGCGGTGCATGCAGGTGAGGCGCCAGCCCATGTCGCCCTTGACGGTATCCGCCGGGTGCATTGCCGCGTAAGCCTTGTGGTCGTAGGTTTCCTGGAAGACCTGGAAGGTGCCGATGCCTGCCTCGTGGACCTTCTTGAGGTCATCCACGGACATCGGGGCGGCGTTGACGTTGATGCGGCGGACGCAGTTCACGGCGCCCTCGTGGCGGCCAGGCACCTTGGCGGAGTAGATTGTCTCAAGCGACTTCGAGATGAAGTCGGCGCCGGTCATGGGGTGTTCGCCATAGACGGCCATCACGCGCTTGTGGCCCAGGCGGATCATCGCTTCGGCCTCGGCCTTGATCTCCTCCTGCGTAAGGCAGCGGCGGAGGCCGCGCGAGTTGTCGGCGCTGAAGCCGCAGTAGCGGCAGCGGTTGATGCAGTAGGATGAGATGTACATCGGCGCGAAGGTCACGACGCGGTTGTCATAGACCTTGTGCTTCACCTTCCAGGCCACGTCGGCCATCTCGGCCAGAAGCTCCGGATCCTCGACGGAGAGCAGCGCCGCCACGTCCGGGCCCTGGAGGGTCTCGATGGCCAGCGACTTCTGGAGGATGTCGCGGATGCGGGCCTTGTCCGGCTTGGCGTTGTCCGCGATTTCGGCGCGGATGGCGTCATCGTCGATGAAATCGCGACCGTTTTGGTAATAGCGGTCGATTTCATCGCGTTTGATCATGGTGTCGAGATAGTTGGCGCTCATTTTAAAGAAAAACCTCAATAAAGATGCGTGGGGAAGCCCAAAAAAGATTGAGTATCTATTATACCAAAGAGCGGATGCCCTATCGTCCAATCACAACGATCGCAGGGAAGCCGCGGACACCGAAGCGCGCAAGGAGGGCGACGGCCTCGTCGGTGAAGGGGTCCTCAACCTGGACGCGGAGGAAGACGTAATCTGCCAGTGCCTTGACCACTTCCGGCTTGGGGAAAGTGTCCTCCTCCATCCGCGTGCAGCTCCCGCACCAAGAGGCGAAGAAGTCGATCACCACCGGCTTGCCTGTGGCGGTTGCCTCGGCGTAGGCGGCGTCGAAGTCGCGGTAGTCGATGGCGCCCTTGGAGGTGGCGCCATCGCGGGAGGCGATGGCAATGCGGCCATAGTGCGCGGCGAGGGCGAAGGCGATTACGGCGAACACCCACTTTACCGCCACCATCCACTTGCCAGGCTTGGGCAGGAAGGAGAGCCCAGCGCCGATGAAGGGCCAGGGGGAGGCCATGCCGAGGCCGAGAACAAATGGGAGCGCCAGCGCGGCGGCGTGTCCGGCGGCGTATGCCTCGGCGGCGTAGAGCATCGCGCCAAGGACGGCCGGCGCCACGCAGGCCCCGGCGAGGAGGGCGGCCGTCGCCCCTGAGGCGGCAAGGCCGACCCATGAGAGCGCCCCGCCGATGCGGCGCCTGTGCCCGGTGAAGTCGATGTGGAAAACGCCCAGCATTGCTAGGCCCAGGGCGAGGAACAAAACGGCGATTGCGGCGTTGAACGGGCGCATGGACTGCAGCGAGCCAAAGGCGGCGCCTGAACGCGCCACGGCAAAGCCAAGCGCCCCGTAGGCGACGGCCATCGCAAGGCCGTAAACTGCGCCGCGCAGCGCGCCGGCGCGGCGGCTCCGCGCATTCGCGCCCATCCCAAGCACCGCCACCTGGATTGGCAGAAGAGGCAGGACACAGGGCGAAAGGTTCAGCAAAAGCCCCGCCAAAAAGGCCAGAGCCAACCGCCACGCAAACCCCCGCCCCGACTCGCGGGTTCCCTGTCCTGACTCGCTTGTATTATGTCCTGACTCGCGGGCTCCGTCGGGTGTTTTCGCCTGTCCTGACTCGCGGGCTCTGTCCCGCGTACCCTTTAAAAACCCCACAAACTCCCCTGCCCCCATATACCCATGCGCAATGGCCGCGACCTTTTCCTCGCGCACGACCTGCACGTCTTCGGTTGGGATTTCGCAGAAGTCCTCGGTGCACATCTGCGCGTTCGCCATTGGCGCCGCCAAGGCGCAAAATGCGCAGCACAGCATCACGCGGGACATTGCAAAAACAGAGCGAAGAATCATCGTGCCAGGGCCTCCTTTGCCAGCAGCACCGCGTAGGCTATGTAGAGCGCCAGGAAGACCCCGCCATCCCAGCGGTCGATCTTGGCGGCGTAGCCACGCGGCTTTCGGCAGGCGAGAGCGAGCAGGAAGGTCGCCAGGGCCATTGCCGGATAGTCTCGGTGAAAGACCGCATTTATTACGGATGCGCCGCCTTCGCCGTCGATTGGACGCGTCACGCCGGCGATGCCCACGACCAACAGGGTGTTGAAGAGGTTGGAGCCAATTACGTTCCCCAGCGCCATGTCGTGCTCATGCCGCGAAATCGCCGCGATGGAGGAGGCCAGTTCCGGGAGCGAAGTACCAATGGCCACGACGGTCAGGCCCACCACGAGGTCGGGAACGCCGACGGCCTTGGCAAGCCCCACGGCCGAAACCACCAGCAGCCGCGACGAGGCGACAACGATCACCAGTCCTGCGACGACGCCTAGCAGCATCTTCCAGATGGGGGCCTGTTTTCCACCATCATCGTCGGCTTCCGGCATGACTGCGCCATGGGTCACATTCCAGATGCATACGACTATAAACGCCCCAAGCATAATCAGGGCGTCAAGGCGGGAGATTACGCCATTGGCAAGGAGGACTCCGGCTAACGCGGTCACAAAAAAGAGGACAGGCAGGTCGCGGAGGCGCACGGTGTCGGCCACGGCGATCGGGCTAAGGAGGGCCGTCACGCCCAAAATAAGCCAGATGTTGGCGATGTTCGAGCCGTATGCGTTGCCGAGGGCGATGCTTGGGTTGCCCTCAAGCGCGGAGATGAGGGATACCATCATCTCCGGCAGGGAGGTGCCAAAACCGATGACAAACATCCCGACAAGCAGCGGGGGAAGGCCCAGGCGGCGCGCCAGACTCGCGGAGTTGCCAACAAAGAGGTCGGCGCTCCACACGAGGAGGGCGATGCCGATGGCCAAACCCGCCAGAAGCAGTATCATCGCTCTCCCCCGTCCTTAGAGGCGGCGCGACGCTGGCGCACCGCCTCGGACATCACAATGGCTCCGGCGACCGCCGCGTTTAGCGAGGCGACCTGCCCCATCATCGGGAGGGTGGCGATGAAGTCGCACTTCTCGCGGACGAGCCGCGACACTCCCCTGCCCTCGTTGCCGACAACCAATCCGCAGCGTCCGGAATAGTCGATTTCGGAGTAGTCGCGGGCATCCGGGCCGAAGTCAAGGCCCGTGATCCAGAATCCGGCGTCTTTGGCCTCGCCGATTGCGCGGACAAGGTTCACGACCCGGGCGACGCGCATGTGCTCGGCGGCGCCTGCGGAGGCGCGGACTGCAGCCGATGTGACGGCGGCCGCCCGGTCTTCGGGGATCACCACGCCAGTGGCGCCAAAGGCGTCGGCCGAGCGGAGGAGGGAGCCTAGGTTCTGGGGGTCTTCGATGTGGTCGAGGAAAAGCAGCGTGGCATCCTCGCCCTCCTCTCCACAGTTGGAGAGGATTTCGTCTAGCGGGGCATATTGGTACTGTCCGCAGCGCAGCGCCACGCCCTGGTGGTTCACGGGGCCGAGGAGGTCTCCAAGCCCCTTGCGATCGGTGGTGGCGGGACGCACCCCAGCGCCGCGGGCGAGGGCGAGGATTTCGGCAAGCTCCTCCTCGGAGCAGTCCTCGTGCGCCGTGGCGCTGACGAGAAGTTCGTCGAACCTCCGGCGACCGGCGCGAAGCGCCTCAATCACCGGACGGCGGCCATAGAGCCAGTCGCCGCCGCGCGAACCGCCGACATGCGGGGCAGCGTCGCGGCGCTGACCTCCCCATCCCCTGCCTTTCCGGCCCATCTGCCTACTCCTTGATGACGGCGGCGCCGGCGGACGGGGTGATTGCGAGGGTCTCGCAGGCTTCGCCGTATTCGGCCAGATATGCCGCCGAGATTGCCTTGGCCGCTTCCGCCAGGGCGTCGCGCTTCACGAGCATCACGACGCTGCCGCCGAAGCCGCCGCCGGAGAGGCGCGCGCCAAGGACGCCTGGCGTCGCCTTGCCTATGGCGACAAGGGAGTCAAGTTCGGAGCAGGAGTTCTCGAAGAGGGTGCGGGAGCTTTCGTGCGAGGCGAACATCAGTTTGCCGAAGCCGGCGACGTCTCCCTTGGCTAGGAGCTCCGAGCCGCCGATGACGCGCTCGTCTTCGCCAATCGGGTGTGCAGAGCGGGAGGCGACCAGCGGATCCATCTTGTCCTTGAGGGACTCCCATTCCGCCCAGCTCACGTCGCGCAGGGCCGTGACGGGATGCGAGAGGTTAGCCTTGAAGAAGGCGGTGGCCGACTCGCATGCGGCGCGGCGCTCGTTGTAGGCGCCATCGACCAGCGCGTGGCGGGCGGTAGATTTGCAGACCAGCAGGGCGCAGGTCGAGTCAAGCGGGACGTTCTCGACTTCCAGGGAGCGGAAGTCGGTCTTCACGAGCATGCCGTCCGCGCCATAGAGGGAGGAAATCTGGTCAAGCAGGCCGCACTTCACGCCGGCGAACTCGTGCTCCGCCCTCTGGCCGATCTTGGCCATGTCGATCTTCGACACCTCAATGCCGTAAAGGCGGGCGATGGCGAGGCCGGTCGTGACTTCCAGCGCGGCGGAGCTGGAGAGGCCAGCGCCCTGAGGGATGTCGCCAAGGAAGAGGGCGTTGAAGCCCTTGTCAAAGCGGCCACGCGGGAGGAGGCCCGCCAGAACGCCCTTGCAGTAGTTGGACCAGGACTCTTCAGCCGAAGGCGCGGGGGCGCCGACGTCGAAGCGCACCTCGTGGAGGATGTCGCCGGCGACGAGGCGGCACTCGCGGCCCTCCGCCGGGGCAATCGCGAAGAATGTCCCGTGGTCGATGGCGGCGGAGAGGACCAGGCCCTCGTTGTAGTCAGTGTGGTTGCCCAGCACCTCGACGCGCCCCGGCGCGTATGCGACAACCGCTGGCGACTGTCCGAAGCGTTCCTGGAAAAGCGAAATGGTTTTGCTATATACTTCCTTGTTCATGGCACATCCATTCTACCAAATTTTGCTATACTTCAATTGCCGAAAGGCAAGACCTTGTTTTCGGCAAACCCCTGAAGACACCAAACAAACGGAAACGAAACCATGCACCCCATTGACTGGATACTGTTCGCACTGCCCGTCGCATTCGTCATATACACCGCCATCCGCGCCCAGCGCTACGTCCACGGCGTGGCAGACTTCCTCTCTGCAGGACGCATTGCGCACCGCTACGTCCTGTGCGTCGCCGGCGCCGAAGCGGGAATGGGGCTGATCACCCTCGTCGGCAACATGGAGGCATATTACAACAGCGGCTTCGCCTACAGCTTCTGGTATTCCCTAATCGCCCCCGTGGGCATGGTGCTGGGGCTTGTCGGCTTCTGCAACTACCGATTCCGCGAGACACGCGCTATGACGCTGGGCCAGTTCTTCGAGATGCGCTACTCGCGCCCGTTCCGCATCACTGCCTCGTTCATCCAGGCCTTCTACGGCGTGCTGAACTATGGAATATTTCCGGCCGTCGGCGCCCGCTTTATGATGTACTTCCTGCAACTGCCAGTATCCTTCACGCTCTTTGGCGTGCGCTTCTCGACCTTTGCGGCGCTGATGTTCGTGGCGCTCGCCCTCGCATGCTTCATCGCATGCGCCGGCGGACAAATCACGATCATGGTTACAGACTGCGTCCAGGGCATCCTGAGCTACCCGATCTACCTTGTCATCGTGGCCTTCTTCCTCTGGCGATTCTCATGGTGGAACGACCTCCTTCCGGCAGTCTCGGCGCGCCCGGACGGCGTCAGCTTCCTGAACCCATTTGACACCGGCGACCTCCGCGACTTCAACATCTTCTTCGTCTTCTCCGGGCTTCTGAGCCTCTTCCTCATGCGCCTCTCTTGGGGCAGCCGCGGCTACGATAGCGCCGCCAAGGACGCCCACGAGGCGAAGATGGGGGCAGTCCTCGGCACATGGCGCGCCGGATTCAGCTCCATGATGTATGTGCTAATCGCCGTAGTCGCCTACTCCTTCAACAACCACCCGCGCTTTGCCGAAGAGTCCGCGCGGATGCGCGCCAACCTCGCGGCAAAGGCATACGAAGACGTGGCGTTCTCCTCGAAATCCGCCATACCCGCCGGCGAGGCGGAGGCTCTGTCCGACGCCTTCGCCGCCGTGCCGCCGCGCACAGCCTTCACCACCCGCGATGAATACCGCGCCATCGTGGAACATGACGCCCAGATGGCCCACTTCAAGGCAGAGACGGCCGACCCCTTTCTCGCTGCAGCATCGGAAGTCCTCGGAGGCGAACGCAGCGAGGATGAACTCGCCGCCATGTCGCCTGAAGACCGCGCCAACTGGGGCGCGAAGCGCGCACGCAACCAGACCCTCGGCACCATCTTCACGCAAATGCGCGTCCCAGCCACCATGCGCGCCATCCTGCCAACCGGACTCGTCGGCATCTTCTGCGCAATGGCGCTCTTCCTGATGCTCTCCACTGACACCACCTACCTCCACGGCTGGGCAAGCGTCATCATCCAGGACTTCCTCCTGCCTCTCCGCCGAGCAGCCTGGTCGCCGGCCCACCAGATTCGCTACCTCCGCATAGCCATCTGCGGCGTCGCCGCCTTCGGCTTCATCTTCAGCTACTACTTCGGCCAGGTTGACTTCATTCTGATGTTCTTCGCCATCACCGGCGCGCTCTGGATGGCCTCCGGCCCCGTAATCACACTTGGCCTGTATTGGAAGCGCGGGACGACGGCCGCCGCATTCGCCGCCCTGATCCTCGGCGCAGCAGCAGCAATCGGCGCCATCTTCGCCCAGAAATACTGGGTGTCGTCGCTCTACCCCTGGATCGCCGCGCACGGCTTCGGGCCCAGCCTCGACCACCTTCTACGCGCACTCTCCTCGCCCTTCGAGCCATGGGTGCACTGGGAGCTGACCGCCGACAAGTTCCCGATCAACTCCGTGGAGGTCGGCGTCATGACGCAGGTATTCACGCTGCTCGTTTACATCGTCGTCTCGCTCCTCACCTGCCGCACGCCCTTCAACATGGAACGCATGCTGCACCGTGGCAAATACGCGATAGGCGCTACGCAAATTAAGGGTGCGGAACAAAAGAAGGTGGGCGCTTCATTGTTAAGGTCGATTATCGGGATAGACAGCAACTATACACGCGGCGACAAGGCTCTTGCCTGGTCGGTCTTCATCTACTCCTTCGGCTGGGGCTTCATCGTCTGCTTCTTGGGCAACGTCGCCTGGCACTTCCTCGGCGCACACGGAATCCTGCCCGAACAGCCCGAGTCCTGGTGGGGAATCTGGTTCTTCATCGGCTCGCTCTGCATCGCATGCGTCATCGGCATTGTCTCGACCATCTGGTTCGGCATCTGCTCCACGCGCGACCTGCTGCGCCTCTTCCGCGACTTGGAAGAGCGCGAGCGCCAAGGCGGCGGGCTCAACGCGCTCGACGACGGCCGCGTGGAGGGCCACGTGTCCCTCGCCGACGCCGAAGAGGTCGCCCGCATCGAGGCGGAGAAATAGAGGGCGATGCACACAAAAAAGGCGGCCGGCAATTGCCGGCCGCCTTTTTTTGTTTTGCGGAAACTTGTAGTGTGTCCGCTTAGACAAGGCCCTGCGCCAGCATGGCGTCGGCGACCTTGACGAAGCCGGCGATGTTCGCGCCGACGACGTAGTTGCCCTTCTTGCCGTACTTGGCGGCCGCCTCGTAGGCGTTGTCGTGGATGGCCTTCATGATGCCCTTCAGCTTGGCATCGACCTCTTCCGCGCTCCAGGAGAGGCGCTCGGAGTTCTGCGACATCTCCAGACCGGAGGTCGCGACGCCGCCCGCGTTGGATGCCTTGCCCGGCGAGTAGAGGATCTTCGCCTTGACGAAGGCGTCGATGGCCTCGAGCGTCGAAGGCATGTTGGCGCCTTCGCCGACGAGCTTGCAGCCGTTCTTGAGGAGGGTCGCGGCATCCTTGCCATCCAGTTCGTTCTGGCGGGCGCAGGGGAATGCGCAATCGACGGGCACCGCCCAGGGGCGGCCGTTGGCGTGGAACTCGACGCCCTTGCGGTTCTTCGCGAAGGTGGCGAGGTCGCCGCGCTTGACCTGCTTGAGGTTCTTGACTTCGTCGATGAAGGCCTGGTTCATGCCGTCCTTCACGTAGATCCAGCCGGTGCGGTCGGAGAAGGTCACGGGCTTTGCGCCGAGCTGCACGAGCTTCTCGGCCGCATACTGCGCGACATTGCCGGAACCAGAGATCGAGCAGACCTTGCCCTCAAGGGTTTCCTTGCGAGTGGCGAGCATGTTCTCCGCGAAATAGACATCGCCGTAGCCGGTGGCCTCGGGGCGAATCAGCGAGCCGCCGAAGGAGAGGCCCTTGCCGGTGAGGACGCCGGTGAACTGGTTGGTGAGGCGCTTGTACTGGCCGAAGAGGTAGCCGATCTCGCGGCCGCCCACGTTCATGTCGCCGGCGGGGACGTCGGTGTCGGCGCCGATGTGGCGGAAGAGCTCAGTCATGAAGGACTGGCAGAAGCGCATGACTTCGGCGTCGCTGCGGCCTTTGGGATTGAAGTCGGAGCCGCCCTTGCCGCCGCCCATCGGGAGGGTGGTGAGGGAGTTCTTGAAGACCTGCTCGAAGGCGAGGAACTTGAGGACCGAGAGGTTGACCGTGCTGTCGAAGCGGAGACCGCCTTTGTAGGGGCCGATGGCGCCGTTGAACTGGATGCGGTAGCCGCGGTTCACGTGAACCTTGCCGGCGTCGTCTGTCCAGGGAACGCGGAACATCACGATGCGCTCGGGCTCGACCATGCGCTCGAGGATGGCGTTCTGCTCATACTTGGGGTTGGCCTTGATCACCGGCTCCAGAGAGACGAGGACTTCCTCGACTGCCTGCAGGAATTCGGGCTGGCCCGCGTTCTTTGCCTTGACATCCGCCAGGATGTCCCTGATGTACTTGTGCATTATTGCTCCTTATTAGTTGATAAGTTTAGAAAAGCCCTTGGCCCACGCCAAAAAGACAACATAACCATTATATCGGCAATCGTTCGCCGATGCAAGCGGCAACAACGCCACTTGCGCCATAAACATGCACATGTTTCCGGCAATTTTGCCGATATGGGCTGGGGCTCCAAGTTCCGGCACGCGGCAATCGGCATGGGGCCTGCGGGAAGAGACTTGCAGCTTGCGACCTTTAGCCTGCGACTTTGATATAATCGTTTCATGCCAACCTCCGACCATACCACACCTTGTCTCCGCCACAGGCTTGAATACGCGGCGATCC
>JAEEGH010015030.1_pt1 | contig 16880 bp, 12 predicted proteins | sample 9134181 | NCBI WGS metagenome assembly JAEEGH01 (sample SAMN16246544, study PRJNA631951) | gut metagenome | biome: gut microbiome; feature: rumen; material: DP-attached | host: Bos | place: Iran: Karaj | collected 2018-10
GGGTGCAGAATCATAGAAGTAGTTATTCGTATCAGGATGGTAATGCATACGCTGCATATTGTGTGAGATTAGAAGATGGTGAATTTGTAGTGGTCAATGGCAAACTGGAAATGGCTTATGGTCACAATACTAATAGCGAGTCATTCGTTGGCTGCGAGATTGAAATGACTTACGTTGATGTGACGGGCATTGGCGAAAGCCCCCAAACCACTAACTTCAAGCTGTATCCCGTACCCGCTGAAAACGAAATCCAGATTCAAGCCAAAGGTTTCCAAAAGGCTGAAATCTATAGCGTTACGGGTCAGAAGCTGATGGAAAGTCTGCAAGACAGAATGAATGTGAGCGAGCTTTCGTCGGGTCTATATATAATAAAGGTGTATGACCTTGAAGGCAACTGCGCTACGCAACGTTTTGTGGTGAAATAAAAACATTCTTAGTTACTAACCTTAATTCAACTGTAAATGAAAAAACTAAGTGTTTTGGGCCTTGTGCTCTTTTTGGGTTTTGTAACGGTTTCCTGCAACAAGGAAAAGAAAGGTTACACAATCGATGACATCGTTGGGGAATACACCTTCTCCAATGCTGCCGATGCCTTTGAAGGATTGGAAGCGGATGAGTTCACTTATCTCTGTGAAGATGCCGTCATTACCATTACCAGTGATGGAAAGAATTCCGTGGATTTTAAACTCTCATGCCCCAATGAGGAAGACCAAGCCCATTTTAATGGCGCACCTTTCCAGAATGAGAACGATTCCGTTATCAGAATGTTTTACGATTACGGTTATGGCAAGTACCCGCCCAGTGAGAGCACGGTGATTGCCAACATTTCAAAAATGGATGGCAAGATTCGCTTGCAAGGCCATCACTATTTTTACAGTGGCACGTCAGGCCTGTCGTATTTCTATTATTTCGACGTGCTCAAGAAATGAGCGTGACCAACCCCACAAAAAATCCCCTGGCATTGTCGGGGAATTTTTTTTGTTACTTCCGTAAGGTGATTCGGAAGGTTGTCCCTTCGCCCACCACCGACGATTTCACACCAATCTTGCCCTTGTGGTAGTCCTCGATGATGCGCTTGGCCAACGACAGGCCAAGACCCCAACCGCGTTTCTTGCTGGTGAAGCCCGGGTTGAACACTTGTTTGATTTGCGACTTCGGGATACCCTTGCCTGTGTCGCTCAGGTCGATGTGGATGTGGTCGCCGTCGTCGATGAGGTCGAGGGTGATCTTGCCGTGGTCGCCCATGGCATCAACGGCGTTTTTGGTCAGGTTTTCGAGCACCCAACGGAACAGCGAGGGAATCAACGGCATAATCAACTCGCCTTCAGGCAGGTTGATTTCAAACTCAAACTTTTTGGAGAACCGCTTTTGCAGGTAGTCCATCGTGTCGCGGATGAGGTAGTTGATGTCGGTGGGTTCGGGCACGGGCACGGAGCCGATTTTCGAGAAACGGTCGGTGACGATTTGCAGCCTCTCGATGTCCTTTTCCATCTCGTGCGTGCCCACAAAAGGTTCCTCCTGCATCTTCAGCAGTTCTATCCAACCCATCAGCGAGGAGAGCGGTGTGCCCAACTGGTGCGCGGTTTCCTTGGCCATGCCAGCCCATACTTGGTTTTGTTCCGAACGGCGGGCGTAGCTGAAGAGCAGGTAGGCCACCAACAGGAACAAAGCAAATACAATAAACTGAATTATAGGATAATAGCGCGTTTGCTGCACCAAATCAGTGGTGCGGTAAAAAATGGTGGCTTTGCCCTTGTTCATGAACTCGATTTGGAGCGGCTCGTTCTCGTTGCGCATGATTTCCAGTTGTCGCGCCACATAACTGCTGTCTTTCATCATCAGCGTGTCGAGATTGCCGAAACTGAGGATTTGCGTTTGGTCTTCGTTGGTGATGATGACGGGTACGCCCATCGAGTTGAGGGTGATTTCCTCCATGAAGTGGTCGATCATGCCTTCCAAAACGGCCTTCAACTCCGTGTAATTCAGCGACTCGTTGTAATACAGCCATTGCACGATGCCGTATCCGGGTTCGATTTTAATGGGCGGAAACTTGGAATAGGCCATTTTCATCTCGGCGTCAAAGGTCTTTTTCCCTTCTTGCTCGGGCGGAAGGTTGTTGGACGATAGAATGTTGTCTTTCTCGTCGATGAGCACCAACGGAATGCTGATGTTGTTGCGGATGATGTCCAAGTAAATCGCGGTGTTCTCGTTGCTTGAAATGTCGATGAGGCGGCGATAGGCGCTGGCCAACAGGTCGACGCGCATCTGTTCTTGTTCGCTCACTTTGTTGAAGAACTCTTCCGTCGATTGCATCATAACGGCATGTTGTTCCATGGCGGCGGCCCACATTCTCACCTGTCGTGTTTCTTGCTCCGCGATGGACTTCACAAGGCGGTTGGTATACCATAACGAGGCTGCGATGAGCAGCAGCGCGATGATGGCCAAAGCCCATTTCCAGCGTTTCTTGTTCGTGTAGAGGTTCGTTTTCACAACCTAATCAACGGAGTTTTCACCTTAATTATTATAGTCCCGCAAATGAAGCCCCCTTATAAAAGGGTTGAGGATTAAATCTTTTTCCTCATCCTGCCTACAGGAATCCCCAGCTGTTCACGATATTTCGCCACCGTTCTGCGGGCGATGGGATAGCCTTTCTCTTTCAGCACCAGCATTAGTTGCTCGTCGGTCATGGGGTTGGCCTTGTTCTCGTTGTCCACCGCATCTTTCAGGATTTTCTTGATTTCTCGGGTTGACACTTCCTCGCCTTCGTCGTTGGTGATGCCTTCGCTGAAGAAGAATTTGAGCAGGTGGGTGCCGTATGGGGTTTGCACATACTTGCTGTTGGCCACGCGCGAAACAGTGGAGATGTCCAAACCGATTTTTTCGGCTACATCCTTGAGGATCATGGGCTTGAGCTTGGTTTCATCGCCGGTCAGGAAATAGTCTTCCTGGATGTCGACGATGGCCTTCATGGTGACGTATAGGGTGTTTTGCCGCTGGTTGATGGCATCGATGAACCATTTGGCGGCATCGATTTTCTGCTTCACGAATTGCACGGCTTCCTGTCGGCTGCGGGTGTCCTTGCTGTTGGAAAACTCTTCCAGCATCTTGAGGTATTGCTTGCTGATGTGCAGCTCGGGGGTGTTGCGTCCGTCCAAAGAAAGCTCCACCTTGCCGTCTCTGACAAAGACGAAAAAGTCGGGCGTGATGTAGTGGATGTTCTTCGTGCCGCTGCTGGAGGTGTCGGCGGGCTTGGGGTTGAGTTTCAGGATTTCGTCCAACGCGGGTTTCAACTCGCGGTTGCTGACTTCTAGTTTCTTGGCGATTTTGTCGTAATGCTTCCTGGAAAACTCCTCGAAAAAGTCCTTGATGATAGTGATGGAGAGGCTGTAGTCGTTGTAAGGGTTCTCTTCCTGAAGGCGTTGCAATTGGATGAGCAGACATTCTTGCAGGTCGCGTGCGGCGATGCCGGGCGGGTCGAGTTGTTGGACGATGGACAGCACCTTGGCCACTTCTTCCTCGGTGGTCGACACGTTCATCGTGAACAGCATGTCGTCAACGATATTGGGGATGGGACGGCTCAGATAGCCGTTGTCGTCCAAGTTGCCGATGATGTATTCCCCGATTTCAAGCTGTTTGTCGGTGAGGTCGTGGTAAGCCAATTGCTGGTTCAGGTAGTCTTGGAAGGTTTCCTCGTTGACGACGGGAGTTTCGTAGGGGTCGTCGTCGGCACTGTAGTTGTGGGCTTGCAGCTTGTAGGAGTAATCTTCGAGGTCTTCCTCGGGGAGGTAGTCGTTGAAGTCGAATTCGTCGTCCTTGCTAAAGTCCACCTCATCGTCGTTGTAGTCGTCGTTCTCGCCGTTGTCGGGTTCGTCAACGGTTGGCTCGTTGTCGTCGTAGTCGTTCTCGCGGCTGTCCTCAAGGGCTGGGTTGATTTCCATCTCTTCCTTGATGCGCTGTTCGAGTTCCATCAATGGCAGTTGCAGCAGCTTCATCAGTTGGATCTGCTGCGGCGACAGTTTCAATTCCTGCCGCTGGGTTTGAGTCAATCGTTGGTTGTTCATTTTGTTAGGACTTGGGACTTGGAATTTAGGACTTAGGACTCTGGACTTGAGACTTGGGGACGCCCCCTGTCCTTCGTCTTCCGTCCTCTATCCTTCGTCAATATAAGCAATTCTTAGGTGTTCTCGGGAACGGGATGACATCGCGGATGTTGGTCATTCCGGTGATGAAGAGCAGCAGGCGTTCGAAGCCGAGGCCGTAGCCCGAATGTGGCACCGAGCCGAAACGACGGCTGTCAAGGTACCAATCCATTGATGCCTCGGGGATGCCGACCTCATGCATACGGTCGAGAATCTTATTAATATCGGTTTCACGCTCGGAGCCGCCGATGATTTCGCCGATGCCGGGGAAGAGCACGTCCATGGCGCGGACGGTCTTGCCGTCTTCGTTCTGCTTCATGTAGAAGGCCTTGATTTCCTTGGGATAGTCGGTCAGGATGACGGGCTTCTTGAAGTGCTTCTCGACGAGGTAACGCTCGTGCTCCGACTGCAAGTCCACACCCCAGCCGTTGACGGGATACTGGAACTTGCCTTTCTTGTTGTAGTTGGAGTTGCGCAGGATGTCGATGGCTTCGGTGTAAGTCAGGCGCACAAACTCATGCTCAAGCACGAAATGCAGTTTGCTGATGAGTTCCATCGACTTTTCTTCCTCTTTCTTGCCTTTTTCTTCGTCTTGGAGGCGCTTGCTGAGGAATTGGAGGTCGTCCATATTATTGTCCAAAGCGTACTGAATCAAGTATTTGAGCATCTCTTCAGCGAGATCCATGTTGTCGTTGATATCGTAGAAGGCCATCTCAGGCTCAATCATCCAGAACTCGGCCAAGTGGCGCGTGGTGTTGGAGTTTTCGGCGCGGAAGGTTGGGCCGAAGGTATAAATCTTGCCCAAAGCCGTGGCTGCCAACTCGCCCTCCAGCTGACCCGACACGGTGAGGTTGGTTGACTTGCCGAAGAAGTCCTGCTTATAGTCGATGTTGCCCTGCTCGTCGCGAGGCGGGTTGTTTAAATCCAAGGTAGTCACTTGGAACATTTCGCCGGCGCCTTCAGCATCAGAAGCGGTGATGAGCGGCGTATGGATGTTATAGAAGTCCCTCTCAGTGAAGAATTTATGGATGGCGAACACCATGGCGTGGCGCAGACGCATCACTGCACCGAAAGTATTGGTGCGGAAGCGCAGGTGGGCGATGTCGCGCAAGAACTCCAAGGAGTGTTTCTTGGGTTGCAGCGGATACTCATCGGGATTGGCGGGACCGAACAGCCCGATTTCCTTCACGGAAAGCTCCACTGCCTGACCGCTGCCCATCGAGGCGACCAACACACCCTTGGCCCACAGCGACGCGCCGGCGTGCATGAGGGCAAGATTCTCTTCGGGAATCACGTTCAGGTCGATGACCAATTGCAGGTTGTTGATGGTGGAGCCGTCGTTCAAGGCGATGAAGGCCACGTTTTTGCTGCCGCGCTTGTTGCGCACCCAGCCCATCACGGTAATCTCATTGTCAGAGGCTTGCATCTGCAAGGCTTGCTTGATTTCTACTCTTTTCATTGTATGATATTTTTCTTTTTCGCTAATGAAATAATGTGCAAAGTAACGAAAAAAAATGCAATGATTGGATAAAATTATGTACATTTGCATTTTGTATTAGAATAAGGAATCAATGATTGATGAATAATAGCCATGTCGGATTTTGAACATATTCTTGGAAAAAATACGGGGTACAATCCGTTGGCATTGCAAAATGGGGTGTCGCAAAATGATGAGTTAGTTGTTGGATATGATGCCAGCAATTTATATAAGTTCTTGCAGTTTTCAAGATTGTTTCCGGAGATTTTAGACGCAGCGTGTCTAAAATCATTGTCGCTAACATGGTCGCATTACCGTTCTCTGCTTCGTGTTGAGAATAAGGATGCTCGTGATTGGTACCTGAAGGAAGCGGCAAATCAAATGTGGAGTACGCGCACCCTCGACCGTAACATAGCTTCGCAATATTATTTCAGATTGTTGAAATCGCAGGATAAGCAGCACAGCGGAATCCCCGCATACCTTAAAGACTAGTTTATTAAAATGTCGTTCGATTTTGGATTTTCATACATAGGATTGATTTATCTGTTGATGCTGATGGTTCCCAACCTCATTTGGGCTAAACATCAGCCAAAAGACTATGACAAATATGTCGGGAACGAGAACAAGGTACTGGCTGCATTGGAACGCATAGGAGAAGTGGCAGTAAGTGCCATTGTACTGGTCTTCACCGACTTTAATCTCAAACCTTGGTCGAATTGGTCATGGTGGTTGGTGGTATCTTTCGCCTTGATGGTGCTGTATGAGATCTATTGGATTCGGTATTTCAGGAGTGAGAAGACCATGCAGGATTTTTACCGCGATTTGTGGGGCATTCCCTTGGCTGGAGCGACACTTCCCGTGGCGGCGTTCATGCTCCTTGCGATTTATGGACGTAACATGTTTTTGGTCGTTGCAGTATTAATATTAGGTGTCGGACATATCGGCATACATTGGATGCATTGGAGGGAGTCCCGTAGGGACGACATATCAATAAGCAGGAGGTGTTAACCCCTGTGTTTCAAAACCAAGTAAGTATGACAACAACACTATACCAATCTCCTCTAATCCTCGCCGGCCCCTGCAGCATAGAAAGCGAGTCGCAAATCCTCGCCACAGCCCAAGCCTTGGCCAAAATCCCCGAAGTGAAGATGCTCCGTGGCGGCATCTGGAAGCCCCGTACCCGCCCCGATGCCTTCGAGGGTAGGGGAGAGGAAGGCTTGAAGTGGCTCCGTGAGGCAAAACGTGAGACGGGCTTGCCCGTCGCTACCGAGGTGGCCACACCGGAGCATGTGGAGTTGGCCTTGAAATATGATGTCGATGCACTGTGGATTGGTGCCCGCACTGTGGTCAATCCGTTTTCGGTGCAACAGTTGGCCGATGCCTTGAAAGGAGTCGATGTGCCCGTGTTCATCAAAAACCCCGTTTCGCCCGACTTGAACCTTTGGATGGGTGCCTTCGAACGGTTCCAGAAAGCTGGCGTGAAGCAGTTGGCGGCTATCCATCGCGGGTTTTCGTATTATAAAGAGTCGCCTTACCGTAATTTTCCCATGTGGGAAATCCCGATTGAATTGACGCGTCGACTGAATGTGCCGGTCATTACCGACATCAGCCACATTTGTGGCAACCGTGATTTGCTGCAAGCCACGGCGCAAAAGGCCCTCGACTTTGCCACGGATGGCTTGATGATAGAATGTCATATTAATCCCGCTGAGGCTTTGACCGATGCCAAACAACAGATTACGCCTGAAGAACTGAAGCAATTGTTGGCCAACCTGACCTTCCGTTCCAAACAAACGCGTAGTGTGGAGCGTGACCTTGCCGGACTTCGTGGCGAAATCGATGACATCGACAGTGAGCTGCTGCAATTGTTGGCTCGCCGAATGGAGGTGAGTGCGCAAATTGGGGAATACAAGAAACGCAACAATGTCACTGTGGTGCAGATGGACCGTTGGAAAAAAATCCTTGCCGAGCATGTGGCTACGGGTGCAGATTTGGGTTTGTCGCCCGTATTAATTAATAAGGTGTTCGAAGCCATTCATCAGGCCTCCATTGAGCGGCAGGGTCGTATCTTGGGGGAGGAAGAGGAATCTCATTGAAAAACTGCATAAAAAAAGAGGCGCAAGCAATGCGCCTCTTTTTTTCGTGGTACCGACGGGAATCGAACCAGTGACACGAGGATTTTCAGTCCTCTGCTCTACCAACTGAGCTACGGTACCTCCGTTTGAGGGTGCAAAGATACGACAAATTTTCATACGAACAAGAAAAAAAAATCAAAAAGTAGGATTATTTTATTTTTATTATTGTTTTATATTGATATTCAAATAATTACAAAAGAAGGGTTGTAATAAAGCAATAAAAACTTGCTCAACGAGTTAAAAAATCGGATATTTGCACGCTCTAACGCCCCCTCGTTCCCCATTGGATAGGGAAGGGAGAGGCCGAGTGTGCCTAAGATGTTATTGGTTATGAGAACACCTATTCTTAAAAGCATAATGCTGGTGGGCCTTTTGGTCGGTTGTTGCCTCGGTGCGCAAGCTCAGGCTGATGTGGATTCACCTTATTCGCTGTTCGGCCTCGGTCAGGTGAACAACCGTTCGATGAACGTGAGGCTGAAAGGCTTGGGCGGCGTGGCCAACGCCATGTTCGGTGGCGGCATCATCAATGCGCATAACCCGGCCACGTATGCTAAAATTGACTCGTTGGCTTTCCTCTTCGATGCCAGTTTCTACTTCAAGACCTCAACTTTCAGCACGTCAACCATTTCCGAAAAGGCCAGCAACGCCTCGTTCGACTATGTGTCGATGGCTTTTGGTGTAACGTCTTGGTGGAAAATGGCTTTCGGTGTGCAACCTTTCAGCACTGCGGGCTACAACATACAGGTGGAGAGCAACAAACCCGACATTGGTCATACTATCACTCGTTTCAAGGGGAGCGGCGGTCTCAATCAAGCTTTTTGGGGCAACGCTTTCAAAATCGGCAAGCATTTCGCTTTAGGAGCCAACGCGTATTATGTGTTCGGCAACAGTCAGGCTGAAACTTCGCTCTATTTCCCCGACTCGACCTATTTCGTCGGCACGCGACACAGTGCCGATGTGATGGTGCGCTCTTTCATGTTCGACTATGGTGTGTTGTTCAACGCGAATGTGGGCGACAACTTGCAGTTGGGCATAGGACTCACCTATACGCAAAAAATCAACCTGAGAGGAAAGCAGACAATACTCATCCGTTCGTTCGAGGAAGACATGGATACGGAAATCGAGTATCTTATCGATACGGTTGCCTACGTTGTGAATAAAACCAGAGCCACCGTGCCGCATGGTTTAGGCATCGGTGTGTCGTTGCAAAAAGGCAACGACTGGGCTGTGGGTGCCGATTTCAATTGGATGCAATGGTCGAAGTTTGCCCGTCAAGGGTGGACTGAAGAGTTGCAGGATTCATGGTCGGCCTCGGTTGGTGCGGAGTTTACGCCAAAACACACCTCCATCTCGGGCTATTTCTCGCGCGTTACCTACCGTTTCGGCGGTTTCTATGAGCACGGCTTCATCAGCCTGCTGGGCAACGATGGCATGAACCATTCTATTAATAAGGCGGGCATCACGGCGGGCTTGTCGCTGCCACTGCCTAAGACCTTGTCGAAGGTCAACGTGGCGCTCGAAGTGGGTCAATACGGCACCCGCGAAGGTGGCTTGATACAGGAACGCTATGCCAAGGTGAGCGTAGGCGTTTCCGTGTTTGAGCATTGGTTTATGAAGCGCAAATACAAGTAAGATGTTCCATTGGAAAACTTTGGAATGATATTTGAATAAATGATAATAAGTCTAACACTAAAAATAAGAAAAGATGAAAACGAAAAGATTAATGATGATTGCCGTTATCTTTGGAATGGCAATGAGCGTATCCGCCCAAGAGATGTCAGAGTCGAAGTATGGTTCCGACAGCGTTGCCTGCGTGACCAACCTGTCCATCTACGGTGAGGCTTACAAGCAATGGGAATCGGCCAAGTTTGCGCCTGAAGCCATCACCTCGGAAATGGTCAATGCTTGGAGAGAGGTATTCCTCAACTGCCCCCGTTCCAGCCAACTTATCTACACGAGAGGCGAGAAGATCATGGACTACTTCATCCGCACCAACCCGAAAGACAGGGATGCCTACATCGACACCATTTGCATGATGATGGACCACAGGGCCCAGTATTTCCCGATTGACCCGAAGACGGGCAAGTCGCAAGTGGCTGGCATCATGGGACGTAAAGGCCTGCTTATCTACACCTACAACAAGAACCGCTACGAAGAGGCCTACAATGTGCTGAAAGATGCCGTCGCCCTCGATGCCTCGCAGCTGCAAGGTGCCTACATCGACGCTTATTTCAAGGCTACCATCGACATGGTGAACAACGACAAGGCCGAGAAGATGACCATCATCAATGTGTATCAGGAACTCTCTGAAGTGCTTGACAACAACATTGGTGCTTTAGCCGAGACCGAAACCGAACTTCAGACCGCCAAGGAAGACGCTGAAGCTGCTGGCGATGCCGAAGCTGTGGCTGGATTCGATAAGCAATTGGAGAAGAACGAGAAGAACATCAACATCAACAAAGGTGTGAAGAACAACCTCGACAACCTCTTCCAGCCTTATGCTTCTTGCGAAGACCTGATCAAGGTGTTCAGCGCGAAGATGGCCGAAACGCCCGACGATGTGACGCTGCTCAAGCGCATCACCACCATCCTCGATAAGAAGGACTGCACCGACTCGAAGCTCTTCCTCGATGCTGCCGTCAAGCTGAACGAGCTTGAACCCAGCCCGGAGTCCTCCTACAGCTTGGGCATCAAGTTCTTCAAGGACAAGAAGTATAGCGATGCCGCCACCTTCTTCGAGCAAGCCACGAAGACTGAGAACAACGACCGTAAGTATCGTGCCTACCGTAACTTGGGCATGTGCTACGAGAATATGGGCAGCTTCTCTCGCGCTCGCGAAATCTATAGGAAATCAGCCCAGGTTGACCCGACCAACGGCGAGCCCTACCTCCTCATCGCCATGCTTTACGCGGAAAGCTCGAAGCAGTTCAGCGGCGACATCGAAAGCAAGGCCGTCTATTGGGCCGCTGTCGACAAGTGCATCAAGGCCAAGTCCATTGACCCGTCCGTTGCCGACAGAGCCAACAGCCTGATTCGTTCCTACAGTGCCGCCTTCCCGTCGATGGAGACCATCTTCTTCAACGACTACAGCGAAGGACAAACGTTCCAGGTCGGTGGTTGGATTGGCGAAACCACCACCATCAGAGCCAAAAAGTAATTGAAACGCATCCTGAAAATAGGAATCCTAATCAACATCACAGCCTTTGTGGCTGTGATGTTGTTTTCGTGTTCAAACCCCGATGCCATCGTGCAGGCCATGGGGTCAGACGACACGCTGTCGGGCATTATCGCCGATAGCGTGGTTTTCTATCGCAGCGACTCGGGCATAGTCAACCTCGAATTGCACACGCCGCGCATGGTGCGCATGGAGAGCGAAGACGACATCATGGAGTTTCCGCTCGGTTTCGACGTGTATATGTACGACAAGGGCGAAAAGACCACCGAGCTTCATGCCGACTATGGCAAGAACTACGGCAAAATGCGATTGATAGAGGCACAGGGTAACGTAATTGTACAAAACTTCGGCAGCAGCGAGACGATGTATTCCGACAAGCTCTTCTGGTATCAGGACTTGAAGATGATCTACACCCGCTCGCATGTCAAGATTGTCACGCCCGACAAGCAGATTGAGGCCGACAGCCTCGTGGCGCAAGAGGACTTCTCGGAATACACCATGTATTCGGGCAGTGCTATGCTCGATGTGGATGAGGAGGAATGAGCTATGGACAGTTGGATTATTGTTGCGGTCACTTTGTTTTTTTCAGCCTTGTGCTCGGGGCTTGAGATTGCTTTCAACAGCATCAACCGCCTCCAGCTTGAGGTGGAACTGACCAAAAATACCTTCTCGGCCAAAATCATCAGGCTGTTCCTGAAAGACCAGTCGCGCTTCCTCACTTCCTTGCTTTTGGGCAACAATATCGCCCTCATCATCTATGGCATGAGCATGTCGCAACTGCTTGACGGCCCAGTGGTGCATTGGTTGCAATACATCTCCTTCAGCAACGATTTCATGGTGCTGCTGGTGAAGACCATCCTTGCCACATTGCTCGTGTTGTTGGTTGGCGAGTTTCTCCCCAAAGTGCTGTTCCGCATCGACCCCAACGCCATCCTTTCGTTTTTTGCCCTGCCGACCTTCATCACCTATTGTCTGTTCTATCCGCTGATTCTCGTCTACACGGGCATTTCGGAGTTTCTCATCCGCTATGTGTTCCGGCTTAGGGTCGACCGGCAGGAGTATACGTTCAGCACCGTCGACCTCAATGACTACATCGCTGAATATGCCGACACTGAAGAAGCTGATGAAGATATGCAGCAGGAAATCCAGCTGTTCCAGAATGTGATGGAATTCCGCTCGGTGAAGCTCCGTGAGTGCATGGGGCCGCGCAACGAGATTGAGTCGGTGAAGCTGACCGATTCCATCGAGGCAGTGAAGGCCCGTTTCGAGGAGACCAAACACTCGAAACTGATTGTGATTGGCGAGAACATCGACGACATTGTGGGCTACGTCCACCTGAACGACGTAGTGCGCGTGGTGGCCGAGCATCGCACAGAGGTATTGGCCAACATTATTCGCAAAATCGACTTCTTCCCCGAAACGTATACCGCCGACCGGCTCTTGAAGCATTTCATCCAGCACCGTCAAGGTGTGGCAGCTGTGGTCGACGAGTTTGGCGGTACCGCCGGCATCGTTACCATGGAGGACGTGGTGGAGGAGATTTTTGGCGAAATCGACGACGAGTATGATGTGGAAGAGGAAATGGAGAAAGTGGTTGACGACAACACCTTCGTCTTTTCCGCCCGCCTCGAAATCGATTACCTCAATGACACCTACAAGCTTGACCTGCCCGTTTCCGACGACTACGAAACCTTGGCAGGCATGATTTTGCATTATTGTGAGAGCATTCCAGAGCAGGGTCAAGTGCTCCAAATCGGCAATTATCGCCTCAAAATCCTGAAAGCTTCCGACATGAAATTGGACGAAGTGGAATTGAAAATCAAAAACAATTGATTGATTTTCAATTTTTTAAAAAGTAATGAAAGCAAGAATTGATGCTTTTGGAAAATAAAAATCAAACATTTGTCCCTGCGAGTTGAAATCTTTACTAAATTTGCACGCTCAAAATTGAAGTTTAATAGTAAATAGAAAATAGCATTATGGCAGCAATTGAAAAAATCAGAAGACGCTCCGGATTGTTGATTGCAATCATTGGTATCGCATTGTTAGCGTTTGTCTTACAAGACCTTTTCCAAAGTCAGGGAAGAAACACTGGCCCGACGGTGGCCATCGTTGATGGCGACAAGATTTCAGTGAGAGATTACGAGAATCTTAAGGAAAAAAATCTGGAAAACAGAAGGGCTTCGAACAACAACCTTTCTTCCGCTGAGACATACAGCATCTACAACAACACGCTGGAAGAGATGATTAAGGATAACATCATGACCAAGGAGTATGAAGCCGCTGGTATCGGCATCACTGCTGAGGAACTGATGGACCAAATGACCGGTGACAATCCGCATCCGTGGGTTGTGCAGAGCTTTGGCGATGGTAACGGCAATGTTGACAAGCAACGTGTGGCTGAGTACCTCCAAAACCTCAACAATCTTCCTGCCGACTATTACAACCGTTGGCTCGAGTTTGAGAAGGCTGTGAAACAGAACCGTTTGGAAACCAAGTTCGACAATCTGGTGAAGGCTTCCCATTTCCTTCCTACCCCTTTGGCAAAGAAGTATTATGAGAATAAGAACATGAAGGCTTCGGCCGATGTGATTGCCCTGCGTTACAGCACGATTCCCGATTCGACGGTGGTCGTGACCGATGCCGACAACAAGGCTTTCTACGAGGAGAACAAGTACCGCTATGAAACGGACGAAAAGCGCGATATTGAATACGTGCTGTTTGAAGTCAAGCCTTCGGTGGAAGACCGTCAGGAAGCCCTGAAGTTCGTGCAAAATCTGAAGCCTGAGTTTGAAGCTGCCGAGAGTGCTGCCGATTTCGTGAACGACAGCTATAACTCCGACAAGCGTTACGACAGCACCTGGCTGAGCCGCAAGGATGTGCCTGAAATGATTGAGCAGACCATCTTCGACAATGGCAATGGTGTGGGTTATGTGTATGGTCCTTACGAATATGAAGACGCTTTCAATCTGGTGCGTATCGTTGACATGCAGAACCGTCCCGATTCATTGCGTGCCAGCCATATCCTGATTGGTTACAAGGGTGCTTATGGCAGCCAAGACACCATCACCACCAAAGAACAAGCCGAGGCCAAGGCCAACGAATTGCTGGCCCAACTGAAAGCCTCCAAGAATAGCGACGAGCTGTTTGCCGAGCTGGCTTCCGAATTCAACACGGACGGCACAAAGGAAAAGGGCGGCGACCTTGATTGGTTCACCGACGGACAGATGGTGCCTCAGTTTAATGAATATGTGATCAACAATGCTGTGGGTTCGATGGGTGTCGTGGAAACTCCTTTCGGTTACCATGTGGTGAAGGTCACGGACAAGACCGAGCCTCAACCCAAGGTGCGCTTGGCCTATTTGATCCACGGTATTAATTGGAGCACCAAGACCTACCAGAACATCTATGCCGAGGCCAACAAGTTCTTCGCCGAGAACAGAACTTATGACCAGTTCAACAAGGCTATTGAAGAGCAAGGTCTCACCAAGCGCACGATGCCTGGCATTTCGAAGTCGACCTATCAGATTGCCGGTCTCGAGAATCCGCGCGAAATCGTTCGCTGGGCCTTTGATGAGAAGACCAAGAAAGGCGACATCTCCGATAAGATTTTTGAACTTGAAAACAACCAGCTGGTGGTGGCCGCTTTGACGGGTGTTATCCACGAAGGCTATGCTCCTATGGAGGCCGTTATCGACCGTTCCAAGTATCAGATCCTCAACAAGAAGAAAGGTGAAATCGCCGTTGAGAAAATGAAGGCTTGCGGCAACGATGTCAACAGAATGGTCAGCGAATTGGGTGCCGAGGCCACCACGGTTTCCGATGTCACGCTCGATTCACGTGTGCTGAGCAATTTCGGTGTTGAAGCCGACATCGTCGGTATGATCATGGGCATGAAGGAAGGCGAAGAGATTGGTCCCGTCGCTGGCAACGCTTGTGCCTTCATCATCAAGAACGTAAAGTTCACGGCTCCCGCTGAGACCACTGACTATAGCAGCGTCGTCAGGGAAAAGACCAGCCAGTATTCCAACAGGGCAATGAACAATGGCGTGTACAACGCTTTGAGAAATGATGTGAAGATTAAAGACAATAGAACTGAGATTTTCTAATCTAGGATAGATGTGTTTGTATTGTGGAGTGCGTCGGATATGATTCGACGCACTTTTTTTGTCCATGCAAAATAAGCCAGCGGGATTCTCGTTATGACAATAAACAATTAATCCTTATACAATGAAACAGTTGAAATACTTTATGTTTGTCGCAGCCATGGCATTGGCCATTGTGGGCTGCAAAAAGCCTGTTGAAGTGTCGTTTGACAAAGCTTCCCAGACAATGGAGGCCCAAGGTGGCACGATTGAACTTGCATTGAAGTCGAATGGCGAATGGAACATCGCGCCTACTGAAGACTGGGTTGTCGTTTCGCCCATGTCAGGCAAGGGTGACGCCACCCTGACGCTTTCCGTTGGAACCAATACGGTGGAAGAAGCCCGTACAACCGAAATCAAAGCCACGACAAAAGATAATACGGCTACATTTACTCTCACCCAAAATGCTGCTGCACCAGATCCAGGTCCAGGCCCAGATCCGGAGCCTGAGTATTACCTTACGGTTACGCCAAAGGAATATGAATGCGGAAGTTCGGGAGGAGAGTTCACCGTTGAGGTATTGTCGAATATTAATTGGATAGTTACCACACCTCAGTGGATTACTTGCTCGCAGACGGAAGGCTCCAACAATGCGACGCTTACGCTGACGGTACATCCGATGGAAGGCGACATTGTCAGTCGTGAGGATTCGGTTTTCATTGGGAATCTTGTCGCTTTCGATCGGATTCATGTCGTTCAAACGATGGATCCTGTTTTAGGTATCGATCTGACGCCCAAAAACCTTCAGTTTGTGAATACAGGCGAAACAAAGACCGTGACAGTGGCCACCGAAGATGCTTGGACGGCTGCTGTCGAGGTGGGTTGGGTGACCTTAAGTCAAACAGAAGGTCAAGGCGAAGCGGAAGTCAGTGTGACCGTTGGCGAAAATCCCGTTTATGTTGATCGTCAAACTACGGTCGTTTTCACCACGGCAGGCGGCATTCAGGCGATACTTGCCATTCGACAGGATGCTTCGGTTGACCCGCATTTCCTTGGTGCTTATCCTCTTGATTTCCAATTTGAAAAGAATGGCGGTCAACAGGAAATCAGCATTAATTGCGATACCTATTGGGAGTTTGAATTGAGTTGCGATTGGCTGTCGTTGTCGCAAATGTCGGGAACGGGTAATGCTACCGTCGTCTTGACGGCAGATGCGAATCCGTTCACCGAAGCAAGAACGGTGGAGTTCTACATCAAATCCGGTGAATTGCATGAGCAGTTCAACGTGTACCAAGCACCTGGCGATGTGCCAATTTTTGCTGACTTTGAGCCTGATACCTTGTTTGTGTCAGCTGATGGTGGCATCCAGCATGTGCAATTGACTTCGAACACCAATTGGCAACTTCAAGCCAGTGATTGGATTTTGTTGCTTACCAGTTCGGGTCAAGGAGATGCCAACATTGACTTTGTGGTGGACCTCAATTCGGAGTACGAAGGAAGAGTGGGTTACGTGAGTGTAATCCATAACGGGCAGGAGTTGGCCACAATGGTAGTCGTTCAAGAGGCCAAAGTCGATATTTTTGAAACCGACATCACTTATCTTGAAGTCCGTCCTGAAGGTGGAGAATATGCCATCCAATTGACAGCTAACCAGTCGTGGACAGTGAATTTCGATGTGAGTTGGATGCGTTGTGAGCCTATGAGCGGCTATGGCAGTAAGACCCTTATCCTTACGGTCGAACCTTTGTTAAGCACACATCCTCGAAGTGGACACATGAAGTTAAGCGGGTCGGCAGAAATGATGATTCTCATCACAGTTGACCAGCAATAACGAAAAAAGGAGAGCTCGAAGCTCTCCTTTTTTTATGG
>JAEEGH010015031.1_pt1 | contig 16879 bp, 14 predicted proteins | sample 9134181 | NCBI WGS metagenome assembly JAEEGH01 (sample SAMN16246544, study PRJNA631951) | gut metagenome | biome: gut microbiome; feature: rumen; material: DP-attached | host: Bos | place: Iran: Karaj | collected 2018-10
ACCGGTGCATTTATGAGTAAGTTTAAATGGGCTGAGGATGCTACCGTTTTTATGGAATATAAGGTTTTAAAAAATAAAATATAATATTTACAATAATTATATATAGGATGGTTGGTTATGACAAAAAAACAGTTTTTAGCTTTATCAGGAGTATTTCTTTTAGGCTGCATGCTTATGCTTACTTCTTTAGTATTAAAAAAATATAAAGCTGGAATTGAATGGGATGGAACATCTTATAATATTGAGAACGTAAATCCTGTTGATGCAAAATTTGCAAAACCATACAACGAAACTCTGGATACTGTAGGCGATGTATTTGTTATGTTAGGCGGCCTTATTGTAGCTCTTTGTGTTTTCGTGTCTTTTATCAGTTCCAAAAACAAAGTAAAAGGTTTTATAACTGCTTTTATCGACAGTTTGTTCTTTGGAATCAGCGTATTATATGGAAACGGCCTTTATAGAATATTAAAATTACTTGCCGGAAGAATTCGTCCGTATATGTATTTTGTAAATCCGAGTCAGAAGGGTATTGAAAAAGGTGATTTTTTCCTATCATGGCCAAGCGGACATTCCTCAAATGCATTTATATTTTTCGGATTTCTGCTTACATGGTTTACAGTGCGCTATGCAGATTCAAAATTGAAAAAACCGGTACTTACTTTTGACTTTGCAGTTTGTATTGCAATTATGCTTTTGAGAATGCTCAGCGGTAATCACTTCTTAACAGATGTTCTTTCCGGTGCGGCAATTGGTTTTGTTTCAGGTTATTTTGTTTCAAGCTTGTGTTATTCAATTTCGGGAGAGAAAAAATGATTATAGCAATCGATGGTCCTGCAGGAACAGGAAAAAGTACAATTGCCAAAATGCTGGCAGAAAAATTGGATCTTACTTTTTTGAACAGCGGAGGCTTTTACAGAACTTTAACAATGGCAGTGCTTGATGCCGGAATTGATTATAAAGATGAGGCTGTAACACTTGAATTCTGTAAAAAGCAGAAAATTGAATATACAAAAGAAGGTCATTTCATTTTGAATGGAAAAGATGTTACAGATCATCTTCATGATGACCGGGTTACAGCAAATGCCAGTCAGGTTAGTGCAATTGTAGAAATCAGACATCTTGTAAATGACCTGATGCGGGAGATTACAAAATCTCTCAATATTGTCTGCGAAGGCCGCGATATGACAACCGTTGTATTCCCGAATGCAGAAGTTAAGGTTTATCTGGATGCTTCTGCCGAAGTTCGTGCTAAACGCCGTTTTGATCAGGGAGTCAGCGATATGACGCTCGAAGAAATCAAAGCTGCTATAGAAAAGCGCGATGAAATGGATAAAAACAAGAAAGAAGGCTCTCTTAAAATTGCAAAAGATGCACTATATATAGATACTTCTAACTTGACGATAGACAATGTTTGTGCGATAATAGAAAAACAAATTTCATAAATTAAAGGTTTTAGAATGGAAGAAATGGAAGTGGAAAAGGAAGAAGCTCAGAACTCCAAGAGCGACTTTCAGACACAATTAGAGGAGTCCCTGAAAGAATTTAATGCACCACAGGCTGGTCAGATGGTAGAAGGTATCGTAGTACAGATTACCAACGACTATGTTTATGTTGACATTGGAGACAAGTCAGAGGGATTAATCCCTACAGAGGAGTTCGCAGACGATCTGCCGAAAGAAGGGGATAAGGTTCAGGCGTTTTTGTCAGGATACAATGCAAATGGTCCTGTATTGTCAAAGAAAAAGGCTGATTCAAAACGCTACATGAAAGAGATTCAGTCAGCATGGAAGGATAAAACTCCTGTTGATGGCGTTATCGTAAAAGTTGTTAAGAGCGGCTACGAAGTTGATTTGGGAATTGACCGTATGGCATTCCTTCCTATCAGCCAGGCCGATGCTGAAAAGATTGAAAAGCCTGAAACATTAATTGGTTTGAGATCTAAGTTCTATATTGAACGTCTTTATTCAGATAATAAACTTAACCCGGTAGTTAACCGCCGCAAGTATCTTGAAGAAGAAATCGACGAAAAGCGCGATGCATTCTTCAACTCAGTACAGATTGGCGACACTGTAAAGGGTACTGTTAAGAGCTTTACAAGCTTTGGTGCATTCATTGATTTGGGTGGCTTCGATGGTCTTCTCCACATCAACGATATGAGCTGGGGTCACGTAGCTCGTCCAAAGGATTTCGTAAAGAAAGGTCAGGAAATCGAACTTAAGGTTATCCGCCTTGATCCAGCTGAAAAGAGAATCAATCTTTCTCTTAAGCACTTTGCTGAAGATCCATGGATTCACTTTGAAGAAAAATATCACGTTAATGACATCGTAAAGGGTAAGGTAACAAAACTTACAGAATTCGGTGCATTCGTTGAACTCGAAGAAGGAATTGAAGGTCTTGTACACATTTCTGAGTTCTCTTGGACAAAGAAAGTTAACAAGCCGGGTGATATGGTTTCTGTAGGTCAGGAAGTTGAAGCAATGATCCTTGGTTATGATATCCAGGCTGGTCGTGTTTCACTTGGTTTCAAACAGGCTACAGAAAATCCTTGGGATTCAATTGCAGAAAAATATGCTGTTGGAACAAAGATTAAGGGTAAGGTTGTAAAGATTACAAACATCGGTGCATTCGTTGCTCTCGAAGATGGAATCGATGCTTTCCTCCATGCAGATGATATTTCATGGACAAAGAAAGTTCGCCATCCAGGCAGTGAACTTACTGTTGATCAGGAAATCGAAGCAGTTGTAATTGAATGTGATCCTGAGGCTCACAGAGTTAAGATTGGCGTAAAACAGCTTACAGACAATCCTTGGAAGGAATTTGCTGAAGAGTATAAGCCAGGTTCAACTCTTGAAGGTGAGATTACTTCTATTACAGATTTCGGACTCTTTGTAAAGGCTCCTAACGGAATTGAAGGTCTTGTAAACAAGGCTAACCTCAGCGACGATAAGGATGTTCCATTTGAAGAGGCTGTAACAAAATACAAGGTTGGCGACAAAATCAACGTATTCGTTGTTGACGTAAAAGTAGACAAGGAGCAGGTTGCATTCTCTGTACGCGAGTTCAAGAGAAAGCAGCAGCGCGACGAAATCTCTCAGTATATGTCAACTTCAAATGACGATGATGACGGAGCATATACACTTGGAGATATGTTGAAGTCTCAGAAAAATGACTAATGAATAATTAGTTATAAACTGCGGGTGGGAATGGAAAAGAAAGTAACTCCTTTTGCGGGGCAAAGTAGTTTTGCAAAGGAAATCAGCACGCTTGTGCAGACTCTCTCTGGTAATAATGCTTCGGTATTATTGATTGGTGAAAAGGGAACGGGCAGGCGTCTGATAGCTCAACATATTCATTCCCATTGTGATGGTTATTTTTTTGAGATAAACTGCAGGTCGTTTACAGAAGCGCAGGTAATAGACAGCTTTGAGAATGCAGGCCGTATGATTTTGTATGGTCAGCGAATAACCTTGTTTGTCAGTTTTACAGATGCACTTTCGATGGCTATGCAGACTGCTTTTCTTGAGATGATTAAGAAAACAGCAGAAAAAAATCTCAACTTAAAAATAATCTGTGCAGCAGAACGTCCGTTAGAAGCATTAGTTTCTGCGGGTGTTTTTTTATCTGAGCTTTATGCTAGGCTTAGTACGGTGGTATTAAATGTTCCGCCGTTACGCCAGAGAAAAGAAGATATAATTCCTATAGCACAGGCTTATCTTTTACGTTTCAGCAGAAAGTCTGGTTTAGGTTTTACTGAATTTTCAGAAGGCGCAAAAGCCGCATTGCTTAACAGCTTCTGGCAGGGAAATGCAGATGAGCTTATAAACGCCGTACAGCGTGCATTTATTGTAGGTAAACCGCCTGTAATAAGTGAAAGTGATTTAGGCTTTATGCTTGGAACTCCTGCTGTGGGCGAGACTGTTGAAGCCATTGGAAAGGATGGCGGAGACAAATCTCTTAAAACTGCAATAGATGCTTTTAAGCGTGAATACATCATAAGAATTCTTTCTGAGAATGGCTGGAACCAGACAAAGGCTGCGGCAGTACTTGGAATACAAAGAACTTATGTAATAAGGCTTATGAATGAGCTGCATATTGACCGTAAATAAAAAATTAACGAATTGAGGTTTATATAAAATGGCAGATTTTGAAGAACAGACTGCAAGTAAAAAACTCGCAGGTTTTATTGAAAAACGCAAGGTAGCATTCATCGCAACACTTATTGTATTTATCTGTTTGTTGATTGGTTATGTTATTTTTGCAAATGTTGCTAATAACAATAAACTTAAGGGCTTACAGGCAATCGATGAGATTACTTTTGAAATGACAGACAAGAGTTCTGGACTTGAAGAAGCTGAAATCTCAGCAAGACTTAATACAGCTTTTGAAAAAGCATCTGCTTATACAAAGAAGGGTGGAATTGTTGGTGCTCGTGCAAACATGCTCTGTGCTGACATTACATATCAGCAGAAAAAATATGCTGAATCTGCTGACTTCTGGAAAGCTGCTGCAGAAAAAGCAAAGAAGACTTATATTGCTCCTTTGTGCTATTTTAATCTTGCTGCCTGCTATGAAGAAACAGGTAATAATGAAGATGCTGCAACTTATTACAAACTTGCTGCAGATGACAACAGCTTTGTTATAAGAACACATGCAATGTTCAGCTATGGCCGCCTGCTTGAAGCAAAAGGTGACTATGCTACAGCTGCTGCTGCTTATACAGAGCTTAATGACAATTTTTCTGATGATTCATGGGCTGATCTTGCTAAATCAAGACTTATTGCTCTTAAGAAAGACGGAAAAATCGAATAAAAACCATTCTGAAATTTGATATATATGAATAAGGTATTCTGTGGAAAAAGATTTTTAATTTCTTTTATTCTTACAGGATACCTTATTTTATTTAACACGGCCTGCGGACTTGATACTTTTTATGTAATTGACACACCTGCGGGAACAATTCATTCACCTGATTATTCTTCTATAGATTATTCTGAAAGTTATTTTGAATTCTGGACTTCAGATAAAGAATATGACGGAGTAAAATTTCTTGGAACTGAAGTATATTATAAAATATATAAAAGTTCGACAGAACTTGATAGAGCTGTTAATGTTCTGTGCGATACTGCAAATAATGAGGAAACTTCATATAATTCTTCTACAAAATTAATTGATACATATGGATATAAGCCTTTGCTTGCTGATGGTTATACGGGAGACAATATATTATTGCCTAAATCAGGTTCAAATCAACAGGTTTTTATTCGTTTAAGTGACTATCTGGATAGTTATCCGGCAAGGATTACTGTTGATTCACAGAATATTCATGGTGCTGCAAATCTTGTAAAGCCTGTAAGGAACATAACCACCCATTATTCTTTTAATTTTTTAGATTTACCTTCCGATCAGCTGCCTCAAGAGGATAGTACTTCCAATCCTGATTATAATTATTCTGGTACTTCCGATGATGAGCATTTGTTTGTTGCAATGTTTGCTGTTTCAGTAGCCCAGGATAATACTTATGCCCGGGTATATAGTAACATTTTATATCTAGGTTCTGTAAAAATCCCAATAAAATAATAATTTAAAATAAAAAAACTGCCGTATACGGCAGTTTTAAGTGACGCTTGGCAGAATCGAACTGTCGACCTACTGCTTAGAAGGCAGTTGCTCTATCCAGCTGAGCTAAAGCGCCGAAGTGATATTAAATATATCAGAAATCTTATTTTGTTTCAAGGGGTGAACTAAGCATCTCTTTCATGGTTCGCCAGCCGAGCATTGCACATTTTACGCGTGCAGGCATGTGTGAAATATCCTGAAGGGCAGCGGCTTCATCAAGGCGTTCAAGATCTTCTTCTGTAACTTCGCTTTTAATCATTCTGTCAAAAATATCAGCAAGGGCAAGGGCTTCATCCTTTGTTTTTCCAATTACGAGATCTGCCATCATATCTACAGAGGCCTGGCTTATTGCACAACCGCTTCCTGTAAAGCTTGCATCTGTAATTACATTATTCTCATCAAGTTTCATCTGAAGGGTAATCTGGTCGCCGCAGCTAGGGTTTACTCCTTCAAGACAGAAGGTAGGAGAATCCATAGCTGTTTTATGAGTAGGATTTATATTATGTTCATTTAAGATTTCGCGGTAAAGTTCTTTAGTATCCATTATGATTTCCTTAATTTTTTTAGTTTTCCAGGCAGAAAGTCTGATTATCGATTTTTTTCATGCCGATATTTTTCCAGAAGATTTCTGCGTTTGCATTCTTTGCATCAAGATACACTGTTTTTGCACCAGTTTCAATCATAAGCCTTTCCATGGCATATGTACCGATTCCTAACTGTCTGTAATCTTTATTGACTTCAAACAATTCAATTGAAAGACAGTCTTCAATCATGCGGTAAATGCAAACTGCTTTTAAAAGTCCATCTGAAGGCTTATAGTCAAAAATCATGAACTTACATTCTTTTAAGAGAAATGAAAATTCTCCATCAGTTGTATAGGATTTTAACAGAGGAAAACTTTCCCAGCCTTCAAGAGCCATGTATGATTCAAAAATGTGACTATCAAGAATTCGATAGCTTAAATTCATATTATTATTTTAACATAGAATTTAAGATATATAAATTTTTATTTAATAAAGAGTATACACTAATTGAAGGGTTGTATAAAGTAACATTATTAGGTATAAGGAAATTATAAAAAGACAAGGAGAATAAATATGAAAAGTCTATTTAGAATCACAAAGTTATTTTCATTATTTGTTTTGGCTGGATTTTTAATTTCCTGTGGAGCAGGATCAAAAGATCTAGGAATTCCTGAAGTTACAATTACCTTTTATGCAAACAATGGTACTGATGATTATGAAACTCAGAAGCTTGAATCCGGAATATCATCAAAATTAAGGAAAAATACTTTTGAGTATGAAGGTTATAACTTTATCGGCTGGTCTTTGGCGGCTGATTCTGCACAGGTAAAGTATGCAGATGAAACTTCAGTTGCAATAAAAGAAAATCTTTCTTTATATGCCGTATGGCAATCTGAAGATGAAACTGCAACAATTACCTTTTGGGCAAATAGAAATGAAGATGATACTGAATCTTTAATTCAGTATGTAGAAAAAAATACTCCTGTTAATCTAAGAGCAAATTCTTTTACAAATGCAGGCTACTCTTTTGCAGGATGGATTTCTGATATAGATCATACAAGTGCAGATTATATAGATAAAGCTTCTGTATCTATTAGTAATGATATAAATCTTTATGCTTTATGGATGGAAACTTCAAAAACAGGAACTGTAATCCTGCATTCAAATACCGAAGATGATGAAATTATTACCCTTTATTTCCCTTATGACGATATTGATATTCATATGTTAGACGCTGATATATTTGTAAGGGAGGGGTATAGAATTGAGGGATGGTCGGAAGATCCTGAGGCAAAACCAGGTTTACTTTCTGACAATTATATTCAGCCAGGATTAACCTGGATAACAGATAAGAGAACAATTCATTATTATTGTATCTGGCAGAAAGAAGCTGCTTATACTCTTACTTTTAAAGCAAATTACGAAGGTGCAGAAGAGGAACCTGTAGTAAAAGAATTTGAAAGAACTGATCTTTCATCAACTTATGCACGTTTTAAAATTTTTGAGCCATATCTCTTTTCAAGGGAGGGATATGTTCTTGTAGGCTGGTCAGATACATCAAATACATCTTCTTATATGGCTAGCATTACTTATCATGGTGCAGAGTCTTCTTCCTTCAGACATGATACAACTCTTTATGCAGTATGGCTCGAAGAAAATTCTGAAAATCTTATCTATTATACATTTTATATTAATGATGAGAATGCAGGTACAGAAGCAGAAGAAAAGGTTGTAGTTCCTTATAAAAAGGGGGGATATAAAATTGGTCTTGCACCAGAAGTATTTACAAGAGAAAGAATGTCTTTTGATGGCTGGAAGGAAGTTAGAGATAAATCTGATAATTATAAATCTACTTATTCAGCTTTGTATCAGACAAAAACTTATTCAGATTCAACAGATATGTCTTACTATGCAATCTGGCATGTAAAAAATCCAATTATTACATTTAAGGCAAATTTTGAAGGGTCAGACTATGATGATATTGTTATAACTACAAATTATAGAGAATCTGAGAAATTCCCTGAATGTGAATGGCAAAGAGAAGGCTTTGGTTTTGCGGGCTGGGCAAAAGATCCTGATACTACCAGAACTAATGATATTCATAGTGTTGGAAGTTATTTTACTCCGGAAGATGATACAACCTTTTATGCAATATGGAAGAAAAATCCTGTAATTACATTCCATGCAAATTATGAAGGAGCAGAAGAGGAGATAAAAACTCAGGTTGTTCCATACAATACTCCTACTCCTATTGGAGCAATTTCATTTACCCGCGATGGTTATTTCTTTATGGGATTTACTGATTCTCCTACCAGTACCTATCGTCCAAAAAAAGAGGGGGATGAAGTAACTTACACAGAAGATATTGATTTATATGCAGTTTGGGCAAAGAAAAGAACTGTAATTTATCATAGTAATTATAAGAGTGGTGAACAGAAGACATTTGAAGAATTTCATCCAGAGGGAGAAGAATTTTATACATTAGCAGAGTGTCCTTTTGAAGTTCCTGAAGGCTATTATTTTGAAGGTTGGGCAAATGTAACAGATGCAGATCATAATGATTTATATTCACATAGAGTTTCTAGATATACATTTAGAGAATCTGATCCAGAGCCATTAAATGTATATGCCACCTGGAGTTCTTATCAGACTGTGAATTTGATTTCAAATTATAGCGGAACTGGTTCTAAAGATAAGGTTATTCCCTATAAAATAAAAATTGGTGAAAAGATTAAATTTACCCAGAATATTGTAGATGAATTTACTGCTCCTGAAGGAAAAGGCTTCTGGTGTTTTGGCCAGAATGGAGTTGCAAATGTAAAGCATACAATAGCCAGCAATGTTTATTACGAACTGGATGAAGAATTTTCATATAATTCTACTTCAGGATCGGGTATTTTTAATTTATATGCACAATGGCGTGCTCCTGTTACAATTACTTTGGTTGCAAATTATGAAAATGCATCAGTAGCTCAGATTGAAAAGACTGTACCATTTGGTACTCATCCAGAAAAAATTGATTATCCTTTTGAAGAAACTAAAAAAGGATATTATTTCTTAGGTTGGGGCTATAATGAAAATTCTACCTCTATTCTGACTGGAAAAGTTGAGAAAACCATGAATGATAGAAATTCACTTTATGCTGTATGGAACCCATACTTAAAAATTACATATCATTCAAATTATGGTGATACAGATGAAACTCAAGTAGTACTTATTAAACAACGCGAAAAGTATTCTCTTCCAGAAAATATGTTTGAAGTTCCAGATGGAAAGACTTTTGCAGGTTGGGGTAGTACACCAGATACTACAAAACCAAACAAAGTTGGCTATACACCAAATTCTTACTACAATGAAAAAGATGTAGACTGGTATGCTATCTGGGAAGATTTGAATTAATTATCTTTAAAGCTAGACCTCTTCTGGATGCTTATATACAAAATACAGGAACTTGTATAAAGTGCCTGTATTTTGTATAAAGAATTATCGAAATCAAGGAGTAAATAATGAAAAAAATCATTCCAGTTTTATTTATTTCTGTACTGCTTGCTTCATGTGCATCAACACCGGCTGCTTCTTCAAATCCTGCAGGAACAGAAACTAAGAAAGAAACTGCAGCACCAGCACCTGCAGCAAAAACAACTACAACTGCTGAAGAAGAAACAGTATCTTCAGTTGCAGAAGATGAAGTAATTTTTAAATGGGGAAAGAATATTGAGAATCTTCTCATTGATGGATCTGCAGTTGGAAAAAAGGATCGCGAAGCTGTTATTAAAGCTGGTTTCCACAGACTTAATTTTTCTGTAGTAAGAAAAGAATCTTTAATGCAGTATGGCGGAAGAGCAGATGGCCTTATGCTGGGCTATAACTTCATTGGCGGTTTAACATACAATTTTGATATTTTCTTTTCTGGAATGAAGTTTACTATGGCTATTCGACCAGACCTTCCTTATCTTGTAAATGCTTCTAAGTTTTTTATGAAAAGTTTTGATATGCCTGCTCTAGAAAGAGAGATTGAGTTTGTAGATGCAAACAGAATAACTCGTCCTTATAAGATTCTTGGTAACGTAAAGTCAACTATGCAGTGTAATGCCATATACTATAAGAAAGTTACAGATGTAGAAAGAAATTATAAGTTGAAAGAAGCCTGTCAGACCCTTGAAGCAGATGCATTGATGAATGTATTCTCATATTCTAAAACATCAGCTACAAATGACTGGGTAACAGAGGCTATTGCAATTAAATATACAGATTAGCTTTAGTCTTTAAAGCCAGACCACTCGCGGAGCTTTGCAACTTTTTCGAGGAAGCAGTCTACTTCTTCTTCTGTATTATAGAAGTAAAGGCTTGCGCGGGCGGTTGCTGTCTGGTTTAAATACTGTCCAAGAGGTTGTGCACAGTGATGGCCTGCACGGATTGCAATATGTTCTTCAGAAAGAAGGGAAGCAATGTCGTGTGGGTGAACACCGTCGAGTGTGAAGGTAATGATACCGCATCTCTTTGAAGCATCTTTTGGACCAATTATATTGATGTGTGGAATCTGTGTGATTCCTGCCATCATTCTTCCTGCAAGCTCACGGTCGTGAGCTTCAATATTTTCAAGACCAATAGACTGAATATAACGGATTGCTGCTGCCATTCCGACTGCATCTCCGGCGCTTACAGTTCCGGCTTCAAATTTATGAGGAACTTCTGCCCAGGTTGCTTTCTCGCGGGTAACGTATTCAATCATTTCGCCACCACGAAGGAATGGATCCATTTCTTCGAGAAGTGCACGTTTACCATAAAGCGCTCCAATTCCCATAGGTCCACAAAGCTTGTGTCCGCTCATTGCAAAGAAGTCTGCATTGAAATCCTGTACATCTACCTTCATGTGTGGGGCAGACTGTGCACCGTCTACAATAAAGATAGCGCCAAAAGCATGCGCAGCTTCGCCAATCTTTTTTACAGGATTAGTTACACCGAGTACATTACTTACGTGTACAACTGAAACAATCTTTGTATTTGAATTGATTTTAGCGGCAATTTCTTCGTCACTGATAATTCCGGTTTCTTTGTCGCATTCCATGAATACAAGCTTTGCACCGGTTTTCTGGCAAACCATCTGCCATGGAACGATATTTGAGTGATGCTCCATGATAGAAACGCAGATTTCGTCTCCTTCGTGAAGGCGGTTAAGTCCCCAGCTGTAGGCAACAAGGTTTAAGCTTTCTGAAGCATTACGGGTAAATACAATTTCAGCGGCTTCCTTTGCATTGATGAACTTTGCAACTGTGTCGCGGGCATTTTCATATGCCATTGTGGCACGTTCACTAAGTGAATAAAGGCCGCGAAGCGGGTTAGCGTTCTCTGTAGCATAAAAGTGTGTCATTGCATTGAGAACGATAAATGGACGCTGTGCAGTTGCTGCTGTATCAAAATATATAAGATCCTTATTTTCTACGGAAGATTTTTCATCAATTGCCTTGAAAAAAGGGAAGTCTTTTCTGTATTTATTCATTTTTTATTACCTGTTAATTTAATCTTCTCCGAGTTCACGGTTGAGCCACTGGTTGATTTCTTCACGAACTGAGTCTTCAGGAATGTTTGCAGCGGTTGCTGTGATTTTTGCACGTGTAAGAAGTGCTTCAGCAGTATTCTGATCAATACCACGGCTGTTCATGTAGAAAAGCATTTCTGGAGAAAGTTTTCCAATTGTTGAACCGTGTTCTGCAGAGATGTCGTCTTCGCCGCAGAGAATAATTGGAGCGGCTTTTACAACAGCTTGTGGAGAGAGAAGGAGAGTTGTCTCCATTTCGTTTCCTGTTGAGCCTGAACAGCCTCGTCTCATATCAATTGTTCCGCGGTAAGTCTTTGTTGCGCTGTCTTTTACAGTACCGTCTGTCTTCATGTTACAGTCGGTTTTCTTTCCTGTATGAACAACTGTCTGATTCATATCGATATACTGATTTTCACGGCAAAGATATGCTGTATCAGAAATAAATTTAGACTGATATCCTGCAAGTGTTGCGTGGAAACTTGCATCTGTGTGAGAGCCGCCGAGAACTACCTGAATAAGGCTGGTCTTTGCGCGTTCTCCGCAGACAACCTGCGTATCATCAATCTGATTTACAGATTTGTCGAAAAGCTGAACTTTAGTAATCTGTACGTTTGCGTCGTCTTCGGCGTAGATTTTTGTTACAACACCGGAAAGAGCTGCTGCACCTTCGTATACGATGATAACTTTTGCATCAGCACCGGCTTTTGCATGAATAATATTATATGTAGCCGAGTTTGATTCAGCTTTAATTCGTATGATAAGAGGTTTTGTTTCTTCTTTTGATTTTTCAAAAGTGTAGATTTTACCGGCTGCAGCAGAAGTAATGAGTTGTGTAGCTTCTGCACCAATTGAAGATTCCGGTTCCGGAAGTTCAGTTTTTACAGTTTTTCCAGTGCTTACAGAAACATTTGAAGGAATCTGGATATCAGTTCCATTGTTTTCTGTAAAAGAAAAATCATAAGAAACAGAGTCTTTATTTATTTTAAGCCATGTCCATGTTAAATATGGAATAGGGTTTATATCTATAACTGCATTTTCTGCAGATTTTATGTTTGTGTTATTCATACGGCAATAATCTACCATATTTATAGGTATTTTTCTAGTATATCTAAAATGTTTTGTATTTTCTATTATATGATTTATAATTATAGATATGGATGTGACTTTAGTAGATTATCTTACAGGCTTACCTAACATGAATTATTTCATGAGTCTTGCTTCTGCAAAAAAAGACAGCATGACAGGTGTTCAGCAAAATGCAGCCATTCTCTTTTTTGACCTTTATGGTATGAGAAAATTCAACAGCGAATATGGCTTTGACAACGGAAATATCCTTTTAAAGAGTTTTGCAAAGCTTCTTACAGATCTTTTTGGAAATACCAGCTGTTGTCGTATTGGTGGAGATGATTTTGCTGCCATAACAGAAGAACAGGGAATTGAAGATACTATACATGAGCTTATAGAAAACTGTAAAGCCCTGGTAAAAGTTGACGGGCAGGTTGTAGAAGTTACTATTCATATTGGAGTTTATCTTTTTAAATCAGAAGATGTTTCTGTAAACATGGCCTGCGACAGGGCAAAACTTGCCTGTGCTCCAATCCGTCATTCAAATGAATCTGGTTTTAATTATTATGATATTACGATTTCTGAAGCAAATGAAAAACGTCAGTATATTATAGACAATCTTGATAAGGCTATTAGCGAACACTGGATTAAAGTTTACTATCAGCCTATTGTTCGTGGTGTAAATCTCCGTGTCTGTGATGAAGAAGCGCTTGCCCGCTGGATTGATCCTGTAAAAGGATTTTTATCTCCTGCGGATTTTATTCCAATTCTTGAAGAAGCAAAACTCATTTATAAAGTAGACCTTTATATTCTTGAGCAGGTTCTTGAGAAGATGAAGTATATGGCAAACCATGGATACTTTATGGTTTCTCAATCTATCAACCTGTCACGTTCAGATTTTGATGTCTGTGATATTGTTGAAGAAATCTGTAAACGTATAGATGGTTCTGGAATTCCTCGTAATAAAATCAACATTGAAATTACCGAAAGTATTCTCGGTAAAGATTTTGAATTCATGAAGCTGCAGATTGACCGCTTTAAGAAACTTGGTTTTTCTGTTTGGATGGATGATTTTGGAAGCGGTTATTCTTCTCTTGATGTTTTACAGCAGATTCAATTTGATTTATTAAAATTCGATATGAGTTTTATGCGTCAGCTGGATAAGGGAAAGAACGGTAAAATTATTTTACGTGAACTTATGCGTATGGCATCTTCTCTTGGAGTTGATACAATTTGTGAAGGTGTGGAGACTGAAGAGCAGGTAAGCTTTCTTAAAGAAATAGGCTGTTCAAAACTTCAGGGCTTTTTCTTCCAGAAGCCGATTCCAATGGAACAGATTATAGAAAAATATGAAAAAGGAATTCAGATTGGTTTTGAAAATCCGGAAGAATCGCATTATTGCGAAACTATAGGTAGGGTAAATCTTCATGATCTTTCTGTAATTTCTCAAAATGAAGATGCCTTTAATAATTTTTTCAGTACTTTACCTATGATAGTTATTGAGGTGGGAGAAGAGACTGTCCGCTTTACAAGGTACAATCAGTCATATCATGAATTTTTTGAAAGATATTATGGAATAAATCTGCATGGCGAAGAAGTTCCGATTAGTGTTGTAATGCAGGGAGAAGGGGCCGGCATTATGGTGATTTTGAAGCAGGCTGCAAAAGAAGGAAAAAGACTTTTCGTAGATGGAACTCTTCCTGATGGTTCTGTAGCCCACTATTTTATAAGTAAGCTTGCTGATAATCCTGTAACTAAAAAAATTGCAGTTGTAGTTGCTGTGCTTTCTATTAAGGATTCTGTTCAGGGGGAAGTTTATGCGAATATTGCACGTGCACTTGCAACGGACTACTTTAATCTTTTTTATATAAATCTGGAGACAGAAGATTTTATTGAATATAGATCTAATATTGGGAAAGATGAACTGGCTACAGAACGTCATGGAGATGATTTCTTTAGACGAGCGAGGGAAGATGCATTAACTCATCTTTATGAAGAAGATAGAGAAACTTTTGTAAAAGTATTTACGAAAGAAAATGTATTGAAGCAGATTGATGAAACCGGCACTTTTGTTCATATCTATCGTCTGGTGAAATTTGGACTTCCGTATTATATAAATATGAAAGCTGTACGAATGACCAGAGATAAAAAATATCTGATTATTGGTGTAAGTCATATTGATGCGCAGGTAAAACAGAAACAAATCGTTGATAAGGCTCGCCAGGATCAGATTGTTTATTCAAGACTTATGGCGCTTTCTGAAGATTATCTTTGTATTTATGTAATAAATCCTGATGATAACAGCTATAGTGAATTTCAGGCAAATAGTGAATTTGGTTCTCTGGGTATTTTAAAAGAAGGAAAAGATTTTTTTGAAGAAACTCAAAAGAATGCAGATTTCGCAGTAGCAGAAGAAGACCGCGAAGTGTTTAAGAAACGTCACACAAAAGAGTCAATTCTGAAGAATATAGAAACTGATGGTGTATTTTCAAGTCGCCATCACATGCTTATAAATGATAAGCATGTAATGGTTTCTGTAAGATGTGTTCTTGTAAAAGAAAACGGTGAAAACCGTCTGATTATGGGAAGACGAAAGGTATAATTTACATTAAGGTAGGTAAACTCTAAAAAATTGCTGCAATTTTTTAGAGTTTGCTACATTGAACCTTTCATTTCAAGTCTAATCAAATTATTCATCTCAACCGCATATTCGAGCGGCAGTTCCTTGCTTACAGGATTTGCAAATCCGCTTACAATCATACTGCGTGCTTCGTCTTCGCTGATACCACGAGACATCAGGTAGAAAATTGCGTCGTTAGAGATGCGGCCTATTTTTGCTTCGTGCCCTACATCGCATTCATCGGTTTTGATTACCATTGCAGGAATTGTATCACTGCGGCTTTCGTCGTCGAGCATAAGGCTTTCGCAGCTTACGCTTGTCTTACTGCCTTTTGCATTCTTGTCGATATATACAGCCGAGCGGTAAATACTTGCTCCGCCGCCTTTTGAAATAGACTTAGTTGAAATAAGACTTGAAGTATCTGGCGCAAGGTGTACCATCTTGGCACCTGTGTCGAGATTCTGTCCGGCACCAGCAAAGGTGATACCTGTGAACTCTGATTTTGCACCGCGTCCTACAAGGTCGCTTTCCGGGTAGAGGTAAGAAATGTGAGAACCGAACGAGCCTGAAACCCATTCAATGCTTGCGCCTTCTTCTACTCGGGCACGCTTTGTGTTGAGGTTGTACATATTCTTTGACCAGTTTTCGATGGTAGAATATCTGAGGTGTGCGCCTTTTTTTACAAAAAGTTCAACAGCACCGGCGTGCAGGTTTGCTTCGTTATATTTAGGAGCAGAACAACCTTCAATAAAGTGAAGGTCTGCGCCTTCGTCTACGATGATAAGTGTGTGCTCAAACTGTCCGGCTCCCCGTGCGTTCAAACGGAAGTAAGACTGAAGAGGGAAGGAAAGGTGAACGCCTTTTGGTACATAAACAAATGAACCACCAGACCAGACTGCACCGTGCAAAGCTGCAAATTTATGGTCTTTTGGAGTGATGAGGGTCATAAAGTATTCTTTTACCATTGGACCCCATTCAGGTGATTTAAGGGCATCTTCAAAGCCGAGGTAAATAACTCCCTGCTTTGCAACTTCATCCTGTACGTTATGATAAACAAGTTCTGAGTCGTACTGTGCACCTACACCGGCAAGACTTTTGCGTTCTGCTTCAGGAATACCGAGCTTTTCAAAGGTGTCTTTAATGTCCTGCGGAACGTCTTCCCATTTACCGCTCATCTGAGTTTTTGGACGAACGTAGGTTGCAATATTATCCATGTGAAGCCCTTCAATTGAAGGACCCCATTTTGGAACTCTTAAGTAGTTATAGGTTTCAAGCGACTTGAGACGGAATTCGCGCATCCATTCAGGGTCGCCTTTTTCTTCTGAGATTTTCTTTACGATATCCGGAGTTAAACCAGATTCAAGACGGAAGGTATTTTCTTCTGTCTCTTCGTAGCGGAAGTCGTAGAACTCTCTGTTTATGTCGTCTATTTGTGTTTTTTCTTCCATAATTCGCGTTTAATATACCATATTACTAGGAAAATGAAAATATATATTGAAATCTATTTAATCAGGT
>JAEEGH010015035.1_pt1 | contig 16877 bp, 17 predicted proteins | sample 9134181 | NCBI WGS metagenome assembly JAEEGH01 (sample SAMN16246544, study PRJNA631951) | gut metagenome | biome: gut microbiome; feature: rumen; material: DP-attached | host: Bos | place: Iran: Karaj | collected 2018-10
TATTTGAAATCTCATGAAATTCATCAACTTCAGCAGGGCGATTGTAATCATCATATCCAGGTTTTAGCCAATCTTTAAAGATTTTGTCAGGATCGGGGCACTTATTAAATTCCGGTTTATGAACTGAAAGTATTGGTTGTTGCTCAGTTGTTTCGGCATCAATCTCTTCTTCCACACGATCACAAAAATTAATTTTAATATTTTCCGGGTCGTCATGAAGATCAGAGAGAGGAAAAAACCATGGATATCTTACCACATTTATTATTTGATCTTGTTTTAACTGATTTAATTCCTTTATAAAAGTAAATAATGATTTTACCTTTTCTTTATCCTGATTTTTTGTAAGTATATCCTCCATGTTTTTCCCACCTTTTTTAAAAAGATATAGTTTTCAAAACAAGGACTATGGTTACGCATAGTCCTTTTAAAATTCTCTCAACGCTTTGACAAGCGTTCTGAGCGCTGACATATATTCCGTAACGGGAAGGCTGTCGAGCGCCGAATATACCTTTAAAGAAAGTTTTTCAATATAATTTTCGGCGTATTCCACGCCGCCGGACGAAATGACTGCGTTTTTCGTTTGCTCAAGCTCACGCGATGTAAGGCTTTCGCGCTTTCCGGCAAGCGATTTAAGCTCGTCTGCATATTTTCCGTTCTTAAACGCGAATATCGCCGGCAGTGTATATATGCCGTTTTTGAAATCCCCGCAGGCGGGTTTACCGAGCGTTTTTTCGTCCTTTATAAAATCAAATATATCGTCGCGTATCTGAAACATCAGCCCGACGGTTGAGCCGATATCCGCCATCGTTTTCTGCGTTTTTTCGTCATGTCCGGATATTCTTGACGAAGTGCCGCAGCAGAATGAAAATGCAGAAGCGGTCTTTCCGGAAATAGACCTGATATACGTCTGCTCTGTTATATTTGTATTGAACTTATTTTCGTCCTGAATCATTTCGCCGTCGCAGACGAGCTGAGTTACGGTCATAAGGTCTCTTGCCGTGTCGGTATATCCCCTGTCGACAAGGCAGAAATACGACGTGGCTACAAGATAATTTCCGGCGCACAGCGCTGCCGGTTTGCCGTACTGCGCCTGTACGCTTTGTCTTCCGCGCCTTGTTCCGGCTTCGTCTATTATATCGTCAAGCAAAAGCGAAGCGATATGCAGTATTTCGCCCGCGGCGGCGCTCCAAAGCAGTTTTTCTCTCTGTTCCGCTTTATAATCCTCCGCGGCAAGAAGCGACAGAAACGGGCGAATCATTTTTCCCGCATTTTCCGTATTTTCATAGAGAAGCTTTTTCATTTCAAAATGCGCTTCCGTTCTGTCTATCGCGTCTCTTATGCGTGCTTTTATACCGTCCAGATCGTCTTTTTTCCACAAATACGCGTTTTTTAACGCTTCGATCACTTTCATTCAAGCACCTCAACTAAAACATAATGATCGCCGCGCTATACGCAAGTCCCACGGCGGTAACGAGCGTTGTCGCGCCGGTCATTACTCCGTCGCGCTCCGCAGGTCCCAGCTGCCGTCTGAACTGTTTTACCACAAGATGAACGAATGAAAGCGACGATATGCAGTAGACGAGCACCGAGATCCACATCTGCTGTGCCGCAAGTATTACTGCGGGGCTTACGCACCACAGGACAAGCAGAATTCTGTAAAGCGTATCCGTTTTTTTCTGACCCAAAAGGCAGGCGAGCGTTTTTCTGCCCGCAGGCAGATCGCGCGCTATATCGCATCCGTTATTTGAGAACATATTTACGGACATTCCCAAAATTGGCGGAACAGCTTGTACCAGCACGAAATAATCAAGCGTTTTTGTCTGCATATAAACGCCGGCAAGCGGTATAAGACCTCCCATCACAAATCCGCAGAAAAGTTCTCCGAAAGGAAGATACGATATCGGATAAGGACCGAAAGCGTAACACATAAGCACAACGGCGCCTATAATGCCGATCACAAGCGGAACCATGCCGCAAGTCATCACGACGTATACTGCGGGAAAGGCGGCTATCAGAAGAAAGACCAATCCGCAGACAAGCGCCGTTTTCGGCTTCATTCCGTAGACTATAACCGCGTCCTGTGCGTCGGGCGAATTGTCAAGCGTGTCCGTACCTTTGACAAAATCCGCGTAATCGTCAAACGCGTTGACGGCGGACTGCATAAACAAAACTATGGCAAACAGACATATACACATAACGATATCCAGCTGTCCCTGCCTCTGCCATGAAAGCGCAAGCGAAACGACAGCCGGAGTAATCGAGCCCGTCCAGGTCTGCGGTGCCATGAGATTTATTATATCTTTTAGTCCCGTTTTATGCTCTTTTACGTTTTTGTTCATAACGCTTTTTTGGCTAAGGTCTCATTTCAGAGAATTACTGTTAAGCGTTATCAGAGCCGTTCTTTGCCGAGTCCAGCGGTTTCATTGTCGGGAACAGCAAAACGTCTCTTATCGAATAGCTGTCGGTAAGGAGCATAACGAGTCTGTCGACGCCGATTCCGAGGCCGCCCGTCGGAGGCATGCCGTATTCGAGCGCGTTTATGAAGTCTTCATCGACCTGTGCGTTGGCGCCCTGCGCTCTCTTTTCGGCAACCTGCTTTTCAAATCTCTTTCTCTGGTCTATCGGGTCATTGAGTTCGCTGAAGGCGTTACCCATCTCGCGAGCATAGATAAAGAATTCGAATCTTTCCGTAAATTCCGGCTCGCTTGCCTTACGCTTCGCGAGCGGCGAGATTTCCACGGGATAATCGTATATGAACGTGGGCTGAATGAGTTTTTCTTCAACGTATGCATCGAAAAATTCGGCAAGGACCTTACCTTTCGCTGCGTTATCCTCGACTTCGACGTGGTGCGCCTTTGCGCATGCTCTTGCTTCCTCGTCGGTCTTCCAGTCATAGTAATCCACTCCGGCGTAGAGTTTAACGGATTCCGCCATAGTAAGCCGTTTCCACGGACTTGCCATATTGATTTCGGTGCCCTGATAGGAAATTACGTCTTTTCCGCACACTTTTTTAGTAAGCATGGTATACAGTTCTTCAACAAGGTCCATCATTCCGTGGTAATCGGTATACGCCTGATACATTTCGATACTTGTAAACTCGGGGTTATGCTTTACGTCCATACCCTCGTTTCTGAAAATACGGCCGACCTCGTAAACTCTGTCGAATCCGCCGACGATAAGTCTCTTTAAGTACAGTTCCGTCTCGATTCTGAGGTACATATCTATATCGAGCGTATTATGGTGCGTTACGAACGGACGCGCCGCGGCTCCGATTTCAAGCGTATGGAGCACAGGCGTATCCACTTCGAGATAGCCCTTATTATCGAGGAAATTCCTGATTTCCTTTATTATCTGCGAGCGTTTGATGAACGTATCCTTTACTTCGGGATTTACGATGAGGTCAACGTATCTCTGTCTGTATCTCATTTCCTGGTCTTTAAGACCGTGGAATTTTTCGGGGAGCACGTTCAGGCTCTTTGAGAGAAGTATAAGCTCGCTTGCGTGTATGGATATTTCGCCCACCTTAGTCTTGAAAACAACGCCGGTTATACCGACGATATCGCCGATATCGAGTTTCTTGAACGCGTTATACTCTTCTTCTCCGATATCGCTTTTACTTACGTACGACTGGATTCTTCCCCTGCCGTCCTGGATATCGCAGAAGCTCGCCTTGCCCATGATTCTTTTGGACATGAGTCTGCCCGCAACGACGACGGTTTTACCCTCGAGTGCGTCGTAATTTTCCTTGATATTAACAGAATCGTTATCAACGGGGTATTTTACGAGTTCATAGGGGTTATGTCCCTCTTTGCAAAGCGTTTCGAGCTTTTCGATTCTTATTCTCTTCTGCTCGGAATAATCCACTTCCGGAGTTTCGTTATTCTGCAAATTCTGATTATTTTCCGACAAATTTATCATCCTTACTGCTTAATGCTTTATTTACGTGATTATTTTGAAATTTCCAGAACCTTCATGGTAATTTCGCCGCCGGGTGTTTCCGCTTTGACGGTTTCGCCGACCTTGGTGCCGACAAGCGCTCTGCCTATCGGGGATTCTTCCGATATTTTGAATTCTATCGGGTTTGTTTCGTTCGAGCCGACAATTACGTATTCAACCTCTTCCTTGAAGGTTTCGTCGTACACTCTTACCCTGTTTCCGACGCTTGCCGTGTCGGTCTTGATTTCATGCTCGTTTATAACCTTTATATTCTTGAGCATTTCCTCTATATCGGCTATTCTCTGCTCAACGGCCGCCTGTTCGTTCTTTGCTTCGTCGTATTCGCTGTTTTCCGACAGGTCGCCAAAGGCTCTTGCGGTTTTTATCGCTTCCGCAACTTCTTTACGCTTTTTTGTCTTGAGATGTTCGAGTTCGTCTTTTAATTTCTGCAGTCCTTCTGCCGAAACCGTGAATTGTTTTGAATTCTGCATCGATATTTCCCTTTCAAAAATATATTTTTACAATATTATTTTATATATTATACTGATTTAATCGCCAAAAGTCAACTGTTTTTAAAAAATAATGCATTTTTTCCGTTTTTGTCTGTTTTCAAATTATTTTTAGCTATTTTTACTCTATTATTTGTATATATAGACAAAAAATTTTTCTTTTAATACTATATATTGACAGTTACCTTAAAAAATGATAAAATTATTATGTAAAAAATGATCCTATTTTTTGATACGGAGGAATTTTATAATGCAGGATTTGTCAAAAGAAGTACCTTTCAGTCCGCTTGCGATTATCGGCACGCGCGGAACCGAGGAAATGTGCAGGCGTATACAGAAATACATCGGCGAATGGCGCAAGGAAGAGCCTGATTACATCATTGAAGCAAGCTTCCCGAGATTCGGCACCGGCGAAGCAAAGTGCATAATCAACGATTCCGTAAGAGGAAAAGACGTTTTTATCATTGCAGACTGTTTCAATTACAGCCAGACGTATCAGATGCACGGTATGACCGTCCCGATGAGTCCCGACGACCACTATCAGGACATAAAGAGAATTATTTCGGCAATCAGCGGAAAAGCGTCGCGAATTACGGTTATAATGCCTATGCTTTACGAAAGCCGCCAGCACAGAAGAACGGCGCGCGAGTCGCTTGACTGCGCTTTTATGCTTCACGAGCTCGCAAGCCTCGGCGTTGAAAACTTTATGACGTTTGACGCGCACGACGACAGAGTGAGAAACGCAATTCCCCTTGAGGGACTTGACAATCTTATGCCCACGTATCAGATGTTCAAAGCGTTTATGGCAAACGAAAAGGACGTCGACATCAAAAATATGGTTATCGTCTCCCCCGACGAGGGCGCGCTCGCAAGAGGCATGTACTATTCGTCGGTACTCGGAATTCAACTGAGCATGTTCTACAAGCGGCGCGATTACACGGTCGTAAAGGACGGCAAAAACCCGATTGTCGCTCACGAGTATCTCGGCGACGATGTAAAGGGAAAGGACATAATCGTGGTTGACGACATTCTTTCCTCAGGAGACTCTTTCTTACACGTACTTGACAAGCTGAAAGGCATGGGCGCAAAAAGAGTTTTCGCCTTCTTTACGTTCGGTTTGTTCTGCAACGGATTCGACGTAATCGACAGGTACTACAAAGAAGGAAAATTTGACAGAATTTACGCGACAAACTCCGTTTACAATTCGCCGGAATCCCTCTCGAGAGAATGGTTCAAGGAAGTCAACGTACTTAAATACATAGCCTACTACGTTGAAGCGGTAAACATAAACAAATCGGTAGGTCTCATGCTCGACCCGACGGCAAAAATTCACGCGCTCTGCGACAAATACGGAATCGAGCTTCCGAGCTGAAATACATAAAAAACAAGCACAAGGTTTTCCTTGTGCTTTTGTTTTTTATGCAAATTTAAATTATTCAGCTGCTTCTTCAGGAGTTTCGTCGGAAGTTTCGCCATCCGCTTCGGTATTAACTTCTTCTACGCCTGCTTCGGGTTCAGCTTCGGTTTCGCCCTCTGCTTCACCACCTGCGGGTTCTTCGGTTTCTTCGGATTCTTCAGCTGCAGTTTCTTCTTCGCCTTCTGCGAGCTGTTCCGTCTCGGTTTGTTCAGCCTGCTGGTTTTCAAGAAGCTTTTCAAGGCTGGGCTGCAATACGTAAAGTGCGAGTACGAGAACTACAAAAACTATCGTTACAATCGTTGTAAGTTTATTAAAGAGTGCGTCAAGCGTTTTGCCCTTTGTTTTTCCGAAAAAAGTTTCGGCGCCTCCGGCTATACTTCCCGAAAGTCTGTGGTCTTTACTGCTCTGCATAAGAACCGAAACTACAAGAAATACACCCATAATTATCAATAAAATACCGATTACTGTTTCCATTTAATATTCCTCCGATGTGATTTTTAAAAACGTATCATTATACGCAACGTATGCATTATAACATACATTTTCAAAAAATACAATAGTATTTTTACAATTTAATTATTTTTTTCCATGCCGTCGGCAGCCGCCTTGAGCGTTGCGGCAACGGTGGCAAGTCCCTGGATATCGGACGGAATAATAAGTTTGTTTGCTTCGCCGTCGGCAAGCTCCTTCAATGCTTCAAGGCTCTTTAATGCTATAACCTGATTTGACGGAGACGATTCGTTAACAAGTCTTATACCCTCGGCAACCGCCGTCTGAACCTTTACTATAGCTTCCGCTTCACCTTCGGCTTCTCTGATTTTCGCTTCCTTGATAGCTTCGGCTTTCAATATTGCCGACTGTTTTTCAGCTTCCGCCGCGAGAATTATGGATTCTTTATTACCTTCGGCAATAAGAATCGCCGACTTCTTTTCGCCCTCTGCCTGAAGAATCTTTTCTCTTCTTTCTCTCTCGGCTCTCATCTGCTTTTCCATGGCTTCTTGAATATCCTTGGGCGGCATGATGTTTTTGAGTTCGACTCTGTTTATCTTTATTCCCCACGGGTCAGTCGCTTCGTCGAGTATTGCTCTCATTTTTGTATTTATAATATCTCTGGACGTTAGCGTCTGGTCAAGCTCAAGGTCGCCTATGATATTACGCAGAGTTGTCGCCGTAAGGTTTTCAATTGCTATCATCGGGCTTTCAACACCGTAGGTATAAAGCTTCGGGTCTGCTATCTGATAATAGATAACCGTGTCTATCTGCATATGAACGTTATCGCTCGTGATAACGGGCTGCGGCGGGAAATCGAGCACCTGCTCCTTAAGCGACATATTTTTTGCGACTCTGTCTATGAAAGGAATTTTAACGTGAACGCCTGTTTTCCACGTTGCGTTATACGCTCCGAGTCTTTCAACGATACACGCTCTTGCCTGAGGAACAACCTTAATATTCGAAACGAGCATCAAAAATACGACAATTACAATTCCTATAATAATAGCCTGCATAATTACTCTCCTTTACTCTAATTAACTTTCGCTGTATTCTTTACTGCGCACACTACGGTTACGCCCTCTATTTTTTTAACTGTAAGCTTCTGTCCTTTTTCAACGTTTTCCTCGCACGACGCCTTCCAGCTCATATCCTTTATTTTCACGCGGCCGGTTACGTCGCCTCCGAAATCTTCTTCCGCGATGGCGTCCGCGCCTATTATGGCGTCAATGTTAGTCTTTTCACTTTTTTCGGCGATATTCTTTCTGATTTTGCCGTAGAGGAAAATTACAAGAAGCGCCGAAATCACCACGAACACGACTATCTGGACAATCTCGTTTACACCAAGCAGCGACAGCAGCAGCGAAACTATTGCCGCCGGCGCAAACCATATTGCCACCATCTGTACCGTAATGACCTCCAGAACTATTGCCGCTATCGCGACAAACAGCCATATCATTGTCATATTGCGTTCACCTCGTTTTTTGCAATATCAATATTCATATTCATCAAAATCCCTGTATTTTTCAAGCGTATTCTTTATGCTTTCGTACGAATAGCCGTATCTTTGCAGTTTTGCGACGGTTTTTGAGTATTCTGCGGCGTCATTTATCGCTTTTCCGCGCATTATTTTCTCTGCAAGCTTTTCAATAAGTTCGTCAAAGTCGATTTGCTCGTTTTCAAACGCGTTTTCTATCGTTTCCGACGAAAAACCCGCCTTTATAAGTTCGGATTTTATGCGGTATCTGCCGTAAAACTTCGTTTCGGCAATACTCACAAGTTTTTTTTCGCAAAGTCTTTCGTCATTTACAACGTTATTGCTTTCAAGCACTTCCAGAGCCGAGGCACATACGTCTTTTTCATAGCCCTTTGTTCTGAGCTTATTCAAAAGCGTTCTTTTGCTCTTATCGGAAAACTCAAGAAGATACAGCGCGTACTTCACGCAGGACATTTTTTTGGAAAGAAAGGCTATATTTTCACTTTCTTCGTCGTCCGCTTCATACGGCAGGCTGTCTTCGTCCTGCGACAGCTTATAAAGTCCCGTTTTCTTTGCGTCGGCAACGGATATTACGTATTTCTGTCTCTCTTCGTCATAAAGGACGAGTTCTTTGCCGCCTTCCGACAAAAAAGCCTTCGTAATTACCATACAGTAATATTATTCGCCGAATTCCTCGGTTATTACGAGGCCGTCTTCGTCAAGATTTTCGTCGAGATTGTCGACCGTCTTGTTTTTGAGAGCTTCGCGGATTTTTCCCTCAATTTCGTCGGAAATATCGGGGTTTTTCGCGAGAAAATCTCTGACGTAATCTTTTCCCTGGCCTATTCTCTGGTCGCCGTAGGAGAACCACGAGCCGCTCTTGTTGATTATATCGAGTTTTACGGCAAGCTCTATGATTTCGCTTTCCTTTGAAATTCCTTTGCCGTACATTATATCGAATTCCGCCGTTCTGAACGGAGGCGCAACCTTATTCTTGACAACCTTGCATCTCGTATGGTTTCCGAGAATATCGGAGCCCTGCTTTATCTGTTCGACGCGTCTTATGTCGATTCTTACCGACGCATAGAATTTGAGAGCTCTTCCGCCGGGGGTTGTTTCGGGATTTCCGTACATTACTCCGACTTTTTCACGAAGCTGATTTATAAAGATGACTATACAGTTAGACTTTGCTATCGCACCGGAAAGCTTTCTGAGCGCCTGCGACATGAGCCTTGCCTGAAGTCCGACGTGAGTGTCTCCCATTTCGCCGTCTATCTCGTTTTTCGGAACGAGCGCCGCTACCGAGTCGACAACCACAACGTCAACCGCTCCCGACCTTACGAGCGCTTCCGTGATTTCAAGCGCCTGTTCGCCGTAATCGGGCTGGGATACGAGAAGCGAATCTATATTTACTCCGAGAGCCTTTGCGTAAACGGGGTCAAGCGCGTGCTCCGCGTCGATAAACGCCGCTTCCCCTCCGAGCTTCTGCACCTCCGCAATTACGTGGAGTGCGACGGTTGTTTTACCCGACGATTCCGGACCGAAAATTTCTATGATTCTTCCTCTCGGAACGCCGCCTATACCAAGCGCCATATCAAGCGTAAGCGAGCCTGTGGATACCGCGCTTACGTTCATGGAGGCGTTCTCTCCGAGTTTCATTATCGCGCCTTTTCCGTATGCTTTTTCTATTTGCGCAAGAGTTGTGTCAAGGGCTTTCTTTTTGTCGTCAACCGGTGTGCCGTCAAGTTTTTTTGACATTTTCTTTTCCATAGTCTTTCCCGTCCTTACGTTTATTTTAAAAAGTTAATTATTCCTTCAACTGTCTTATCGCCTCAGCCGTGTCGTCCGCTTTGAACACGAACGAGCCCGCGACTATCACGTTTGCGCCGTATTCTTTGAGCATATTTACGTTTTCCGCCGTAATTCCGCCGTCAACCTCGATTTCGGGGCTGCATCCCGCGTTTTCGCACATTTTTTTGATTATTTTCACCTTTTCCGCGCATTCGGGGATAAGTTTCTGTCCGCCAAAGCCGGGCTCAACCGTCATAACGAGCACAAGATCGACTTTTTTTATCAAATTTTCAAGCACTTCGGGCGGCGTTTTGGGTTTTATCGAAATTCCCGCCTTTATACCGAAGGAATGTATTTTATCTATCAGTTCTTCGCTGTTTTCGACCGCTTCGTAATGAAAAGTTATAATATCCGCGCCGCTTTTTGCAAACTTCTCGGCGTATTTTTCGGGGTCGGATATCATAAGGTGCACGTCGAGCACGGCGCTTGTCGATTTTCTCGCCGCTTCAACTATCGGAAATCCGAACGAGATATTCGGTACGAAATGTCCGTCCATTACGTCTATATGTATATATTCCGCGCCGCATGACGTGATTTTTTTTACTTCGTTTCCGAAATCAGCAAAATCGCACGACAGAACGGAGGGTGAAATTTTAACCATAGTTTGTTTTCCTTTCAAAAGCCGCAATATATTCAAATTTTTGATATGTGCAAAAGAATACGCTTTATGAACGCGTTATCTTGCAAAAAGGTGCAAAAGCGTTATTTCCGCCGTCTTCTTCCATGTGTCAACACTTTTTGTTCTTCATAGAATAATAACGGAAAACGTCGGCGGTCCTTTCTTTTTATGACGTCAAAAGCAAGGAATCACACGTTGAAATCAAAAGATTTGCCGCCGTTGACATACCTCTCTGAAAAAGAAATTTTTCAGAGAATTTTTTATTTTTTTCAATTTTTATTATATCACACGAATGCCGTAATGTCAACGGATTTATTTACTTTTCGGGCTTAATTATGATTGACAATATATGCGCACGGTGGTATAATTATTAAACTTTAAAAAAGCAATTTTTCTGAAAGGAAGACGGTATATGGAACTGCTCGTTTTAATATTGAATAAAACAGAGTATTTGAAGGACTTGTTATCGGAATTTGTCGAACACGACATAAAGGGTGCTACCATTCTTGACAGTCAGGGTATGGCTCACAACCTTTACGAGTACAACGAACTCAAGTTCGTAGGCTCGCTGCGCATGCTTCTCGACCCCGACCACAAGGAAAGCAAAACCGTTCTGTTGGTCATTGAAAAAGAAAAAATACCCGTTGTTTCACAGATAGTAAACAAGGTTACGGGAGGACTCAATCATCCCGACACGGGCATCATTTTTACGCTGCCTGTAAATTACATTGAAGGGCTCGGCGACAAAAAATGAATTCTCTTAATATCCTATTTATCCTTGCGGTTATGATTTTTTCGGGCATGGCTTTCGGCAGGCTCGCAAAACTCTTGAAACTCCCGAACGTAACCGGATATCTTGTTGCGGGTCTTCTTTTAGGTCCGTCTGTTACGGGACTTATTGGCGCCGAAACGCTTGCTTCAATAGACATTATTTCCGAAGTCGCTCTCGGTTTCATCGCTTTTTCGATAGGAAACGAGTTCAAAGTTTCCTATTTCAAACGCGTCGGAACGACTCCGGTTGTTATTGCGATATTTGAATCCCTTTTCGCGATTCTTTTCGTACTTGCGCCTTTACTTATTTTCGGAATAGCCGAGCCGACGTTTGCAATAGTTTTAAGTTCAATAGCGGCCGCAACCGCACCTGCCGCGACGATTATGGTTATAAATCAGTACAAGGCAAAAGGGCCCGTTACCGAGATGCTGCTGTCTGTCGTTGCGATTGACGATGCGACGGCACTTGCTATGTTCAGTGTTTCGATAGCAGTAGCGCAGGCGATAAAAGACCCTTCGAAAATATCTCTGCGTACGTCGCTTTTTGACCCGTTATGGCAGATTTTCGGCGGGCTTATCGTAGGCTTTATTCTCGGCATGCTGTTCTGCATTCCGCTGCGCTGGTTCAAGAAAGACGGAAACCGTCTTGCTCTTATAATCGGTTTCGTTTTCCTAGGAGTAGGAATTGCCGAAATGTGCGGCTTTTCGTCGCTTCTTCTGTGTATGGCTCTCGGCGCGGGCTTTGCGAACTTCTCGTCGCAGACAAATCACATAATGAAGCTTACGGACGGGCTCACTCCTCCGATATTCATGCTGTTTTTCGTTCTTTCGGGCGCGGAACTTCAGCTTTCCGTCCTGCCTGCCGTCGGCGTTATCGGAATAATTTACGTTATATTCAGGGTAATCGGTAAAATAATCGGCGCATGGTTCGGAGCAAAAATATCTAAAGCAGAAAAAAGCATATCAAAATATCTCGGCCCCGCGCTTCTTCCCCAGGCGGGTGTTGCAATCGGTCTTTCTCTCGTTGCGACGCAGGTTGTTCCCGAGCAGGGTGCGCGTATTCGCGCGATTATCCTTTGCGGAACGCTCATTTACGAGCTTATAGGCCCCGTAATTACGAAAATTTCGCTTACAAAAGCGGGAGAAATCGAAAAAACAAAGTAGCGGAGGTATTATGTCGGACAGCACTAAGGGCATGCTTTGCGGTTTTCTCGGAAATTTCATATTCGGTCTGAGTTTTCTGTTTTCGGTTTCGGCGTTTGAGGCTGTAAGCGGAATACTAAGCGGAAAAGACGTATTTTTCGGCTCGGACGTGGCGGTCGTGCTTGCGCTGCGCTTTATCGTCGCCGCGCTTATGATGACTTTAATTATTCCGGTTTTCAAAATAAAAATCGACTTAAAAGGCAAGCCGATATACAAGCTTATAGTTTTAAGCCTTATCCAGCCGGTTTTATATTTTATCGGCGAAAACTTCGGGCTCAAATTTACGGGAATAATCGTTTCGTCCGTCATGATTGCGCTGATCCCCGTATTCAGCCTTCTGTTTTCATCTCTCATATTAAAAGAGCGCTCGACGCCCGCTCAGTTTGTTTTCGGACTTGTTTCGGTTTTGTCGGTTGCGGTCCTTACCGTAATCAACAGCGGAGACTCGCAAAAAACGTACGTCGGCGGAATCATACTTTTATGTATTGCCGTTATCTCGGCGGTGGCTTTCGGGCTTTTATGCAGAAAAGTTTCCGAAACATTTTCCCCGTTTGAAATAACGTACTTTATGTCGATCGTTTCCGCCGTGATTTTTACGGTCTATGCGTTAATTTCCGTAAAATTCAACGCTGAGCTTCTCATTTTGCCGTTTAAATCAGTCAGATTCAACGTCTCGATATTCTATCTCGGTTTAATGTCGTCGGTAGTCGCCTTTTTCTTAACGAACGTTTCAAAAAAGTATTTATCGGTTACGAGAGCCGCGATTTTTTCAAACGTCATCACGGTTGTATCCACGACGGCGGGATTTATGAGAGGCGAAAAATTCAGTATAACGAGTCTCGTTTTATGCCTGATTATCGTTTTAGGCGTCGTGGGAGTCCAATATTTTTCATACGAAAGAAAAACGTCAAAAAACCGCTGAAAAATCAGCGGTTTTATTTATACTATCAGCGGGAGCATCTGCTTTCCCGAAAGCGCGTTTTCCGCGGCTTTTTCAACGAGGGAAAAATCACACACAAGGCTGTTCGGTTTATTTTCGGTATCATCTTCGCGCATCGGTACGAAAAAAATATTTTTTCGTACGTACATCTTTGAAATATTTTCAAAATTTGCGCCAAGCGCGTCGTTTGTCGCAAGGGCTATAAGCAGCGGGCGTCCCGTTCTTATATGCGCTTTTACGGCAAGAGATGCGGGGGTGTCGTATATTCCGTTTGCGATTTTTGCAAGCGTATTTCCCGTGCACGGACATACTATCATAAGGTCAAGCTTAATTTTCGGTCCCAACGGCTCCGCGTCTTCAAGCGTACGGACGATTTTTCTTTTGCAGATATTTTCGATTCTGCCGACAAAATCCGCCGCTTTTCCGAATCTCGTGTCGGTAAAATAGGCGTTATACGACATTACCGGCACGACGTCGCCGTATTTTTTTACTATTTTTTCAAGCGTCGATATACTGTTTTCAAAATTGCAGAATGAACCGCAAATTACGTATCCTATCATATCAGCCTCCAAATATTTGCGCGCTTTCCGTAATAATTTCGTCTATCGTTTCGGCTTCGAATCTTCCCGCTGTTTCGGGGGCCGTTTTTCCGGGCAGTCCGAGCGCCCAGATTACGTTCAGCTTTCGATTTCTCGCTTTTTCGAAATCTATTCCTCCCGGCTTTGAAGCAACGTCGATAATAAGTGTTTTTTCATCGATTTCTCTCAAAACGCTTTCGTCTATAATAACCTGCGGAACCGTATTTACAATAAGAGAGCAATTTTTTACCGCACTTACGAGATTTTCGTTCTTTACGGGGACAATTCCGTTCATTTCGGCATCGAAAAGCTTCTCCGCTTTTCTTGATGAGGCAAAAACTTTCGCTCCGAACGCTTTAAGTCTTTGCGACAGTATTTTGCCTATTCTTCCGTAGCCGACGACGAGGCATTTACTCTCATACAGCGATTCTTTCATTTCGGAAAGAGCGATTCCGATTACGCCCTCCGCGGTTAACAGCGCGTTTTTAAGTATCAGGTCCTCCCTTTCACAGTAATCGAAAGATTTTATATTATATTCATTTGCATATTTTTCAATTATTTTGCTGTTTCCGTAAAGAAGCAGTTTTTTATAGTATTTTTCGGGAAAAATATCCGAAAGATATATTGTTTTTTCGGAAAACGGTGCGTTTACGGTTATTCCGTCCGTTGTTGCCGGAAGCGGCAAAACAAGTACATCCGACATTTCTACAAGGTCGGCGATGTTTTTTATCTTTGTGCAAAGCCCTAAATCGCCTTTATATTTTTCAAAACCGCACACGGCGCATTCGTATCCCATATCTGCAAGTTTTCTTGCGCACGCCGTTTGTCTTTCGTCGCCGCACAAGAACCCCGCAATTATATCCGTCTTCATTTTTTGCCTCCTTTCGCTTTTTGTACATGCTATATAATATGAAAACGGCGGGCTTTATGATTATTTTGCGTTATACGTATAATTGCTCTATTATTTACAAAATATAAAAAAACGCGCTTTGCGTATTGAAAAAAAAGCAAAGCTATTATATAATTATAATGTATAGATATTGAAAGGATTCGGAATATGACTGAAAAACTCGTTAAAATCACTTCCCCCGAAAAGATAGCGCAAATATTCGGCGATTTCGACACAAACACAAAAATTATCGAAAGCGAATTTGGCGTTCGCCTCTTTCAGTCGTCGGAAGGTATAAACGTTATCGGAGATGAACCGGGCGCCGTTGAAAACGCCGCAAGTGCGATAGAATCTCTGCTTAAACTTCCGGAAAACGAGGATATGCCGAGCGAACAGGCGGTAAGATACGTAATAAGCATGGTAAACTCCGGAAGCGCCGGAATGCTGCAAAACCTTGACGGCGACTGTATATGCGTAACCTCGCGCGGACGTCCCGTAAAGGCGAAAACCGTCGGTCAAAAGCAGTACGTTGATTCTATTGCGTCAAACACTTTAACTATCGCCGTAGGCCCCGCCGGCACGGGAAAAACCTTTCTCGCCGTTGCTATGGCGGTTAATGCGCTTCGTGCAAAGCAGGTCAACAGAATCATCTTAACCCGTCCCGCCGTCGAAGCGGGAGAACGGCTCGGTTTTCTGCCCGGTGATTTACAAAGCAAAATCGACCCGTACCTCCGTCCGCTTTACGACGCGCTGTTTTTGATGCTCGGAATGGAGGGTTATACGAAAAATCTCGAAAAGGGCGCGATAGAAATTGCCCCGCTCGCATATATGAGAGGACGGACTCTCGACGACTCGTTTATTATTCTCGACGAGGCGCAGAACACGACGCCCGAACAGATGAAAATGTTCCTGACAAGACTCGGCTTCGGCTCAAAAGTTGTCGTAACCGGCGATATTACGCAGATTGACTTACCGAAAGGCATAAAAAGCGGTCTTACCGAGGCGGTCAAAATTCTTGACGAAATTCCGGGCATTTCGGTCTTCAGGCTCACGTCAAAGGACATCGTGCGGCACTCCCTCGTTCAGAAGATAATTAACGCATACGAAAAATATGAAAACGGTAAAATGAAAGGCGAAGAATGAAACACAAAATATATACAAGCAACAGACAAAATAAAATCGAGCTAACCCCGTCGCTCAGAGCGCTTGCAAAAAAGGCGGTTATCGCCGCGCTTGACGACGCGGAAATTGAATTCAACGCGGAAATTTCAATTACTTTTGTTGACGACGAAAAAATACGCGAATTGAACAAAACGTACAGAAAAAAGGACGCTGCAACCGACGTACTCTCTTTTCCGATGTTTGAAAACGGCGAAATCGAGTACGACGACAAGTCGGACGAGCCGTGCGCTTTGGGAGATATCGTAATTTCCCTTGAAAGAGCAAGCGCGCAGGCGAAAGAATACGGACACGGCATAGAGCGCGAAGTAGGCTTCCTATGCGTTCACTCGGTGCTTCACCTTTTGGGATACGACCACGAAACAAGCAAAGAAGACGAGGAATATATGAACGAAACGTGCGAATACGTTCTCGACACACTCGGACTCAAAAGGAATACCGCAGTCGAAAAAGCTTCCGAAGAAAAAGCGGACGAAAAAGACATGAAAACCGCGTTTATAAGTATTGTCGGCCGTCCGAACGTCGGAAAAAGCACGCTTCTTAACGCTATGATAGGCGAAAAGGTTGCCGCCGTTTCCAAAAAGCCGCAGACCACGCGCGGAAAAATCACGGGAATTCTTACAAAAGGCTGTGAGCAGTACGTTTTCGTCGACACCCCGGGGCTTCACAAGCCGAAAAACAAGCTCGGAGAATATATGGTAAACGCCGCAAAATCGGCGGTTCCCGACACCGACGCGGTGATTCTCGTAGTTGAAGGAACGGAAAACATAACGCCTGCCGAGAAGGATATTATCGAAAATCTCGAAAAATTCCGTCTTCCGGCAATTCTCGTCATAAACAAAACGGACGTTGCAAAAAAGGACAGGCTTCTTATTACCATAGACAAGTATTCCAAAATGTTTGATTTCAAGGCAATAATTCCCGCAAGTGCGCTTACGGGAGAAAACGTTGACGCGGTTATCGCGGAACTTGGGCAGTTTCTCAAAAATGAAAAGTGGTTTTTCCCGTCAGACATGATA
>JAEEGH010015043.1_pt1 | contig 16872 bp, 9 predicted proteins | sample 9134181 | NCBI WGS metagenome assembly JAEEGH01 (sample SAMN16246544, study PRJNA631951) | gut metagenome | biome: gut microbiome; feature: rumen; material: DP-attached | host: Bos | place: Iran: Karaj | collected 2018-10
AGGGACCTGCAAAAGCTAAGGTCGTTGAGCCCGTCGAAACGCCGACCATGATTTATGGAACTACAATCATATAGAGCCGATCTCCACATGCACACGGTGCTTTCGCCGTGCGGTGACCTCTATATGAGTCCCTCCGCCATCATCGAGCAGGCCAAGAAACTCCATTTGGATGTCATTGCCATCTGCGACCACAACACCACACGGCAGGTGAAGGTGACGCAAAAAATCGGGCGTGAAAACGGCATCTTCGTTATCGGCGGCGTCGAAATCACAACGCAGGAAGAAGCCCATGCCCTCGCCTATTTCGAGAATGATGAGCAGTTGGACAAATTTCAAGAGTTCCTTGACGCACACCTCCCCCACATCCCTCTTGATGAGGAAAAGTTTGGCTATCAGCTCATCGTTGATGAGAACGAGGAAGTGGTTGGCGAAGAAGAATGGCTGCTCTGGCCGGCACTGGATGCCGCTTTGGACCAACTCTATGATGTGGTGCACGAAATCGGCGGACTATTTGTTCCAGCGCATGTCAACAAGCCCGCGAGCAGTTTGGTGAGTCAGTTAGGCTTCGTGCCGCCCGACATCAAGGCTGACGCCTTGGAAATCTCGAAACATGTCACCAAGCCCGATTTTTTGAAGAAATACGCTTATTTGAAGAAGTTCAACTTCACCAAGAGCAGCGATGCCCACTTCCTGCATATCATTGGCGAGGTGCATTGCGTGCTGCACATGTACGACAAGACCTTCGATGAGTTCCGCAAGACCCTGCACGGCGAGGACGGACGCTACATCGACACTGAACCCAAGGAAAAACTACAACTCCTTTTTGGATAAGTAAATGAACAACATTAGTTTACACATTGGACGCGAGACTACGAGACTGCGGGACTACGGGACATTGGCTTGTCTCAAAGTCCCGAAGTTCCGTGTCCCGAAGTCAAAAAAATAGACTATGAAAGAACTATCAATGCATGTTTACGACCTGATGGAAAACTCGACGGCGGCCAACTCCACCCTCGTCGAACTAACCATCAAGGACAGCCTGAAAGACAACATATACGCCTTCACCATTAAGGACAACGGCAAAGGCATGACGCCCGAGTTTTTGGCCAAAGTGACAGACCCTTGGACAACCTCACGCACAACACGTAAGGTCGGCCTCGGCCTGCCGCTCATCAAAATGAACACCGAAAACGCCGGCGGTGGCATGAAGATTGAAAGTGAGGTCGGTAAAGGCACCGTGTTGAACTTCTGGTTCCAGCACGACCACTTAGACCGTCCCCCAATGGGCGACCTGGCTGGCTCGTTGGTGATGCTGTTCGCTGCGCACGAGGACATCCATTTCATCTACAAGCACATCACCGACGACGGCGAGTTTGTCTTCGATACTGATGAAATCAAGGAAGCCCTTGATGGCATGTCGATGAACGATGTCAGCATCATGAAATACCTGAAGGAGATGATTCAGGAGAATTTGGAAGAAATACATTATAATGATTAATGCGGAATTCGAAAAAATGTGTATTTTTGCTGCAAATAGCATAAAACTATGAGCCACACCGACATCCTTCATCGAATCCAGCAACTAGGCAAACGCGTTCTTCCGCCAGATGCCCATTTGTTGCTTTATGGCTCCCGTGCACGAGGCGATTATCGCGAGGATTCCGATTGGGACTTGCTTGTTTTGCTTAACCGTCCGCAAGAAGCGTCTGATTTCCAAAATATTGCCTATCCGATTATGGAACTTGGATTTGATATGGGTGAGTATTTTAGTGTGCAAACCTATTCCCAAGAGGAATGGGAAGCAATGAGTTTCTTGCCCTACTACAAGAATGTTGAACAAGACAAAATCGTATTGGTATGAGTTTGAATGATGAAGAAAGGAAAATCCTCGTTGGTTTGGAAATCGAGAAATCTCGGAGAACCTTTGCCGAAATTGAGATTTTGCGCGAAGCAGGTTTGTGGGACAATATTGCCAATCGATTGTATTATGCTGCATTCCATGCAGTTAGTGCCTTGCTGATTAACGACAGGCATCCCGTTGGGACCCATCAAGGTGCTGTGATTATGTTACATCAGCACTACGTCAAAACGGGTATTCTACCAAAGGAAGATGGTGCATTTTATTCCCAACTTCAGACTTTGCGGGAAAAAAGTGACTACAATTGCACTTATTATGCTACAGAACAAGATACTGCTCCTCGAATTGCAATGACTGAGGCTTTTATTGAGAAAGTGATTGGGCTGATAAAATGAAGAAAGAAGGAGGAATTTGGTGTTTTTTCTTATTTTTGCAGTATATTATGCGACAACCATTGAGTTGATCTATGGATTGCTTCGTTCCTCGCAAATCTCCGATTCGACGATGCAAAGCGAGTCAATGACGCAAAGCGACAAAAAGTCCCGCGTTTCGCTTCCCTCAGTCCAGAGTTAACAAACAACAATTAAACGATTAAACAATACAACAATTCAACAATACAATGAAACTCAGAGAAATATCTGAACTATTGAACGCCAAGGTGCGTTGCGGCGAAGACCGTTTGGACGAAGATCACGAAACCGCCTTCGCCTCCGACTTGATGAGCGATGTGCTCACCCTCGGCGACTACAACCCCGTGATTCTGACGGGATTATGCAATATGCAAACCATCCGCACCTGCGAGATGGGCAACCTCGACATCATTGTCCTCGTGAGGCGCAAGAAAGCCACTGAGGAGATGATTGAGGAGGCCGAGGACGAAGGCATGGTGGTCATGGAAAGCGACTTCTCCATGTTCAAGGCCTGCGGACTGCTCTTCAAGGCAGGTATGCTACCCATTTTCTGATGTCTAACCAAAATCGAACGCCATGCACTTAGAATACCAAGTATATGAAGCGGACTTCGTGAACGCGGGAGCCGCATCGAGCGCCATCAAGAAGACCTTGAAGCAGCTCAACGTCAGCCCTCAAATCGTGAAACGAGTGGTCGTTGCCCTCTACGAGGCTGAAGTGAATGCCATTGCACATGCCTACGGCGGCATGATTTACGCCGACATCGAACCCGACAAGATTATCTTGAAGGTGGAAGACAAAGGTCCCGGCATCCCCGACATCGACTGGGCCATGCAGGAAGGCAACTCCACCGCCTCGCCCGAGGTGCGCAACATGGGCTTCGGCGCAGGCATGGGTCTGCCGAACATCCAAAAGAATGTCGACAAACTGAATGTGACCTCTACCGTTGGTGTTGGCACCACCGTCGAGATGGAAGTAAACTTTACATAGGGATTTGCTTCGCAAAGAAATCCGACAAAATCAATAATAAAATCAATAATCAATTGAAGAAGAAAAATGATTTTGTAAGATTTTGAAAAAGAGATTTTTGAATGATTTCTACACGAAGTGTATCGCACAAACAATTCAACGATTAAACAATCAACAATTCAACGATATGGAAAAGACCCCGTTCTTCCACGCCCTTAAGATAGATGAAGACACCTGCATCGGCTGCTCGCGCTGCATGAAGATTTGCCCCACAGAGGCATTGCGTGTGCGCGACGGCAAGGCCGTCCTGATGCCCGACCGCTGTGTCGACTGCGGCAACTGTTTCAAGGTGTGCCCCACCCGCTCTATCTACATCGAGCAAGACGACTTTGAGGACATCTTCAACTTCCCCATCCGAGTCGCCTTGGTGCCTGCCGTATTTATGGGCCAATTCCCGAACGACATCACTGTGTCGCGCATCTACGGCATCCTCAAGGACATAGGATTCACCCACATCATCGAGGCGGAGTCGTCCATACCGGTATATACGGCTGCCAAGAAGAAATATGCCGCTGAAAACCCCGACATCAAACCGCTGATTTCGACTTTCTGTCCGGCCATCGTGCGCCTGATTCAGGTAAAATTCCCAGGTCTCACGGAAAACCTCATCCCATTGCGGGCTCCTATCGACATTACTGCCATGTATATCCGCCGCAAAATCAAGGAGGAAATGGAATTGAAGGACGACCAAATCGGCATATTCTACATCACCCCTTGTGCGGCCAAGATTGCGGCTGTGAAAAATCCTGTGGGTGAAGAAAAGTCGTTGGTTGATGGCGTCATCAACATGGACTCACTCTACAACCGCGTCTATCACGAAATCAAGAAACAAGGCCATGGCTACAAGGAACAGAAACTGCCCGTGTCGCAACTCTCCGCCGATGGCGTGCTGACCTCCTTGACCAATGGCGAGCGTCGTCTCTCAGACGCCCGCCACTCCTATTCCATTGACGAGATCCATAATGTCATCGAGTTTTTGGAAAAGGTGGAAAATGAAGAGATTGAGGATGTCGACTTCCTCGAATTGCGTGCCTGCGACCAAAGTTGCCCAGGTGGCATTTTAACCTGCGACAACCGTTTCCTCATCTGTGAGCGTGTGTTCGGTCGCGCCCGCAAGATCGCCGACCGCGAGCGCAAAGGCGAACAGACCAAAGACCACGAGCTGGAAGAAGAGCGCAACTACTTGATGCGCCACATGAAGGTCGGTGAAATCAATCCACGCAGTATGCTTGTGTTGGACGACAACATCGCTGTGGCTTTAGAGAAGATGAAGAAAATCGACGAATACCGTGCCCGTCTGCCTCAGACCGACTGTGGCATTTGTGGTGCGCCCACCTGCGATGCCCTCGCCCACGACATCGTGTGCGACAATGCCGAACTCACCGACTGTGTCTTCATCCAACGCAACCTCGAAGCCCGTGGCAACATGGACGTCCATGAGTCCCTCAAAATCATGGAAGTGATTTGGGGTAAGGCGAAGATGAATGACTATGTGAAGAAGAAGTAATAATGCAAAAGCGAAGCATTAAAAACGACCGCCCTCATCCGAGAGCGGTCGTTTGCGTATGAGCAGAAACGCAATTGCGTCTTTTACGGTGTCACTTTAGTGAAAACTACCGTGTCGCCGGTGGCAACGGCCTTCACAAACACAGCTGTGCATGCAGGAATGGGCGTGTTGGCAGGCACCGGTTCAGGGTTGATACCCGTGCCTTCTTCATCCAGCACATAGTATTCCTTGTTGAGGTATGCCTCGCATTTGAACGGGTTGCCCACCAGGTTCCAGCACTTACGGCTGTCGTTGATGTCGTAATCAAGCGGCACCTCCACGGGTGCAGTGGGCGTGGAGGTACCGTTGAAGGTGAGCGTAATATCCGTGCCGTGTGAATAGAGGTAGCCTTGTCCTGATTGTAGGCTGAAAGGCGTGCTCTTATAGTTCCGCCATTCCTCGTCGGTGGCGAAAGACTCAAAGCGGTAGAGGTCGTAGTATCCCATAGTCATATAGGGGACATGGGCAGGGTTGATGTTAGCGATAGGCGAAGCGATGAGGTACCACTCGCCGCCGGTGAGGGAGATGGATGCTACGACCGAAACCTCCACTTCGTCAACATACCAGCCGTTGCCGTTGTTGCCTGCATACTTGAAGGCGAGCGTGATGATCTGGCCCATATAGGCGCTGAGGTCGATGGCGGTCTCCGTCCAATCTCGGCTTGCTGTTTCAGCTGACCAAAGCACGGTCTCCATGTCGCCGTCGAGCAGCACGACATTGTTGTTGCCCGGTGCAAAGTCATCAGGATAAGAATCATACGACCAGAAGGAAAGACGCGCCGCCGAAGCATTGGCCGAAAGCTCGATGTCGGGCATCACCAAATAGACGTCGCCATAAAAGTTGCTATAGGCACTTGCCGAACCGGAATGGGCCTCGATTGTGTTTCTTGTCCATTGACGCGAGTTCGTTGAGTAGGTTTCCCAGCAGTTGGGCACAAAGGCCTCGCCTTCAAAGTCCTCAAAGAACGGGTTATCTGCATCGACAATGATAGCATCGCATTCGGTGATGAAGGTGGCCTTTTTGCTCCACTGAGTGGTACCGTCATCGTTACAGCTGGTGTTGTTGCCCTGCACTTGCCATACGTAATTGGTTGAGGGATCGAGGTTGGTGATTTCAGTCGTGGTACCGGCAATGTTGCCCAAATTGACCCAATTGCCCATCGGAATATCATTGCCACCGATGGTGATGTCGTCCAAATAGACATAGTAAACAAAGTTGCCATAGTAATGGAAGGCGATGTATTTCACGTTGGAGGGAAGTTGTAGCGTATATTCCTGCCATGATGTGCTGGGAACAAGGTCTTCGGTCCAAGTGAAGTTTTCCAAATCATTGCCTGTGGTGGAATAACCCACATACAAGCTTTCTGTAGTGTTATTAGATTTCATAAAATAGAATTTCAGGTCACCTGTTATTGTCAACTGGGGAGAAACCAGGTATTGGTCGTAATTTTCACCATTTGCGGCACTGTTGTAAGATGAGAATCTGAAGCCATACAAGCCACTGTGTTTAGCAGCGGTATGAAGTCCGGCGGAATTGACATTCACTCCAATATCATTTGCGTTATTCATGCTTATGAAGGTCCAGTCGGTTGCAAACGATTCCTCATCTTCGAAATCTTCATAGAAAGGTGGAGCAACTCTGTAGCGCACGTTGTAGCTGTCCTGATAGCCATCCCATTCTAGAGTGGCCGAATTAGAGGTAATGTCGGTGGCAGTCAAATTCGCAGGAGGCCAGCAGTCGATATTTGTAAACCCAAAGTAGATCTGGTTCTTCAAATCTATGACGTCTCCACTGTAGCTCGTGGGAAATGGGTCGTAGTTAGTGTAGTCGCCGTAAACGTATAGGGCTTGGTCGAGACTGGTTCCATAAACCCGACAAGCCATGTGGGGAGCATTCGTATAATAACCAGAGTTGTCATCCATGACAAGGACAAGATTGGAAGTGCCGTCGTAAACAAACGGTTTGTCAAAGGTGATGAAGGTCCATTCGTTGGAAGTCATGGTGACGCTGCCGCTAAACACCTTGTCGTCTGCCGATACATTAATCCAATCGGTATTGCTGAAAAACCCAAATTTATTGGTCGGCTTCAGATAGATGTCGTATGTACGGCTCTTCGTGTTGTCCTCTCCTTGGTTATAGAAGGCGATGCTGGTGATGTTGCCTGCCGAGCCAATCTCATCAGCGGTGTAGATTTGTTGCGACAACCCATAATTATAATACGAATAGCTAGGCAGATGACAATCAGACCAATTGTCTCCATCGCCAAGATAAGCCCAGTTGGCAAGCATTTCATCGCAATCCAAGTCGAACTCGTAGGAAGTTTCACCGATAATGGCATCACTTGTGCATGCCATATTGCCATTGGCATAGCGCACCTCAAAATGGTATTGGTCAGAGAATGTTCCAATCTGCATGTTCAATTCGACATGACTCCCGTTGACAAATGGAAGCGTGTAGGAGGCAGGCTCGCCATTCAATACACCAAACAGGTGGCTCATTCCGTTCCCAAAATGCACTTCCAGATAATTGCCGCCCCAATAGTAGTCATAGTTTCCAAGGTTAAGCGTGAGGTTGCAGACATCGGTACCTTCAAAGAAATTCGCCCTCAGTGTCCTGTATCCTGTCACAATGAACTCGTATTCCGCTTCATCCGTGACTGCCACACCATCGTTTCTCATCCAATCCAAGAAAGTATGACCCGAATTGGCCGTAGCCTTCAGTCGGCACAGTTCGCCGTAACCATATTGTCCAGCTCCAGTCACCGTTCCCATCGATGCATTATTCGGGGTAGCAGTGATGGTGTACACGGGCCTATTGAACATGATCTGGTTCTTCACCGACAGGCGCGTACCAGTGTATGACGAGGGATTGTTGGCTGCGTAGTTGGTGCCGTCGCTGTAAACACGGAGTGCTTGGTAGCCATTGGCCGTATACACACGGCAGGCCATATCGGGCGAATTTGTCCAATTGCCAGTATTATCATCCATGATGAGGGCCAGGTTGGAAGTGCCATTATAGTTGAAAGGCGTGTCCAAAACGATGGTGTTCCACATGCCTTCCCTCATGGTTACGAGGCCTGAATACACACAGTCGGCCTGATAGACAGGAATCCAATCGGTGCCGCTGCTGAAAGACGACTTGTTGGTATGGACAAGGTACACATCGTAGCGTCGGGTCTCTGTGTCTCCTGCGTTGAAGAAGGAAATGCTGTTGATGGTGAAGCTCCCACCCAACTCACTGGCAGTATAGATCTGTTGTGTCAAGGCATATTTGTAATATGAATGACTGGGAAGATAGATGCTGGTAGTCTCGCCTTCGCCGATAATCGTACTTGCATTGTCCAAAGGCATAAAGACGGCCTCAAGCGCAGTATTTCCATTTACGTAAAAGCTATAACTAGCGTTGCAACTGACCATTTCCCCGTTGCTTCTCCAATGCATGAAGAAGTAGTTGTCGTTCGGTGTGGCAAGTACAGAGCAAGTGGTATTGTTGGCATAGTGTCCATTGGTTCCATTGCTATCCGTAAACTCAACAGTGCCTCCTTCCCACGGATTGGCCGAAAGGGTCACCGTCCATGGCGAGCATTGCATATTGGTGAAACTACTCCAACCTGATGCCGATTGATAGTTACTAAGGGAACCGCATGGCACGTACACGGGGATGCCTGTCGGCACATGCTGGAACGCGTTTGCGCCCAAAGTGGGAGGCGTTTCAGGAAGGGCTGTGATTGCCGTCAATTGGTTGCAATAATTGAAAGCCAATTCACCAATCTCTGTCACAGTATTCGGGAGGGTCAGCGAGCCTGTTAAATTCCAGCAATAATTGAAAGTATGATGTTCTATTGAAGTCAAGGGACCATATATGTTCAAATTGCCCGTGAAACCCATACAACTCTGAAAAGCAGCTGCACCTATCTCTGTCACAGATTCAGGAATGGTAAGGGAGCCAGTGAATCCGGTGCAATAATTAAAAGCATAAGCTCCAATCGAGGACACGGAATTGCCGATGTGCAAATAACCCGTAAAGCCTTCACAACCCAGAAAAGCATTTGCTCCTATAGAAGTCACCCTATCTGGGATGGTCAGCGAACCAGTGAAGCCACTACAATTACGGAAAGCAGAATTCTCTATCGTGGTCAAAAAGATCGGGAGGGTCAAAGTGCCATCAAATCCAGTACAACTATAGAAAGCGTTTCCACCTATTGAGGTCACTGAATTCGGAATATTCAATGATCCTGTGAAACCAGAACATTCATAAAAAGCACCGTATTCGATCGTGGTTACGGATGTCGGAATGGTCAGTGTACCTGTGAGACCAGTGCACTTACTAAACATCAATTGCGGGATGGTCTGCACGGCACTACCAATGGAGAGGGTGGCATTCATGCCTTGAAAAGGTTGAACACCTTCATACTGGTTGTAACCAGCGCAATTAACGGCATTGTAATTGATATGCGTGAAGCCACATTCCTTGAAAGCACTTTGTCCCATCGTGGCCACTGAAGTGCCGATGGTCAGTGTGCCGTTGAAACCGTGGCAATATCCAAAAGCAAAATTCCCAATAGCGGTTACAGAATTAGGGATGGTTAACGAGCCCGTGAATCCATAGCAATTAAAAAATGCATGCTCACCTATTGTTTCCAAAGTGTTTGATAGGGTCAGCGTACCCGTATTATACCAATCTTGGAATGCATATTGGCCAATTGATGTCACGGAATTCGGAATGATTAGCGAACCTGTGAAGTTATTACAGCTACAGAAAGCATATTCTCCTATTGATGTCACGGAACTCGGAATGGTCAACTCTCCTGATAAACCAGAGCAATTATAGAAAGCATATCTAGCAATCTCTGTCAGGGAATTCGAGAGGGTCAGAGAACCCGTAAAGCCACTGCAATAAGCAAAAGCCCAACTGTCCATCTCAGTCACGGAATTCGGAATGGTCAGTGAACCCGTCAAGCCACTACAACCAGAAAAAGCAGAATCACCTATCGTAGTCACGGTGTTTGGTATGTTCAGTGGACCTGTAAGACCGCTACATTCATAAAAAGCAGATTCTCCAATCGCGGTCACAGTGTAGGCGACGCCGTCAATAACCTTGGTCTCGGGAATGAAAAGCTCACCTGTAGCATTAGTGCCATCCACATGGCCAGTCACGGTAACGGAAACGCCATCGGGGTTGATGGAGTAGGTCAATGGGTCGCAAAACTCCTGAATATTGGTGAACTCATTCCAGCCCGAGGCACTCTGATAGGCACTCACTTTGCCACAAGGAACTTTCATTGGAATAGTCTTTGGTACATTTTGGAATGCGTTTGTGCCCAAGGTAGGCGGTATCTCCGGGTATACCATCATTGATGAGAGATTGGAACAACCAGAAAAAATGTAATTGCCCATAGAAGTCACTCCATACCCGATGGTCAGCATGCCATCGAAGCCTGAGCAACCATAGAAAACAGAATTGCCTAACAAGGTCACGGAATTCGGGATGGTTAACGAACCAGTGAAACCTGAGCAGTCATAAAAAGCAGAATTATTTATCTGGACTACGGAACCAGGAATAATCAGCTGACCAGTGAGTCCAGTGCAACCATAGAAAGCTGCTTGACCTATCACAGTCACGGAATTCGGGATGGTCAATGTACCTGTAAAGTGACAATAAGCAAAAGCCATATCACCGATATAATCCAAGGATGAGCCGAGTTTCAGACCACCCGTAAGGCCGTCACAATGAGTGAATGCATAATCATCTATCGTGGTTACTGAATTCGGAATAACCAAGCTTCCCGTAAAACCGCTACAATAATAAAATGCAGACCATTCAATTGAAGTCAAGGAACTACCTAAGGTCAGCGTGCCCGTGAAACCTTCACATGTATCGAAAGCGCAAACGCCAATCGAAATGACGGAATTAGGAATGGTCAGCGAGCCCGTGAAAAGTGAGCATTGGTAGAACATATAGGAAGGGATTCTTAGTACTTGATTGCCGATGGTGAGCGTGCCTCCGCAATTTTCAAAAGGCTTGTACGTTTCGGTGACATCAGCGCAGTTGATGGCATTGTAGTTCACTTGCGTGATACCAACGCAACTTTGGAAAGCACCCATGCCTATTGAAGCCACAGATGTACCGATGGTCAGTGCACCCGTGAAACCGATACAGTTTTTGAATGCAGTGCTTCCGATGGTAGTCACGGAATTTGGAATGGTTATCGGGCCTGTAAAGCCTTCATCTGCATAGAAAGCTTGATCACCAATAGTGGTCAAGGAAGAGCCTAAGGTCAACGTGCCCGTAAAGTTAGGACACCAGCCGAAACCTCCAAATTCAATTGTAGTCACGGAGTTGCCGATGGTCAATGAGCCAGTAAAGCCTTCACAACCAGCAAAAGCGCATCTGCCAACATAGGTTACGGAATTGGGAATGGTCAGCGAGCCTGTGAGGCCATCGCATTCATAGAAAGCATAGTTTCCAATTGCTGTCACCGAGTAATTTGTTCCATCATGGGAGATAGTGGAAGGCAGGGTGAGGCTTCCTGTAGGCTTTGTGTGTCCACCCCAAGGATCAATATATGATATCCCTGGAAAGGTTATCTCCACATAATGGTTGGTGGCATCAGTGATGTTGAAGTAAAAAGTTTTCCCTGAGTACGACTCAGAGAAATCGTACGCATACGCCGTTCCCATGCCGAGAAAGAGGGCAAGGAGGAGGGCGAAGACTCCTTTTTGATGTAGTAGAATTCTTTTTTTCATAGTATGTTGATTTTAGTTGGTTTGTAATTGCCGAAAAAGACGCTTCAAAATTAAAGACGAAAAATAAAAAATCAAAAGATTTTCTTTTTTTCGTTGAAGAGGGTTCTTTATGATGACGCAAAACGGCAACAAAAAACGACCGCCTTATGCGAGACGGCCGTTTTGAGTAATAAAGCAACAGTTTACTTTCCAGGGTCAACAGCAAACACGACTTTGAACCGTTCATCATCGTCGCTTGTCGAAGCTTCGAAACTATAAAACGATGTAGATAAAAGGTCTATCTCACTATTAGTGAAAGTGTCTATGAGGTGAAGGTAACCTAAGTTAACTCCTTGGATATGAGCACTAATAGTGTATTTACCATTCGATTCAGCCCTGAAACTTACTGGAATCTCACCCACATTGCCCGCATTGGCCACAGCATATTCCTTACCGTCTTGACGAATGAAAAGCTTGTTGCTATTATCCTTGATTTGGAGCTTAGGTAGCATACTACCATCATTAAAGCTGACAATAGCGCAGTCGATGACAGTGGTTGCTGAACTTATCGAAGTGCCTTTGCTAAGGTCGAGAACAAGTCTCTGGCCCTTGGTCGATGGAGTGGTGCTGAATGTCAAAATCTCGCCATTACTTTCAGCGACGACGAAGACACCTTCCAAAGGCTCGACGTAATCGCGTTCGGCGGCTATAATCTCGCTACCGTCAACGTTCATCACGTAGAAGTCGCGGTCAAGGTAAGCAGTCACAGCAAAGGGGTTGCCCACAAGGTTCCAGCCAGCATTCGCGGCTTCGACAGTCTTAAATAATGTGACCTCACCACTTCCGTTGTAAAGTGTGCTGTTAAGGGAAAGAGTGACATCTTGGCTATTGGCATAAAGGTATCCCTTGCCTGGTTCAAGACTAAAGTTTTCAGCTTTATAGTTGAGCCATTCCTGAGGTTGGCTCTCGTCAAATGCATAAAGGTCATAAATGTTGTCAAACATGTGCTCAACCTCTTCAGGAGAGACTTCCGAGGTGGGGAAAGAAAGGAGATAGTATCCTCCATCGTTGGTGTAGGCATTGATTTCTTTTGTGAAGGTTAGCGATGGATTAATGACGAGGACAATCTGATTCTTCACATTATGCGTTGTACCGTAATAGGAAGTAGGATTGAAAGGATCATAATTGGTATCGTCACTATAGATTCGGATAGCCTGTTGGGGAGCATCATACACACGACAACTCATATGTGGCGAATTGGTCCACTCGCCTGAATTGTCATCGGTTACAAGAATCAAGTTGGATATACCGTCATATTCAAACGGAGTATCAAAATCGATTATGGTCCATTCATTGGCTACCATGTTCACTTCGCCACTAAACACCTTATCGGCTGCGGTGGTGGCAATCCAGTCGGTGTTACTCACAAATGAAGTCTTGTCGGTAGTCATCAGATAGAAATCAAAGGTGCGGGTCTTAGTTTCTCCTCCGTTATAGAAGGCTAAACTATGGATGGTTCCTGCAGTGCCTATTTCATTGGCCGTATAGATTTGTTCGGAGAGAGAATAGTTCCAATACGAAAAACTTGGAAGGTAATTGTTGGTGGTTGTATCTCCATCACCTATGACGAACAATTCACCAGCATCTCTAACGTGCATCTTGATTTGGTTCTTTAGGTTCAAAACGCTTCCTGAATAGTCTTGAGGCGTAGCTGGGTCGTAGTTCGTGTTGTCGCTGTAGATGCGGATAGCCTGGCTCTGCGCATCAAACACGCGACAACTCATGTGTGGCGAAATGGTATACTTTCCCGAATTGTCATCGGTTACGAGAATCAAGTTGGAAGTACCGTCGTACACAAAGGGTTTGTCGAAGGCAATCGTGGTCCAATTGTTGGCTGTCATGGCCACTATGCCACTGAACACCTTATCTGATTCTGTGACGGCAATCCAGTCGTCACCACCCGAAAATGAAGTTTTGTCTGAGGCAACTAAATAGAAGTCGTAGATACGAGTCTTCGTGGCTCCGGCATTATAAAAGCCGATGCCATCGATGATTCCGGTGCTACCAATTTCATCGGCAGTATAGATTTGTTGGGTGAGTGAATAGTTGTAATACGAATAACTCGGAAGGTAATTGTTGGTGTTTGTTCCTCCTTCACCAATCACAACAGTTTCATCGGCGGGAATGATGATTTGCATTTTCAATTGGTTCTTCACACCCAGCACTGTTCCTGAGTAATCTTGAGGTGCAAACGGGTCATAGTTCGTACCGTCACTATAGATGCGCAAGGCTTGGCTCGGACCATCGAACACGCGGCAACTCATGTGAGGCGAATCGGTATAACTTCCCGTATTGTCGTCGGTGACAAGGATGAGATTGGATATGCCGTCGTATGCAAAAGGCCGGTCAAAAGCAATCGTGGTCCACCCTCCTGCCGTCATGGTCACTTCGCCGCTGAACACCTTGTTGGCATCGGTTACTGCGACCCAGTCGGTGTTGTTCGCAAACGAGGTCTTGTCGGTAGCCACCAAATAGAAGTCGTAGGTGCGGGTCTTGGTGGCTCCTCCGTTAAAGAAGGCTATGCTGGTGATGGTTCCGGCAGTGCCAATTTCCTCGGCAGTATAGATTTGTTGGGTGAGCGAATAGTTGAAATACGAAAAACTCGGAAGGTAATCATTGGTATTCGTTCCTTCATCGCCGATATAAATCTCTTCGCCAGATCCGCCATTAGTGCCACCGTATGTAAAGGAAATGGTGTTTCCTGCACTCGTGATATCGTATATCATGAAACTGGGGTCGAGCGTACCGTCGGTGAAAAACGGATAAGGATTGGTTGAGGAGCTGAACTCAGGCCTTCCCACATCCGAACTGAAATAAGCCTGCGAATAGTTGCCATTCTGAGTAGCAGTACCGCCCGGGCGGAAAATGTAGACTTCATCATAAATGCCTTCATCAGGATTGTAGTCGACACCTCCCGTAAAATTGGTATTGATGCGGTAAACCAGCAACCCTTTTCCGGGCAGACCCGTTTCGAACAATGAGGTGTTGTCCCTATATTCCACCACATAGAACTGGTTGGGGTCGGAAGTCGCTATTTTATAGGCCACATTCGTCGGAGTTGCCGAACTGATGGGATTCAAGGTATAAGTGCCTGGTTGGGTGATTTCGGGAATATCGTCAATCCAATGGCCGTACTTCATTTTCATATAGGCTCCACAATGCTGGGGCGGCGTGGTGTTGTACTCCATCAAATCCCAAATGCCTACCGGTGAAAGGTTCTCACCATGGTAATAGTGGTACAAATCAGGTGCACCCAACGAGTGGTTCATCTCGTGGCACATCGTCGACGTATTGAAATAGGAAGTTGCATCGGCCAACTGGAAATTGAACGTCCAAACCTGTTTCCCGTTGATATTGACCACTCTGTCATAGAGTGACCATTTATGTGGCCAAAGCAATGAGCCCCATGCTCCCACACCGCCTTTCACGATGAAGCACACATTGTCGACATAGCCATCCTCATCATAGTCAATGTTGAGAGAAGTAGGCACCGGATAGTTGGCATTGACATAGTTCACTGCCCTTTGCAGCAACGAAAACTCGCGTTCTGCCCTTTGGCTTTCTTGATACCCGTTAGGATTGGTCGTTGAATTGTAAGGCTCGAAATAACTGCGCGGATAGGTGTCTTGATAGGAAATGATGGTGTTGCCATTGTGTCCGGGATAGAAGGTTGTGGGAATCTCAATGGCGCCGTACGAAGCTGCCCTGAAATAAGACCTCAAGGAAACAGCATCTTCCGACACATCGTTGAACATGTTGTCGATGTCATAATAAGAGTTGGTGAACTGTTCGTCGTCGGAGAAACGGATGAATATCGAGATGTTGTTGAGTGTACCGTGATTGGCGTCTCTGTTGTCTCGGTTTTGCGATTCTTTTTCAGGTTCTTTCCACGCCAGTCTCTTTGTCCTCCATGCTTCAGGCGAGATAAGGGCAAATGGCTTGAGACCTTTGCTCGCGGGATCTTGAATGCCGGCGACATACTCAGTCGCGACCAAATTGCCGTCTCGGTTTTCGGCATAAACATAGTAACCCGTTTGAGGATGTTGGATGATGGTAAAACCGTCTTTGTCGTGCAGGTAATTGAAGAATTCATCGCCAGAAGCAAAGCAATGCAAAACAGTGCCATCGGGTTGGTTGAGCGTCATAGGGATGTTCCTTAGATAGGCGGCATGGACATTGAAGAAGCAGAAACATGCCATCAATAGGATAAATACTCTTTTCATAGATTTTTTTATATTAAAACAATGGCGCAAAAGTAAAAAGTTTCTTGTAACAACATAAAATCATCCAAAAAAAAGTAATGAACATCAAAAAACGACCGCCCTCAAACGAGAGCGGTCGTTTTTGCTTTTAGCAAGTGAAGCGATTATTCGCCTTTTTTGGCTTTCTCTTGCTTCTCAAGGTTTTCCTTCAAGCCAGCGAGGACTTCGAGGTCGCCGAGGGTGCTGTGCTCAATGTTGTCATTGATTTCTTTCACAGTGCGCTTGGCTTGCTTGGCGGCCTTTTCGGCTGCCTTTTCCTCTACGCTCTTGGCAGGAGCTTCCTTCTCTTCCTCTACCTTAGGCAGGGCGAGGATGATCTTCTTGCTTTCCTTGTTGAACTCAAGGACCTTGAACTCGAGGCTGTCGTCAACCTTAGCGGGAGTGCCGTCTTCCTTCTTCATGTAACGGCTGGGGCAGAAGCCTTCCACGCCGTAAGGCAGTGAAACGACGGCGCCCTTGTCGTTAGCGCTGATGACGGTGCCTTGGTGCATGGAACCGACGGTGAACACGGTTTCAAACACATCCCAAGGATTCTCTTCGAGTTGCTTGTGGCCGAGGCTGAGGCGGCGGTTCTCCTGGTCGACGTCGAGAACGACGACATCGATGGTCTCGCCAACCTTGGTGAATTCGGCCGGGTGCTTGATCTTCTTCGACCAGCTGAGGTCGCTGATGTGGATCAGGCCATCGACGCCTTCTTCGAGTTCGACGAAGATACCGAAGTTGGTGAAGTTACGCACGGTGGCGGTGTGCTTCGAGCCAATCGGATAGCGGTCGGTGATGTTGGCCCACGGGTCGGGCATCAACTGCTTCATGCCGAGGCTCATCTTGCGCTCCTCGCGGTCGAGGGTCAAGACTTTGGCTTCCACCTCGTCGCCCACCTTCAGGAAGTCCTGGGCGCTGCGGAGGTGTTGGCTCCATGACATCTCGGACACGTGGATGAGGCCTTCAACGCCAGGAGCGATCTCGACGAACGCACCGTAGT
>JAEEGH010015044.1_pt1 | contig 16872 bp, 5 predicted proteins | sample 9134181 | NCBI WGS metagenome assembly JAEEGH01 (sample SAMN16246544, study PRJNA631951) | gut metagenome | biome: gut microbiome; feature: rumen; material: DP-attached | host: Bos | place: Iran: Karaj | collected 2018-10
ATCCTCGCCTTTGTTTTACCAGAGGAGTAACTTCACGTGCCGCAATTGTACATAGGGACCGTCCTTATTCCTTTCACTCCCCCGCGTTCAACTACGCGGCGCTCCGTTTCTCTCAAGAGCAACAAGATCCAGCATTGTCACTATAAGGATTAACCGTTTCATCTATTGCATTCTTTTCTCTCGTTCTCGGACCAGCTTCACCGGGCCAAGCAGCCCGGAGCAGAGCGGATGGTCCGTCCCTCTCCAGTGCCGCCAGGTGACGAATGTGTCGCGACCTGTCGGACTCGGCAATCCTTTCTCAACCCATTCGGGGATTTCTTCAATGGCATCGCCGTGGACTGCGCTCTTTTTCCACATGCAGTCATCCGGCTTGCGGTCATCGTCGATGAGTTTGTTTGGCCATCTGTTCGTCACGCGGATGGAAACGTCAAGCACAGATCCTTTGACGGCATCGGAGACGTCGACTCTGAACGGCGGCTTCCACAAGGCAGGATAAACATGGCCATTCACGACAACGGTTGCGAAGTCACGGACATCTCCGAGATCTAGAACAAGACGATCCAAAGAGACTGCATCCGTCAAGTTGATCCGCCTCCGATACAAAGCCGATCCGGAGAAGCTTCGGATGCGTTTCTCATCATGTTTCGTCCAATCGACGAGCCTATCGAAGCGGACCTGCTCTGGCGCACCCTTCGCCAATGCATTGGGGCGGAAGGCATTCGGGAACTCCACCATCCAACTACCATCCATGGGGATTTCTTGAACCACATCATAGCGTTTTTCCAGCGGCACTCTCTCCGCGGCCGCCCGATTACGGAACATCACGAACATGCTGCCGCAGACAGGAAGATTCAGAACAACTTCCGTACGGCCATCCACTTCTCGCCAATCTCGCGCGCGAAGAATCGTCCTGTTTTCCGGATCCCAAAGTTCCGGGATCCGCCCTTTCCCGTCGCGAAGCGAAACCTTGAATTCCATACTTCCACGGTTATTCGCGGCGATGAAATACCAATCTGCGCCAATCGCAGCATCGCGCCGATGGCACCATACGGGATTGAGCCCACGCTCTATCCGCTCGGGCACAATCAGGCAATCAGGACGAACGCCTTTGGCGGCGAGTTTCCCGGGAAGCGACTTCTCCTCGCCCGTGCGGAACACCAGTGCATATTGCGCGCCAGACGGCGCGACGAATCGTCCGTCCCTCTCGACAAGATCGGCAAGGCCGTCCTTCGAAATATAGTCGACATTGTATCCTGGCGGTGGTTTAGGGCAACCGTTCTGACTGTCGGAAACATCGCCGCCAAGATTCGGCACATCGTCGCCGCAATACCACAACAGATCCGAGACATCACGCCCGGCCTGGAGCAGGAACTGGCAACGCGTCTGATACGCGATCCATTCCTTCCCCTCGCCCCACCAGGTCTGCGTTCGGTCGAAATGCATTCCCCATTTGCCCATCGTCATCCCCGGCAGTCGCGGCACATCCGTCCAAGGCTGATGCACGAATCGATGGTAGATTATGCGGTTCACGCCAGACGCAAACGCCGCGTCGCCCTGCGCTTTGAGGTGGAATGGCAACGTCATCCAGCCCCCTGAGCCAGGGCCTTTATTGCCGCCTCCTGGGCGCGATCCGCTCGCGGTGAACGCCTCCGCCCCGACAATGCTTCGTCCATGCACATGGGCAAGCGACGAGGCGAGCTTCGCGTTCCGGCACTGGTTCTGGTAGGGGTTGCCGGCACTCGACCAGAACTCGCACATCGGTATGTCGGCATTGCGTCCATAGCGGAGATTGTCTGCAGGACAATTCCCGTACGGTTCGAGTGAGAGCATGAGCCCCCGCTTGTGGCATTCGCGCGCAAGAGCGTCGCCGTAGTTCTCGGCGAAGAGGTCGGCTATCACGCGGCGGTAATCGGCGAGGAAATCCTCGGATCTGGCGACGGATCCCACGATGTAGCCAAAGAAGACGGGCAGATAGGGTATGATGTCGTATCCGGCACGCTCCTTGAAAATCTTCTCGAAACCGTCAGTCCATGTCTGCGATCCCACCTCGTAGCTATCCACGAGTATGTTGTTGAGCCCGTACTCGCCGTGACCTACGAGGTCTGGGCCAAGGTAGTCGCATAGACGCTGGACGTATGCCTTAAAATGCCTCGAGAGCGCGGCGGCCGACAACTTGTCCACTTCCAGTCCAACACCATACGCAGAGGCTGGGTGGTTCTTCCGTCCATTACCCCGGTAGCCTACACGGTATACCTTCCAGCTCCCATTTTCCGGCGGAGTCCAGTCTATTGTGCCGTCGGAACGCAAGTGGTCGGAGATGTCGATGACGACAGCCGGATCGACGACCTGCTCCGGCGTCGTCACGAAATCGTCTCGGGAGACCTCATATCGGTAATCGAAGCGCTTCGCATCAAGATTCGACAACCGTACCATGGCCGTGGGGCGCAGATCACGCACTGCCAGCATGTCGCTTTTCATCCCCTTCTCGAAGATATACTTGACACGCACCTTTCTGAATTCAAGGGGCTTTTCGAATACGATCACCTGCTCCTTGAAGTTCCGCACACAGTTGACGCAGGCGTTGGCCTTGTATTCACCGGCCTTAGACCATGTGACGCCGTCATTGGAGATCTCCACCTCGAAGTGACCATACAGCCCATACGTGTCTGACATCTCGAAACGGTACAACAGGCCGGCCGCAGTCATCAAATCTGCCGACGAGTATTCCGCTTCGCCCCATCCCCTGCTCGTAGATTCTCCGCGAAAGACTGTTCGCTCCGCCGCCGGAGCCTTGAAAGCGATTACCGCGATGTCGCGGTAGAACGGGTGTGACGGCAAAACATCCGGTCTCTTTCCGCCCTCCGCCCACACGACCTCCTTCATGCCGTCCTCGGGCTTCACCCAAGGTCCACCCGAGGAACTCCAGCCCGAACAGTTGGGCAGGCAAATCTCGAGCCCAAGACGCTTCGCCTCGACCGCCGCATGACGGATTAGCTCGAACCATTCCGTGGAATTGAACTTGACCGGCCCCGCCGGCATGTCGCATCCAGCGTCGAACATCTGCACGCCGCCAATGCCTATCTCGGCGAGAGCCTCAAAGTCCTTGGTGATTCCAGACTTCGTGGCATTGCCATTCATGACATGGTACCAAGTGTGCGGCTTGGCCGCATGAGGAGGATCACGAAATCCACGTTCAAGGGCATCCTCGGGCCGTGCGGCGCACAGCACCTCAGCCCCCAGCAGACCAGTCCATGCCAGAATCTTCAGTATGCGGCATATCTGCTTTTCGACGCGTTCGCTTGTCATTTCTGTAATCTCAAAACAGCCTGACGATTGGGACTTTCAAAATAGCGGCACTGATCGATCGCTGTGATGCGCACTTGCGCGTTGAACGGAACCTCAAGCCCGGGCTTCGGCTCGAGGCCGATCTCGGGCCACGAAAAGTCCGCCGCTATGTCATAGTGCGGGCGGCCCTTCTCCTGCCGCTCCGCCATCCGGTCGAAGACGCGCCCGTTCACAGTGAACCGCACTCCGTCCCCCTCGCCCCACACCTTGCCGATGGCGACCTTGTCGGTCATCATGTGGATGATCCTGAGGCGGATGTGGAGTCCCGCCTCGTCCCACCACAAGTCACCGTTCATCGGGCTGGAGCCGTAGATGCGCCCTTCCGCGTCGCGGTCCAGCGAGAACCGGTAACCAGGCGCCGAACTCTTCACCTCGGGCCGCTTCACCGGTTGCACGGGCACCTCCGGCGGCGGTTCTTCCCTGCTGCCCCACGGACCGAAGAAAGTATTGTTCTTCCATTTGCCGATGGCGTCAGGCGAAGCAACTGAATAGGTTCCCGAATAGCACACGCGATTCCCCTCGAAGACGCAGTCCCGGCTGCCCTGGAACGAAAGATGTATGTTCCCCTCAATCACGAAGGTGTTATTCCTCACAATCTGACCGCGTCCCATGTGCATGTGAATCGGCAGTCCAACGTCCGTTGTGATGTTGTTCTCGTAGAGGTTGTTCTGGCTGCCTTCGTCGCAGTAGAATCCGCATCCGCCGTATCCGCCTTTGATCGTGTGGACGTCGGAGACGATGTTGTTGCGGAAGACGCTGTTGCGGACTCCGCCGTAGAACGCCGCGCCGTCGGAAAGCTCCCGCATCACGCGCATCACGCGGTTCTCCTCGTACACCGAATCGCTGTACACGAGAAATCCGCTGTAGGGGCCGTCCGAGACCGTGTTGCGCCACACGTGCGAACCCTTCCCGCCTGTCATCACGCCGCACCCGCTCTGATACGCCACTCCGAAGCGCTGGACGACGTTGGAAACGAACTCAAAGTTGGCGCCGCTCGCAACGGCCGCGACGCACCCGATGTCGGTGAAACGGCATCGTGAGACGCGTCCGTTGTCGCTGCCGACCTTGAGAGCAGTTCCGCCTATATGGTCGAACGAGAGTCTGTCGAGGCGGACATCGGGGCATGCACCGACGAACTCCACGGCGCCCGGAAGATCGAGCCCGGCGAAACCTGCGCGCATAAGAGGTGGAGTAGTCCCCGTGAAGGACAATCCCTTGAACACAACCCCTTTGGCTTTCCGAATGCGAAGGAGAGTCTGAACGACGGGGAATCGGATATCGAGCTTTGCAATGTCCTCGCCCGGCCTGGGGCGATACACCACCTTCCCGCGCGTGCGGTCGAGATACCACTGTCCCGGCTCCTTCATGCCCTCGCGCGTGTTGTACACAATGTAGTCCTTCCTGTTCCAGATGCCCAGCGGCGGGATGGCCTTGAGGAACCAAAGTCGGTTTTCCGCAACAACGTTCGAAGCGACTCCGCAGAGCGACTCGCTCCAGACGTGAAAGACCCGCACCTCCGCGTTGCGCGCGTCGAAGCCGGGACCGATGTCCTTCGGGTCATATTCGAGCGAGCGCGTCTCAAGGTCGGTTGGCTTGCGGCTCCAAAATCCCTCCATTGAGCTTCGCATCTTGAGATCCTTTGGATCGTTGCGCATCTTGAAGCGTAGGCCGCCGCCGGGCAGTTCGGCACGCGGCGCGAATGCGCCATTCACGAAAAGCGTGCGGCCGTCGGCGCCATCGCGCACCTCAGGGACATCGGCTGCGAAGAGTCCGTCGCCATCCGCCTTCCAATCCACAAGGCGGCGGTCTCCACGCAGGCACGCGCGCCCGCCCACGGCTCGGACGCACAGCCCCGCATCGCGAGCATCGAGTTCCAAAGTCTTGGTCATCTGATAGTCGCCGGGCATCAACTCCACCATGCGCGGCGCAGGCAGCTTCCGCACAGCCGCCAAGGCCCTCTCAAGCGTCCGGAACGGCTTCGCACGAGAGCCGTCACCAGCCCGGTCGTCGCCTTTCGGCGACACCCTCACGATGCCGCGCGGCGTAGTTGACGGCACAACGTCTCGCACGGGAACGAACGCGAGCTCGAGGAGATCCAGCACGGCACCATGCGGCTTCACGATTCTGAAAGCCCGAGCGGTGACGGGCTTCTCGAAGACGATTTCGTTGACGGCATCCTCTCGTACCTTGCCGATCACGGCGATTCTGCGGGGGGAGTCGAATGAATCATCGTCCGAACATTCAACGAACGCCCCTTCGGCACGATCCGTTCCGCCGCCTGTAACGAACGCGAATCGGGCGACGAACCTCACGGCGCGAATCTCGACGGGATCGGCAAAGGTCTGGCCACACCATCCTTCGTTCCCCTGCGCCTCGAATAGCGTGTCGAGCCGGCCGTCGAAGAGGTTGTCGGGGCCATGTCTCTCATCAAAGAGATCCCCGACGGCCTGCTCGCAAGCCGAACGGCCGGGATCCAAGCGCCCGAGGTCGACCCACTGCGACGTTCCCGAATTCCGACGTGCGCGAACGCGCAGTTCCGCCGCGCCTTTGAGCGGCACGCGCAAAACCGGGCGCCCGCGCCAGCCGATGTTCCACGGATAGGGCTTGACCTCGACCGCCGTAGGGCTCCACGGCTTGGATGCGTCGGCGCGGACCTCCACCTCCCATCCAATGTCGTCGGGGTCCTTCTCGAAGACGGCCAGTGCGGCACCGTTGATAGCCCCGCTGAAGACGACCTTGGGCGCATCGCACACGAAATTCCCGCGCAGGGCAAGGTTGGAGACGTCCTCCCCGATTTCAAAGACAGGCCGCCGCCCGCCACGCGGGACGACGAACCGGTTGCCCTCGAAGCAGATGTTCGAGACATGGCGCAGGCGAATCGAACCGCTTGTGGGCAGACGGTCGCCGCGCAGCCCGGTGCACTCTATGCTGTTACGGCGGAAGACGATGTCTCGCCCGAAATTGAACGCCGCCGCGTAGGACAACGAATCACGGAACGTGCAGCCCTCCACGAGTATCCGCGACACATGCGACTTGTCCGCGTCCGATATCCTGACGTTTGGCGGCAGTCCAAGGCAGGTGACAAGATCGGCCCCCATGTTCCAAGGACAGTCCAACTGGTGCCCCATGCAGTTGTTCTCGAAGCGGCAGTTGCGCACCACAAGGTTCGTGACTCCCGTCCCCTCACACCAATAGGTCATCGTGTAATCGGCAAGGAGACGTACCGCATCGCCGTTCGTGCGGCGGAAGACGCAGTTTTCGATCGTGATGTCGGAGGCGTTGAAGAGGCAGCGCTGCTCGTTGTCCTCTATGACGGCATTGCGGACTATCACACGGTCGCAGGACGCCGAGCGGTCGAATACGAGAAAGTACGGACCCGTGCCCGCAGTTGAATGGCTAGGATCGCCGCCGGCTGCGGGCAGCGGCCGGTCGAAGACGATGCGAGAGTCTTTTATCGCAACCACTTTTCCGCGCCATCCTGTGGCATGGAACGTCGGGAACCGAAGTTCCACCTCGTGTCCCACTCCCGGCATGAAGTATATCGCCCCGCGCTTGAGAATCACCTCGAGTTCGCGCTCGCCGACGGGCTTCGCGACGGTGAATCGGTCGTGCACGTTGATCACATCGTCCTGCCCGTGCGAGGTCTGGAGCCCATCGATGATGGCTCCTCCCATGGAATGGGAGAAATGGATCGTGTCGGCGGAGCATGAAATGGGATGGCGCAGATCGCGCGGCTTGAACCTGACATTGCGGAGAATCCAGTTGCGCTGCGAACCGTCGATGTAAACGCCGAATCCGAAACAGGCATAGACGTTCACATCATGCAGTTCGAGATCCTCGTTGGAATCGAGCGTGAACCCGCCCTTCCCGTAATAACGGTGCGCGATCCGCACATGCTCGCCCACATGGCGCATCTTCACATGCGCGCGATTTGCCTTTGCATTGCCACCCACTGCGTTGGGGCCGCCCCAATGCGGCTGCGAACGGTCGAATACAGATGGATACACGCGCACATGGACAGGGTCGACCCATTCGCTCTTGGCACCCATATCCCCCTCGTACGTTCCCATCCACCAGTTGCTGTTGCGCTCGCCGAACGTGGAGAAGTCGGCGGACATCTGGTTCAGAGGCGGCACCGGGAATGCCGTGCCGGAATAAGGATGCCGATCGCCGTGGCCGAACAGCTCGAACTCCACAGCCGAGGCGAAATCCGCAGTGTCGTCGACATGGATCTTGGTCACACGCGCACCCGTGGCGAGAGGGGCTGTCCGCCAGTCCCAGTCCATGTCAAACCCACCCATCCTCATGCGCCGGCAGTTGCGAATGACGAAATTGGCTCGGGAAGTATCGTGGTGCCAGCTTGGGACGATCGGATATGTGGGCGGCCGGCGGAAAACGAGCTCGGCCCCCGCGCCATCAAAGACAAAATCCTCAAAGCCGTCAAGCATCACGCCCTTCGGCCCGAAGCAGCGGTAGACGCCCGAGGCAAGAACGAGTCGGCCTGCCTTAGCCTTCTTGGCGGCGTCCAATGCGCGCTGGATGGCGGCGCCGTTGTCGTCGTTCGTCACGGAGAAGCCGAAATCCGCCGCATAGACCGTTCGGCCGTTTGGACGCGGCGGCGACACGACTATCTCCCCGGCCCCTGTCGCCACAGGAACAATCATGGTGGCATCTCCAACATTCTCATCAACGGAGATCGACCGCAGCCGCTCCACCGCCCCGTAGTTTCCATAGGACGAATCAGAGGCCGTGCCGATTGACGGAATCGCCTCGGAGACCACTTTGCGGTGCAAAGCCTCGAGGTCGCGCTGCAGCGCAGGAACCTGCACGCGCACGGAAGCATACGTCGCGCGGATGTCCTTCAGCCGCGCCGCGCGGGCGGAATCCGTCCCCTTCGCGAGTTCGCCGTCCACCCACTTCACCACAGCGGCGGCGGCGGGCGCGATGTCAGCAAGGTCCACCTCCTTCCCCGTCATGCCCTTCACGAACCTGTCGCAGTAGACGAGCGCGCGGATGCGCTCCATCTCCTTTCTGACCGGCGTGAGCGCCTTGCGAAGCGCCTGCATCCTGGCATTCTGCTCGAATAACGCCTCCACTCCGTCGACGGTCAGCGCGGAGACCGGCACCTCGCCTGCCGCCGCGAGTATCGCCGCCGCCATGAAGCGATTGCCCGCCTGGCCGGGATGTATGCGATCATTGCCGGAATAGTGGAGCCCCGTACGTCGTTCCTTCTCGAACGCGGTCATCGGCCTATGGAGTTCAACAAGCCCGATCCCCTTTTCGGCCGCAATCCTCCGGCAGACTTCGGCGAAGTCCGCAATTCCTATCTCGTTCGCATTCGTATACACCGGACTCTTCAAATCGACGGAATACTCGTCATACGGCGAAGGCGTCATGAGGTCGACCTTCAGACCTCGGGCGAGGAGCATTTCCACTAGAGTCGACATCCCCCTCTTGTAGGACTCCCGCCGCGCCTCATGTCGCTTGCGCATGAAAGGCGTGTAGTCTGGCGACTTCCAACTATTGTAGGCGTTGTCGTTCATGCCCAGCATCACGATCACGCGGTCTGGCTTCATCGTCATCAAGTCACAGTCTATCCGGTCCTGAGCCCCCCACACGCCATCTCCCGCCGTGCCGTAGTTCATGAAATACGGCGCCTTCGCGCCGCGCGCACAGTCCATGTAGAGCTGGGCCTCGGCGATATAGTGGTTGAAGGCCGTGATCGAATCCCCCAGGAAGGCCACGCGTTCGCGATCCGCGAACGGACGGATTCCCGCCGCCATTGCCGTTGCGGCCAGAAGCGCAGCCGCAACGATCATCAGTTTCTTCTTCATTGCACTCCCTTCTCCAATCCTCTAACCAGCTTCACCGAACCAAGCAACCCGGAACTAAGCAGATGACCAACCCCTCGCCAATGCCGCCAGGTGACGAACGTGTCGCGACACCATTCAGCGGAAGTCGATGGTCATCCCCCTCTCGGTCCTGAGCCGCACATTGGTGAAGAGATAGCGGGCCTGGTAGATGTAGCTGGAAAGATTGTCGGACGTGCTGCAAAAGCCCACATAGACTTCGGAGCCGAAACGCCCCTCCGCGTCGTCGTATGTCGCGACGGTGGTCCAGTTGCCCTGCACAGCTCCTCCCGAATCCAGTGTGCCGCGGCGAGCCTTCAGGACGAACCGACTCCCGTCGCGCTCGATCCGAAGCCAAGTGTACTCCTGATTGTTGTAGGCTATTTCGGAACGCTGCGAGGAGACAAGGTAATTACTCTCCAGAAGTTTCTGATCCTGGGCTCCGGACGCCGCGCGGCAGCGGGCATTCACGCCCGCATTGCGGGCAAGACGGTAAACGAGCAACGACGCGCCGTCGCCGCGCATGCCGCCGTTCATGTTCGCGCTGATGAAAAGACCTCCGTATTCGGAGAACATCTGCGGCGCATAGACGTCGGCCTCGATCGTGAACACGCGGCCTTTGATCTTCTTCCAGGCGAACGCGCCATGCTGATAGACCGAGACGGGACTGACATCGGCCTCGGAGATCGTGAACGCGTCCTCGCGCTGCTGCGCGATGTAGCCGCGCTTGTTGGAAACCGTGCCGAACCGCCAGCCCTCCTTGCCGTAAGTCTCGGGATCGGGCGAAGCGGCGGGCTTCAGCTGTGAGACGGGGATCACCACGCTCTCCGTTTCCCCGGGGAGCGTCCACTTGAGCACGCAGGACTTCGCGCCTGCCCCGGGATTCCACCACGCGCGAATCTGATGCTCTCCGGCGGTGAGTGTATAGTCGGCGCGAGTACGCGTCGTCACGGCGCCACTGGTGGACTTCCAATCGTTCAGCACCGAGCAGATCGACGTGTCCCACGAGCCCTGGCCGAGTGATCCCTGATCGATCCTCACATCGCCGTCAAGCTCAAGCATGAAGCCGTCCGTCGCCTCCACCGTGAAAGTGTAGTCGCCTGCGATCGGCACGATCAACCTTCCCTTCCACGCGACAAGAACGTTGTCCGCCGCCGCACCGTAGATTGCCTCGCCGGACGCCTTCGCGATGTTGATTCCACTTGCAATCTCGCTACCCAGAACGGTCTGCGCCGGATTAAACGACGCGCTCGGCGCCGGTGCGCTGTACGTCGCGAGAAGCCCCGTTCCATCACCTGCCACATACCAGAGCACAGCCGTTTCCGGGGAATACTTCGTAACCCCGTCCTCCACCACCTTCACGCGATAATAGTAGTATCTTGTGCCAACAACGGTGGCCGTCGAATCCATGGTTCCCAACGAATCCAATCCGAAGGACCCCAGCTCCGACCATGCACCGTCTTCGCCGGCCTTGCGTTCGAGGACGTAGCCCGTGACGTTGAACCCAGGCGTCCAGGCAAGCTGGATGCCGCCCGCCGCACGGGAGGCGGTCAGCCGCTCAGGAGCGATCAGCTGCGCCGCCGACACATCGTCTTCGTCATATCCCCAGAACGTGATCTCTATCACATTGCCCCAATTGCTCGCGGCCGCGTCCGATGCGTTCTTGTGGATGAACGCATACTGGTAGGAGGCCGCGCCCGGATTGGCTACGGGGAAAGCATACCAGTGGTTGAAGTAGCTTGAATTCCCGCCGCCCGGCTCTGTGTTGCGGGAAAGTTCCACATGGTTCGGATCGTCGGAAGTCTGTGCTCCCGCCGTGTTTTCAGGCTGCACGTTCGCCCCCCAGAGACTGACAGGCGTGTTGATTCCGAAACCGGAAGGACGGGATAGAACCCAGGCGCAGGAGATATGGCAAGCGCTGCCGAGGTCAAGCCCCATCAGCGGATTGGCCGTCGTGACAACGAAACCGCTGTCGAACCGACCGTCGAACGCACGCGATGTCGGATAGCTAGAGTTCATCTGGGAGTCTGCAAGCACCAAAACGCCGGAGAAGAGCGTCGTTGGCGCGGTCCAATCGCGCTCAAGACAGCGAGGGTAGAGATATGAGACGGCAGGCGTAGCGTATTCAATGGATGCGCCAGACTTCATGCGGGCTCCGAAGCGCACCCGATACCAGTATGTCGCGCCAGTGGTGCTGGCAGAAGCATCCGTCAGCTGCGTCATGGTGGCATTGCCCTCGGACACCACCGCCCACGGGCCGCTGGATGAGAACGCACGCTCGACCGTCCAAGAATCGACATACAACCAATCAGCAGAGATCGCAATCTTCGGGGATGCGCTGTTGTATGCACTCTGCGAGACCGTCACGGAGAAGGCGTTCGAATCAGGACGGTCGGAGTATGCTTCAAGCTCGCAGAAGTCGATCCACTTCCCGGAGGTGACGGCCGTCACGCGCACATAACGCCCCTGGACAATTGCCGGGAACGCCCAATCGACCGCGCCACCAGTCGCGGAGCTGTAGGCGACCGCCGTCGAGGCTATCAACGTCTGCGCGTTCGACATGTCGGCATTGTCCGAAATCTTTATCTCAGCCCCGATCACACGATCCGAAAAGGCAAGCCGGGGGATGATGCGAATACCGGAAATGTAGCATGTGCGCCCATAGTCAAGCTGGAGAAACTCAGTCTTTGACGGATCGAGTTCGGCGACTTCGTCCTGCCGGCCATTCGCGAGAATCGTAAGCCCACCTGTCGGCGAACGCGCGGTATCCGATTTCGAGTAGGCCGAGACCGCCAGCGGAAACGGTTCCACGCGCACATCATCCCATGTGATCCACTCCGTCGAATCCATGCCGTCGGTCGCCCGGAAGCGGACATCGACATTTGACCTGAGGGCTGTTCTGTACGAGAAGTAGACGCCCTTGCCCTTGTCGGTTCCACCAGGCCCCAACTTCGCCGCGGACACAGAGACCGCCGCGCTCCATTCGTCCGCCGACGCACCATGAGGCTTGATGCTTACATCGCACGAGGTCAGCTGCAAGGCCGTGCTTCCTGTCATCGACATCTGCAGGCAACCATTCATGTAGGCCACCACTGCAACCTTGCAGTTGGCGTTAGTCGCGATAGTGTCCGCTCGCAGCGCGGCACATCCGATTCCCATGACGGCCAGCAACAACATCATCGACTTCTTCATTTTTCCTCTCCTTCTTTCACATTCTTTATTTTGCATCAAGACAATCTTCATTTCCGGAACTCGAGAACCGCTATGCCGTTCGGCGCGAGGTTCACCGCGGCGCTGCCGCCGACGCACTTCATGCCCGCGACGGACACCTCGCCGGACGCCGCCCTGTCGCGGGGCGTCGTGACCACCACTGCGACGCAATCTCCCTCGGTGTAGCCAGCCGCCAGGAGTCCGTTCTTCGTGTCGAGCGTTATGCCGTCAGGCCCGGTGAAACGACCCGTCAGCAGAATCGGATGCTCCGCGCGCAGACGATTGATCTCGGCGAGCTTGCGCTGATAGGCAGGCGTCTCGTCGATGAGGCCGCGGCAGCGGTAGATCTCCACGTCGCTCCTGAGCCCGACGAGCAGGTTGTGGTTGACGCGCCAGGGGACGTTGAACTCGTCGCGTATCTCGCGGTCCGAGATGACGCATTCGGGGAATGCGTAGCGCGCCCAGTCCGTGAAGTCCTCGGGGCCGGTCGCGCCGATCAGGTTGTGCATGTAGTCCACGCTCTGCGCGCAGCAGTCCACGAAGCATTCCGTTCCGATGGCGAAGTCGTGCAGGCCCTTCGCCTCGATATAGTCCCGGAGATGCGCAAGCGCCTCGGCCTTCGCCGCGATCGTGCGCACATTGGGCACGGGGAACTCCCCCGACGTGTCCCAGTTGGCACCGGGCTCGCAGTAGCCGAGCTGGTCGAAGAATACGCCGCTCGAGCCGAAGTCTATCGCCCTGTCGACGGCCTTCTCGAGGAACCGCATCCATTCAGGATTGCGGTGGTCGGCCGTGGCGAAGGTCCGCGCGTTGTAGAGCTTCGTGAAGGTGCCCGTGCCGGCGAAGCGGTATTGCTCCGTGTAGATGTCGCCGTTCTGCGTCTTGTAGGAGATGCGCCTGCCGGGGCCCTTAGTGAAATAGTCGCTCTCCGTGTCGATGAGCTTGCCGTTGAAGTAGAGGAGGAAGTTGTTGCCCTTGGCCCGGTAGCCGGCGATCGCACGCTTCCAGCCTTCGTCCCCGCCCCACTCCGGCTCCGTCTCGAAGTAGGAGTCTGGATAGCCGTTGTCCATGCCCCGGCGCCACCATCCGAAGCAGAGGACGGTGTCGAGGCCCGCGTCGGCGCCGGCCTTGAGGATCCGTCCGTTCAGGTCCGCCGGGGTGTACATGTCTTCGCCGTACTGGTGGCGGAAGATTATCCGCTGCCAGCCGGTCATCTTCTTGACCCAGTCGGGCGGCGTGCGCTTCTTCCACCACGTGTTCGCCCAGGCGCGATACTGCTTGGCCGTCTCGCGCCAGTCTCCAGGATAGGGGCGCACAATGTTGCAGTCGTTGCGCCAGACGGATCCGCACATCACGTTCGGGTATTTCGCCAGGCCCGCCTCCAGCCGCGTGAAACGCCCTTCTTCGTCAGGCCAGCACCGGAGGATGTGGATGGTGTCCTGAAACGACCGGTCGTGCGATCCAAAATAGAGACCCTCTTTTTCGGTGATGAACGCGAAGCAGTTGCCAGTGGTGTGCGAAGGATACTTTAGGGTTCCGTAGTGGGGCATGTCAAGCTGACGGAACTTCTGGTCCGGCCCCATGTACGGCGGGGACCAGCCAGGCTTGCCGATGCGCTTGAGCGGATCCTTGATCCGCACGCCGCCGAGATGCGTGGTCAGAAGCTCCGCGCCGAGGGGCAGAACACAGTCCCCGACGAGCGGATAGTGGAACTCGCGCACGATGGAATGGGGTTCTTGGTTGTCGATCTCAGCTGCGAACCGCACCGAACCATCCTTGTCCTGCGACACGGTCAGCTCCAGACGCACCGCAAGCGTCTTGCCCCGGTATCTGAGCGATGGATAGGAGAGCCGTATGCGGCCGTCCTTCAGCGCCACGGACGGCGTCTGGTCTGAAGCCTCCACGGAGATCTCGCGCTCCTCGCGGACCTGCGCGACGGGCGTCCCGGGCGGCGTGAAGCGCTTGTCGAAGTAGAGGCGCCACAGGCCACCCTTCCCGGCCCATTCGTGGCCGGTCGCCTTGCACACAAGCGACACGAGCTCGCCCTTCGCGCCGATCTCGACGCGGACATTCGCGTCCTCAAGCGCCGCCGCCTGCGCCAGGAGAGGGCAGCAGAGCAACAGGACGACAGGACAAGACAACAAGGACTTTCTCATTTCATTTTCCCTTTAAAACTTTCCAGCGAGGGCGACACCCCGCTGTGAAACACGCACATTATACCATAAAACGCGTATGGCCACGAACAAATCCGTGCACGAATCAAGCAAATAATTCTATACAGTTTCGGCAATGATGTGATATACTATCACGCATGAAACGCAGAAAAACAGTTCTTGTCGCCGTCTCTTCCGCCCATGCGGCATCGCGTCAGAAACTACGCGGAATCTATCGCTATGCAGCCCGCAAGGACGATTGGGACATAGCGCTCGTGCGTTCGTCAGAAGATCTCACAAGGCAGTTTCTAGCAGAATGTGCGAATGGAGAAATCGATGGATTCATCCTTTCGTCCGATGAATGTTCCGCAAATATCAGCCACATCGTTCCAATTGACAAACCGATTGTCGCGATCGAAGTAGGAACAGGCATTGACCCTAAACGCAATCCCGGAAACACAATTATTCTCACAACCGACAATGTTGCCATCGGAAAGATGGCGGCAGAGCACTTCCGCTCTCTGGGCCGATTCGCCTCGTTCGTCTACATCCCAGACGAGATGAACCGCAACTGGTCGTCAATTCGCGGAGAAGCATTCATGAAAGCCGTCTCGTCGAATCATAGCCACATTGAAACCTACGATGATTCGAAGGAGACGCTTACAGCATTCCTGTCAAGGCAGATGCGACCTGTTGCCGTGTTCGCAGCCTGGGACTTCCTTGCAGCAAAAACCATTCGAGCATGCCACGAAGCGAAGTTGTCCGTGCCGTCTCAGGTGTCCGTCCTAGGGGTGGACGACGACGACCTCGTATGCGAATCCGTCAGGCCGCCGCTTTCAACGATCCTCGTCGACCGCATCACGCAGGGGACAATAGCAGCCAAAACGCTTGACGCGATGATGGATGCCCCACGGCGCGTCAAGCGCGTGAACTACGTCTGCCACCCGCTCAAAGTCGTACAGCGGGAATCCACTATCGGCACTTCTCCCGGTGACGTCCTTGTCGATCGAGCTGTAAGATTCATCCACGACAACGCGATGTCGAACATCAGTGTTAAAGATGTGGCCGAGGCACTCGGCGTTTCGCGCAGACTTCTCGATCTGCGCTTCGCCGAATCGGGGTTTGGCTCCGCTTCGAAAAACATCCACAAGGCTCGGATTTCCGTCGTCAAGCAACAGTTGAAGCAAACATCGCTTTCCGAATCACGTATTGCAGCAAGCTGCGGATTTACGAGCGTGGGCGCATTGCGCAACCAGTTCCGCCGCGTCTGCGGCATGTCGATGTCGGCCTATCGGCAGACAACCGGCACCATCTAGGCCGGTTCTTGAACTCAAACACGAAGACAGCCTCGGCGTCTCAATCACAGCTCCTCCAGCAACCGGCGAAGCCCCGCGGCCTTCTCCTTCGCCTTCGCCGCGCGCTCCATCGCCGAATTGTCACCGGCGAACTTGGCGTAGGCGTTGATGACCTGCGGCTGCGGCGTCTCCAGCTCCTTGATGGCAGTCTTCAGCTCCGCGATCAACGGCGCGCACTCCGCGTCGCGTCCGAGCTCCCTGAGGGCCTTGACGCGCCAGTAGTCCATCTCGCCCGCGTGTATCCAGCCCTTGAGGGATTTCTCGAGCTCCGCCTTGTAGCCGGCCTCGTCGCCAAGCGCCTTCTTGCACTGCGCCATGAAATAGCGGCTCTTCGGCTCCGTGCCGGCGTCGCCCGGACGCCCCGCCTGCAGGTTCGACGGGTACGTGTTCGCGCGCTCGAAGTACGCGAGCGCCTCCTTGTTGCGCCCTTCCGCCATCAGTTCGCGACCGCGCCCGAGGTTTGCCGCCACGAACGGCGCGAGCAGTCCTTCGCCGCCTTCCCACACGTGGAAGCGGCGCCCTTGCAGGATCGCAAGCGCGGCATCGTACTTCTTCACCTCGTTGTACAGGTAGGCCATGCGCAACATGCACGCGTCGTACTTCTCGGCGGTGGCGCGGTACTTCTCCATCGTCGCCAGACGCTCAGCCGCAGGCATGTTCAGCTTCTCGGCGAGCTTGTCCATCTCCTCCAGCGCGCGGAAGTTCGCTGGATCCGCCGCCATCGCGCGCACGTAGAAATCGTAAGCCTCCTTGGACGCGATGCCGGACGGCACGCCCGTATTGGTGAAGTACGTGCCGGGATGCGCCGTTCCGAAGCCGAGGCACCGAAGCGCGAGCGCGTGGTTCGGGTTAATCTTAACCGCTACGCCCCATGACGCGAGAGCTGCGTCCTTCTGGTCCATGTTCCACAGGATCTCGCCAAGGTAGTAGTGCGTGTTGGCGCACGCCAACTTGTCTTCG
>JAEEGH010015046.1_pt1 | contig 16871 bp, 14 predicted proteins | sample 9134181 | NCBI WGS metagenome assembly JAEEGH01 (sample SAMN16246544, study PRJNA631951) | gut metagenome | biome: gut microbiome; feature: rumen; material: DP-attached | host: Bos | place: Iran: Karaj | collected 2018-10
CCTGCTGTAGAAGGTGTGCGTGATGGACGAAGTGTAAAATACGAAGTTCTGAAAAATCAAAATATTCCCTTTCCTCCACTGGCAGAACAGCAGAAAATTGCAGAAATTCTTTGCAAACAAGATAGAATAATTTCTCTCAAACAAGAGCTGTTGGAACAGAAACAGCAACAAAAAAAATGGCTCATGCAGAAACTTCTGGAAGTTCCTTACACAAATGCTGATTGTGAAGAAAAATTCTCGCTTGGTGGTGTGGCGATTGATAAGAGCGGATGGAAGAAAGAGAGATTGGGCCGTATATGTACAATTACTGGTCGAATAGGATTTCGTGGGGATACGAGGGATGATATAACTTCAAGTGATAAAGGTGTATTATCGTTAAGTCCAAGTAATATTATTGATGGCCAATTAAATATGGAAGATTCTACCTTCATCACATTAGAAAAATATCTGGAATCTCCAGAAATAATGATACAAAAACATGATATTGTATTTGTGAAAACAGGTTCAACTTTTGGAAAAGTTGGTTATTTAGATACTATTTATCAAAAGGCAACCATTAATCCTCAGTTAGTAATAATTCGTTCTAATAATTTAGTAAGACAAAATCTCTTAAATTACATTTTAAAAAGTGACTATTTTCAAAACTTTGTTAATAAGATTGTTGTTGGCGGAGCAGTACCAACTTTATCACAAGAACAATTATCAAAAATAATGATTTCTCTTCCCCCTCTCCACGAACAAAAAATTATCGCACAAGTGCTTTCTACCGCAGATAAAGAAATCGCCTTGCTAAAATCGAGTATAGAACAAGAAAAACAAAAGAAAAAATCACTTGCACAACTTCTGCTTACGGGAACTGTGCGGGTAAATACTTAAAATGACAATATGAATCTTAAAAGTCACAAAATTTGACTTGAGTGAAAAAGAGGACTTTGATGAAAAAGAATGAACTTAAAATATCGCATGGAGAACTTTGGTATACCTATTCGACGTATATAACAAGTTTTCCTTCTTCTTTAGAATCTTTTGGAAAGCTTTTAGTTGCTAAAGGTTTGATCTCTAATGTTTTTTCAAGCGATGGATATATTTATTATTACGAGAATAATAAGTTTATGCAGGTAAAACCCGAATATAAATTAAAAGCAGATAGAACACAGGCTTCATTTTCTCTTACAGAATTCCCTAAAGATTCTTTTTCGAAAGAGTGTATATACGAAAGTTTCCTCTATCGTTATCACCAACAACAATTGCTTTCATTGAATGAATCAAATTATATTGATGTTTCGTATATACGATTTTCACTTGGAGAAATTGTTCTTCAAGATAGCAAAACGCGTTTTCATTTATATCCATTTGTGACAATTTATCTTTCAAAAGCAGTAATTGTCGAATATAGATGTATTATTGATTATGATGTTTCAATTAAAGATTTTATTGAGAATTATATATCATTACCATCATTAGAGCTTAATGAATGTTTTGCAACAGAAAATATAATTGAATTATTTGATGAAGAATTTTGTTTTGGAAAAAGAAATGAAATTCTTGATGATCAGAAAGATTTTTCATTTCCATTAATGAAGTTTTATTTGGAAAATGATTCATTAACCTTGAATTACATTTCGAAATGTATTTGTGATGGTCTTTTTAGAAAAATTAATATTTTTCTTAATAAATATGCATTCCCTATTGGTGCAAGATGGTTTGAACGCACGGATATACATATTCTAAAATTTAATAAAGATTTTAAATCAACAAAAGAATTTTTTGAACATAATCCTAATATTGTAGAAGATTTATTATATTTAAATAATACTTCTGAATTTAAATTCGAAAATAGGAATAAGTCTGTAAACCTCCGACAATTTGATGATTATCTTTATTACTTTTTATCACATAGATCAGTTACAATTCATATGACTAAAACTGATTCTGAATATAATGTATATTTAAATAAGATTTTTTCTACGCAGGTAATTAACCAATATATTTCTTTTTATAATATACTTTTTGAGATTGCATTTCAAAATATATTAGCAACGAATAATTATTCTGATTTATTACAATTTCAAGAGGATATTCTTTTGTTAGAAAGAGATATGGCATGTGTTTCTCATTATGGGGAGATTAATGATGTAATGAGATTTGCAATTAATGAATTGGAAATAGACAAAAAAAAAGAATTAGTAAAAAATCTTCTTGATTCTAAAAAAAGTATTGTTGAAAATAAACAAAATGTCCTTAATAGCAAAATATCATTTGTATTGACTATAATATTTGGGCTTATATCATCATCTGCAATTTCACAGGATTTAATCATTCCTATTTGGAATATCTCTAAATTACCAAAACCAAATGCAGATATAACAAATTTAATATCATATTTATTCAGTTTGCTCATTGTCCTTGGATGTCTAATACCATTATTCAGGTGGTTTTCAAAATTAAAGAAATTGAATCATTAAAATTTTTAGATAATAACTAGAAACAGGAGAATTTAATGTCAGAACCAACAAAAGACGATTACCTAGAAAAAAATGCTTCTCAAAATCCTGCCATCGAACTGCTTGGTGCAATGAGTCCAGATCGAATCCCTGATGGCGGTTATGTTTATATTTCTCCTGAAGAATGTGCCAAGCAGCGTGGCGGCTCTTATAATGTCATCTTAAAAGATATTCTTCGTGGACAGCTTCGCAAAATAAACCGCTATTCTTATTGCGGGGCGGAAAATGAATTTTCTGCTGCAAATATAGAGCGCGCCATTGATGACCTAGATGTATCACTTTCTGACGGGCTGATTACTGCGAGTGAAAAAATCTATGATAAGCTTTTGCTTGGTGAAAGTTATCCCGAAATTGTTGGTGAGGGTGACAAAACTCAGAACTTTAATCTGAATTATATCGACTGGGAACATCCGCGGAATAATGTACTTCACGTTACGCGAGAGTTTTTTGTGGAAAGTCAGGACAAAATGCACAACGCTCGCCCGGATATTGTTCTTTTTATAAACGGTATTCCTTATGCGATTATTGAATGCAAGGCGCCAACTGAAAGCGTGGATGCTGCTGTAAATCAGAATTGGCGTAATCAGCAGAATGAATATATTCCGCAACTTTTTAAATTTTCTCAAATTATAATTGCAACAAACAAAAACGAAGTAAAATATGCTACTACAAAAACACCTCCAAAGTTCTGGAGTGTTTGGAAAGAAGATTCTGATTTTTATGAACAGAGGCTTGATCGTTTTGTTACTAACAGAATTGAAACTGCACAGGATATGGCTTTAATTTCGCTTTTGTATCCGAGCCGTGTGTATGATTTTTTTAAATACTTTATTTTGTATGATGCAAAGGTTAAAAAGATCGCCCGCTATCAGCAGTATTTTGCCGTCAAAGAAATATTAAAGACTATTCAGCAGGATGATGGCAACGGCAGACGAAAGGGTGGTGTTGTCTGGCATACTCAGGGTAGTGGAAAAAGCCTTACTATGGTAATGCTCGCAAAATATATTCTGATGGAGCTTCGAAGTTGCAACGATGGAACAGAGACAGTAAATCCCCGTGTAATTGTTGTGACCGACCGCAAGGAGCTTGATCGCCAAATTACCGATACTTTTGCTCATACACGGCTTCGGCCTGCTCAGGCAATAAGTGGGCGTAATCTTGTGGAGCTTATAACAAAAGGCAAAGCGGATGTAATTACTACAATAATAAATAAGTTCAACACTGCCGAACGTCTTGATACAAAAGATTATTCGCGTGATATTTTCCTTCTTGTTGATGAAAGCCATCGTTCAAATTACGGACAACTGGCAACAAAAATGCGTTCCGTTTTTCCAAATGCCTGCTATATCGGTTTTACGGGAACGCCACTCATGAAACGCGAAAAAAACACACTTTCAAAATTCGGTGGACTTATTCATAAATACACGATTGCAGATGGAGTTAAAGACAAGGCAATTGTTCCGCTCATTTACGAAGGCCGTTTTGTTGAACAGCATGTTGACGAAGAAAATATTGATTTATGGTTTGAACAGACAACAAAAAAACTGACCGAAAGCCAGAAACAGGATTTAAAGCAAAAATGGAGCAGTATCCGTCGTCTTACTTCAACAAATGCTCGTATAAAAAGAATTGCACTTGATATAAGTAATCATTTTGAGCAGGGGTATAAAGCAACTGGCTTTAAAGCGATGCTTGCCGTAAATTACAAACGTGATGCAGTGCGTTATCTTGAATGCTTTGAACAGTGGGGGGAACTTAATTGTGCTGTTCTGATTTCTGCTCCAGATGTACGGGAAAGTGTTGATGATGCAGATGAATGCAGTGATGAAAAAGTTGTTCGCTTCTGGCACAAGATGATGGAGCAGTATGGCGATGCTGATGTTTATGAAGAAACAATAAAAGACAAGTTCCGTAACGGCGATATTGATATTCTGATTGTATGCAGCAAGCTTCTAACGGGCTTTGACGCGCCAATTTGTCAGATTTTATATATTGATAAGGAATTGAAGGAACATGGACTTTTGCAGGCGATTGCAAGAACAAATCGTCTTGCAGAAGGAAAAGAGTATGGTCTTATAGTAGATTATCGAGGTCTTGTTGAAAATCTGAGTGAAGCTATGGATTTATATACCGGAGCTGGTTTTGAGAATTTTGACACTTCGGATATTCAGGGAGTTATGACGGATATAATTTCTGTTGTTGGAAAATTACGTGAAGCGTATTCTCAATTACAGGATTTGTTTATTACAGTTGAGAATCCTAAAGATACAGAAGAAATTGAAGTTTTTCTTTCTGATGATGAAGTTCGTGAAAAATTCTACAATCTTCTTTGTGCATTCGGAAAGAGTCTGCATATCGTGCTGAATTCTCAAAGTGCTTATAATGCAGTTCCACGAGAAGAAATTGAAAAAATCAAAGATGCATTTGTATTTTATGAACGAGTTCGTCGTAGTGTTAAAATCCGTTATTGTGATGGAATTGATAACCGTGAATATGAACCTCTTATGCAGAATCTTTTGGATACGCATCTTTCTGTTGTCGCATTAAAGAAAATCACTTCTCCAATTGATATTTTGAATCGAGAAGAATTTGAAAAAGAACTGGGTATTCTTCCTAATGATCGTTCAAAAGCCGATGCAATTACTCATCATCTTGCAAAAGCAATCTATCAGAACCGAGATGAGAATCCTGCATATTATGATTCTTTTTCTAAAAGAATCAAGGAAGCACTTGAGCAGTATAAAGATAAGGTGATTTCTGAAGCAGAATATCTTTCAAAAATGCGTGAGATTATGAAAGACTATCAGAATGGCAGAACACAGATAGAATATCCTTCGAGCATAAAAAGCAATCTTCATGCGCAGGCATTTTATGGTGTGATTACGGCTCTTTTTGCACAGAATGAACGTGAAGTGGATGTTATGCCAGATAATGACTTTATGGCTCAAATATCAATTGATGTAACAGAGATTTTTAAATCACATATACAAGTCGGATGGGAGCAGAATATCACAATTCAAAACCGTATTTCGCAGAGCATTGATGATTTATTCTATGAATATGAAAAATCGCTTGGCTTCAAGATTTCTTTTGATTTGATAGATAAGATAATTGAAAACTCAAAAACTGTTGCAATGAGGAGATTCTAAATGACCTTAGAATCCAGAACTGTTTTTGTAACAGATAAGAATAATATGCCTCGAAAATTAACTTATGAATTGGAACGAAAGAGAGTAAAAAATATCAACCTTCGTATTCGTTCTGATGAAACACTTTTTGTGTCTGCCTCTCCTCTTGTTGGAGTAAAAACTATTGATGATTTTATTCTTTCAAAAAGCGATTTTATCTTAAAATCATTAAATCGTTTTTCAGAAAAAAGAAAATGGGAAATAGATAATAAAAAGTATGTTAGCGGTGAAAGTTTTTATCTCTTAGGAAAACAGATGAGGCTGATTGTAAAACAGGCTAATCAAAATCATGTTGAAGAGGATGGCGTTTATATTACGCTTTCCTGTAGATATCCTGATGATTATGTATTGAAAAAGCGTCTGATTGAAAAGTTTTTTTATCAAAGATGTTACGAAGAATTTAATAAAATAATAGAAAGAAGTTATTCTCTATTTAAGAAATACAAAGTTCCATACCCAAATCTAAAAATTCGAAGAATGAAAACAAGGTGGGGAAGCTGCATCCCGTCAAAAAATCAGATAACACTGAATGAAAATCTAATCCATTTTTCTGAGCGGTGTATAGAATCTGTCGTAATTCATGAATTCTGTCATTTCCGATATCCTAATCATTCAAAAGAGTTTTATAACTTTATGACAATTCTAATGCCAGATTGGAAAGAGCGAAAAAAAGAATTGGATGATATATTATTTTGATTTATTATTTTCTTGATGACACATTCCCATAAATGTGCTAAACTATAACAACTTGAATACTAGCATATTAGTTGCAAAATAAATAAGAGGCATTTATGAACGATACATTAAAGCAGATTGGAGCAACTGGAATTGTACCGGTTGTCGTTTTAAACAAAGTTAGTGATGCAGAACCGCTTGCAGAAAGCTTAATAAAAGGTGGTCTTCCTTGTGCAGAGGTAACCTTCCGAACCGATGCAGCAGAAGAAAGTATTCGTGCAATTTCTAAAAAGTTCCCTGATATGTTTGTGGGGGCTGGAACTGTTCTTACTACCGAGCAGGTTGACCGTGCAATTGGTGCCGGCGCTAAGTTTATAGTTTCACCGGGGCTTAATCCTAAAGTTGTTGAATACTGTCTCAAAAAAGGTTATCCGATAACTCCGGGAATTATGACTCCAACTGAACTTGAAGTTGCCCTTGGATTTGGACTTGATGTAGTTAAGTTTTTCCCTGCCGAAAATGCCGGTGGTCTCAAAATGATTAAGGCAATGAGTGCTCCTTACACAATGATGAAGTTTATGCCTACAGGCGGAATCAATGCGACAAATGTACGTGATTATCTTGCCTGTGATAAAATCCTTGCGTGCGGTGGCAGCTGGATGGTAAAAGGTGATTTGATTAATGCCGGCAACTTTGCTGAAATTGAAAAATTGACAAAGGAAGCTGCGGCTATTGTAAAGGAAATTAGAGGATAAGAGGTTAAAGATGAAGGTAGTTACATTCGGTGAAATAATGTTGAGACTGGAACCTGAAGGATATTTCCGTTTTGTTCAGGTTGATAAAATGACTTCTACTTTTGGTGGGGGAGAAGCTAACGTTGCGGTATCTCTCGCAAATTATGGCTTGGATGCTTATTACGTTACAAAGCTTCCAAAACACGAAATCGGACAGGCAGCAATTAATTCCTTGCGCCGTTATGGTGTAAATACAAATTATATTGTACGTGGTGGTGACCGTGTTGGTATTTATTACAATGAACGTGGTGCAAGTCAGCGTGGTTCAAAGTGTATTTACGACCGTGCTCATTCTTCTATTGCAGAAGCAAAACCAGAAGATTTTGACTGGGCAGAGATTTTTAAGGATTGTAAATGGTTCCATCTTACTGGTATTACTCCAGCCTTGGGAGGAAATCTTGTTCAGATTTGTATAGAAGCCTGTAAAGCTGCAAAGGCTGCTGGGGCAACTGTTAGTTGTGACTTAAATTACCGCGGCAAGCTCTGGACTCGTGAACAGGCTCGCGAAGCTATGACTCAAATCTGCAAGTATGTTGATGTCTGCATTTCTAACGAAGAAGATGCAAAGGATGTTTTTGGCATTGAAGCAGAAAATACAGATATTACAGGCGGAAAGCTTAATAAAGACGGCTATAAATCAGTTGCTAAGCAGCTGGCAGATAAGTTTGGCTTTAAAAAGGTTGCAATCACACTGCGAACTTCTATCAATGCAAACCGCAATAATTGGGCTGCTCTGCTTTATGACGGCAAAGACTATTGCTTCTCTAAAGAATACGAAATGTATATTGTAGACCGTGTTGGTGGCGGTGACAGTTTTGGCGGTGGACTCATCTATTCTCTGCTTAATGGAAAATCAACTCAGGATGCCGTAGAGTTTGCTGTAGCTGCAAGTTGTCTTAAACACACAATCGAAGGCGACTACAATATGGTTAGCGTAGACGAGGTTGAAAAACTTGCAGCTGGAAACGGAAGCGGCCGTATTCAGCGTTAATAATAGGAAACTTCAGACAATAACAGAAGCTTTTAGAAACTCTGCAATTCCGTTGTGGTTATTGTCTGTTGGAGTAACAAAATCTGCAATGTCGCGGATTTCTTTAAGCCCGTTGGACATTGCAACACCCCAAGTTGCGTGTCTAATCAGGCTTTCATCATTCATACTGTCACCAAATCCCATTGTAAGAACTTTTTCGCCACTTTTTGAGGCAATATGTTCTGCAAGCCAGTCTACGGCTTCACCTTTTCCACAATTTGGTGGCAATATTTCCAAAAAGTAAGGTTTGCTTATAAAAATAACAGCCCGGTCTCCAAACTCTTTACGCAATTCTGCCTGTAATTTTTGTAAAAGTTCAGGCTCTCCCGGAACAAGCATTTTTGTAAAAGGGGTTTTCAAAAAAGAATCATAATCTTCAACAACCTTACCCTTTAATCCGCATAAATCCACATCAAGACGGGTCCATTTTGTTTCTTCGCGATAGTAAATTGTATCTGAGGTATAAACTTCGGTTCTTAAGCCCCAGCTTTCGGCAATTTCATTCGTGCGCAAAAGAATATCTGAATCAACCTTGCGGCAGTAAATCTGTCTACGTTCGTGTAAATCAAAAATTGAACAGCCATTGATTGCAATAATATAACGACCGCTTTCTTTTCCTGCAATTTCAAGCCGTCTTACAAAAGGAAGAATTGCATCTTCTGCGCGACCAGAACAAAGAACAATGTAAATACCACGATTTGCACATTCGCGCAAGGCAAAAACGGTTTCATCATCAATCTGGCGTTTGTCATTAAGAAGTGTGTCGTCCAGATCCAGGGCAATAAGTTTGGGATTAAGTTTTTTCTCCATGATTCGCTAATAATATAAAAAAGCGGAACAAATCTCAACTATACGCTCAGGGCTTCCGAATTATATTTCCAGACGGATTATTGCTCCCGAAACGCTACCATTCTTTTCAGCATTTCTTGCGCTTATTTTTGCATCCAGTGCACTTGCAATAGATTTTGCTATGCTCAATCCCAAACCTGCACCGCCCTTGCTTCTGGAATGAGCTGCATCTCCACGGTAGAAACGGTCAAAAATATGAGGAATTATTTCTTTTGAAAAACCGCTTCCATTATCTTCTATTTCAAAAATGCAATGATGTTTTTCCATAAAGCAACGGAGAAGAATCTGGCAGTCTTTTGAAGCAAACTTTATACTGTTTGAAATTGCAATCACAAAAATCTGATGCAAAAGTTCTTTATTTGTTTCTATCATCTGAATGCCATTTGTCTGGGTGAAGATTTGGACATTTTCAAGATATTTAAACTCTTCTTTTATAGAATTAAAAAAATCTTCAATCTGTACTGCTTCTCGTTTTAGATCGACAAGCTTTTTTTCAAGCTTTGTAATTTCCAGAAGATTATTGATTGTCGCTTTCATGGCGAGACTTTCGTTTATAATAATTTTCAGCGATTTTTCAATCTGTTCCTTGTCATCTTTTCCCCAGCGGGAGAGAAGCTTTGCGTGTCCGAGAATTGCATTTACCGGAGTTTGAAGCTCGTGGCTGACATTTGCAGAAAAATTATGTTCCCGCTGAAAATCTTTTTTTATAAATGCAAGCAGAATAAAATACGAAAGCAGGATTACAGGAAGGATGATTGATGGAATCGCATTCGGCATATAATAAATCAGTTTTGAGGCAGAATCATTTTCTATATCGATTGAAGTTTGAATCAAAACCTTGCGCTGCGAATTATCACTGGTGTCTGAAGTTTTTTTTTCGTCCAGAATCATCAGGCGGGTAAGATACATTACATCAAGATTTCCGTCCAGATAATAATCTTTCTGCATGTAGTGACGGGCTTTTCCTTTGGTGTCGGGAAGAAGTTCCAGAAAAGAATTGTTTGCGCTCAAAAGCTCTTTTGTGTCAAAATCATATACCGAAAAATCAACAAAATAGGGGAGTTCAAGAAAAATGGAACCAATTTCATAAATAAGGGAATTATCCTCTTCGATGTTGTTTTCGATTATTTGGCAGGCATTTTTAAGGAACTTGCTTTTTTCGTGGGTGAAGGACAATCTCAAAAGTCCGGTGAAAACAAAGAGAACGGATATTAAAACTGCACTGATTATGCCTGTAATTTTTAATGCTATTTGATTTTCTTGACTTATGCGTACTTTCATTTAATCTTTTTACCTTTTAGCATTTTTCCATTAAGAAGCCTACGCCCCGTTTGTTTTTGAAATATTCTTTTTCTGAAACTGATTTAATCTTATTTCGCAGATAATTTATATAAACGTCAACTGCATTAGGTTCTATAATGTGATTTTCGCCCCAGACTTCATCTATAATTTTATCCCTGCTGAAAAGTTCCCCTGGATTTTCCATAAAAAGTTTGAGCATAAGATATTCGGTTTTTGAAAGCTGAATCTGATTTCCCTTTATATTCATAGCCATTGCTTTTGGAATAAGAGTAATTTCGCCGTTTACAATTTCTGTTTCCTGTTTTACCGCAGAATTGATTTTTTCAACGCGACGTAAAACTGCATTTACCCTTGCCAGCAGTTCTTCAATTTCAAAGGGCTTGGAAATGTAATCATCTGCTCCAGCATTAAGCCCCTTTACCTTATCAAAAGTTTCGTTGCGGGCTGTGACAAGAATGACCGGCAGGTCTGATTTTTTTCTTATTTGGCGCAGAACTTCAAGACCATTTAGTTCTGGGAGCATTATATCGAGCAGAATAAGGGAAGGGCTTTCTTTTTCGAAAACCTCCAGGGCTTCTCGTCCTGTCTGAGCGAGACAAACTTCAAAACCTTCATGTTCCAGCTCGGGTTTTAAAAATTCTATTGTGCTTAAATCATCTTCTACAAGTTCGATTTTGGATTGTGCTTTTTCCATACATTATCCTTGCTAAAATAATAGACAGAATCATAGGTCATTTCTTCAATAAAAACAGCTTGCATACATTCTCCGTTACATGCTTTTACTCCACTGATATTTAACGAAAAAGGTTCATCTATTTCTTTTAAGAAGATTCTGATTTTTCTTCCGTCTTTTGAAAAAACTATTTCTTCTGTTTCTATTTGTTTGTTATTTATATAAATTTTCAGGTCTGCAACAGAGAGTGGATCCAAGACTTTATTGAATAAAAATTTCATGACTATGACATTCTCGTGCTTTGGACTAATTCTGATTCCTTTGAGCAAAAAAGCAGAATCGTCATCTTCGGGTGGAAAAAAATCACGTTTTAAATAAGGTGGCAGGGGGCCATGACATGAATCTTTAGGCGGAGGAGGTGGTGGCAACGGAAAATTCTGCGCATTCATGGAAAATTCCGCTGTTATGAACACAAAAAAAATGAGGAATGAAAATAGAAGCCTTCTCTTCGCCTGATATTTCATTCCTCTATTGTAACGCATTTATGAATCTTTGTTTCTTAAAGTTTTTTAAATTTTTTGAGAATTTTTTGAGGAAAATCTTGTCTGTTCCGAAAGACTTGTAAAAAAAATGGCAAATGCAATATAATTTTATCTAGGAGAAAGAATATAGAAAAAAGTTTAGGGCAAATGCAGATATTAATGAAACAAACAGTTCTTTTAATCATATTTCTATTAAATACAATAACTTTCTCTTTTGCTTTTGAAAAAAAAGTGCTCAGCCGATCGGAGTTCATAAAGAATGATGACAGTATTTTTTTACAGAATAGTATTTTTGGTGATTTTTCTATTGAAAGAGAAAAAGATTCGTATGTGATTGGAAAAATAGAAAATGGTGATATTATTGAAAATCATTATTACAAAGAAGGTGAATATTATAATTGCAGGGCAAAATCTGTTCTTCCTTCGGGCAATAGTGACGGCAAAGCTTTTTTTTATATAAATGATGATGATTTACTTGGAGCTATATGTACAGTTTGGATTGATAAATCAGGGAGTTTTGAACGGATACTATTTGATTGGAATGATGAATCAGATTTAAGAAAACCTATTTGTGATTATGCAGAAATTGAATTAAGAGCTGACGGTACTATAAAAAAATACAAAATTCCAATTCATATTAAGGAAATAGACTTTAATTTTTTATCTTATATAAATACAGATGATATTGTAATTGATGTTTCAAATCGTTTTTCTAATTTGGAACAGATTAGGTTTTTCTATGTTAATCAGGAAAATAATATAATAGTTAATTGCGCAGATAATGTTAGAGTGAATAAAGGATAATTTGGAGGATACCTTTGGTGATATCTAAGTTTGTAAAGTTTTCGAAGATGAAAAAGGAAGAAAGATTCTTGATATTGCATTTGCAACCTATGATAAATCTTTTAAAAATACAAATGCTTCTGATGATGGCTATTATGCTGAATATTTATTTGATTACAAAACCAAACTTTGTATTGGTGCTCAGTTAGGGATTTTGTGGGAGCAGTAGAATATGAAAAAACTGATTTTATCTTTGCTTATTTTTCTTATTTCGTTCAATCTTTTTGCAATCCGCGTGGGCATTGAGAATTTAACTTATTATTTTAATAATAAAACTTTTGAAAAAAAGAATAATAGTTCATACTTTTTCTATGAGCCTTCTGCTGATGATTTTAACAGTTCCTGGCATTTTAACTTAAAGGAAAATGATTTTGATTTTTTCTCGAAAAGGGATTCGTGGCATATTTGCACGGAAGATAAGCTGCAGGATTTTGTTGATCAGGAATCTTCAAAGGGTGATGTTATAATTCATTATAAAGATGATTTGTTTTATGTTGGTGTAAATAAAGAACGAAAGCCAACAGTTCTTGTTGAAGCATATTTAAATAATTTCTTTGATGGGAAGCAATATATTTGTGAAAAATATTTATTTGGTGATGATGAAATGACTTTTGCATTTTGCCCAAATAACGAAGATGAGAAAATTTTTCAACGTGCTATACTATTTCAATCAGAAGAGGATAAAATTATTCCACGGCTATTCTTTTATGGTGGACGAATTAATAATGCGTATCCGAATGAAATGCTTGTAAATATGAAATATTCTACAAAAGATTTTTATGGTCTTAGTATTCATCATGTCGATGGCTATAATACCTTGAGCGTTAATTGTTATTGGAACCAGGGAAAAGATGTTGCTGATTCTATTTTATTGGAATGGAAAAATAACAGATTCAGAAAATACAAAATAGATGAGGAAATTCTTTAAGCGTTTTTAATTTTTTTTGAGAAAACATCAGATTGGGAAGTAAATAAACCTCCCAATCTTTTTTTAGTTAGTTCTTCCTTATACGAATTGAACCGCTGGTAGTTTTTGCCTTGATTGCAACGTTACCAAAGCGGTTTGAATTCAGTTCATTTTTTATTGAACCTGAAGTAGCGTTTGTTTCAAAGAAATATTCATCGCTTGGTGTAAGTTCGAGAGTAATTGCACCGCTTGAAGCTGTAAAAGAAGAATCTTTTTCGAACTTTACTTCGTTTTCAACTTTTATTGTACCGGAATTGCATTTTACGTCGGCCTGTAAAATCTTTCCCTGAAGTTTAATTGCACCGCTTGAAGAAGCTACGTTTATGCTGCCGAAGGAAACTTCATCTGCATTGATTGTACCGCTGCTTACAGAAATTTCTGCTTTTTCTGCTACTGTATCTTCAACTTTGATTGTTCCACTTGAAGCTTTAATTGTAAGATTATCTGTTTTCAGACCGTCAGCCTTGATTGTTCCGCTTGAAGCTTGTAAATTAATTTCATCGTATTTTTCTGCCGGAATATGCACGATTACCTTTGGTGCCCTGAGAACGAAGAAAATGCCGGGAATTCGAGCTGTCTGGATTACTGACAGTTTATTGCCGATAATTTTTGCTTCCGTATATTTTTCTGCTTCATCGGCAAATTCAATACGGATTTTTTTCTCATCACTCTTTATGACTTCAATGCTTTCCGATTTTACATCAACTTCGATTTCTTCTACGCTTTCATCAAATACTTCTTCTTTTGAACTAAAACTTTTCATACCATTCCTCATATAATCATTTTTATTTTCAAGCAGGCTGAATGAGCCAACTTCCTTCCAAAATTCACCTGCATCTCTTGCGTAGGATGAAATTCCCTTTATGAATATTCCCCCCAAAGCAAATGCAATCACACACCAAATTATTCCTAAAATTAATCTTTTATTCATTTTGCTTATTCTCCATGAAAAACTATATTATTTATTTTCTTCATCTGAATTACTGGTGAACATTGTTATTGCCTGTTTAATTGCTTCTGCAATAAGCCAGATTAACCAGGTAACTTTCCATGCATGAGTTGCAAAACTTACTGCAAGGAAAATAATTGTTACAACCATCCAGTAAAGCTTCCAGAATGATTCCCAGAATTTGCCCTTTGGTTCATTTGATGAATCTTTTGATTCTTTTCTTGTTAGAAAGGGTTCAACATCCTGAGGAACACTGTTTTTAGTATAAATTAAAAGACCTGTTCCAATTGCACTACAGAGTAGAAGAAGGGCAAATCCTATGATTCCGAATTTAGCTTCGTTACCAATACCAAAAATTGCAGAAACAGCAGGAAGGCAAGTCAAAAAGATTGCACCAATTATATAAAGCATTACTGCAATTGATTTATTTCTTGCGGCAGTTTTTCTATAATCATCAATTTTTGGTTTGAGTTCTTTTTCTGGGGCAAGCGAAGCAAGCAGTTCATCAATATCTCCTAAGTCCCTTAAAGATTCTGTATAAGCCTGGTTTTCTGATTTTCCTTCAGCAATATGGGCTTCAAAGTGTTCATTAAGATTTGATAATATTTCTTCTTTTAATTCAATGGCTTTTCTTGAGTTAGGAATATCATCAAACAAAACATCTACATAGTTTTTAATTTTCTGGTTCATTATTTTTCTTTAATCTCCTTGTGTTTTTTTCTGATTCCTTATTTTAGAATCAAACGTTTGACCAGATTGTTTATTCTTTCCCAATCCCTCTGATTTTCATCAAAGAACAAACGACCTTTATCCGTAATTGAATAATAACGTCGTCTTGCTCCTGAGTTTTCATCACCCCAGTATGAAGAAATGAGCTCGTTTTCTTCAAGCCGGCGGAAGGATGTGTACAGTGTTGCTTCCTTCAATTCAAAAGCTTTTTCACTGGCCTCGCTTATTGCTTTGTTTATCTGGTAACCATAACTGTCACCTTTTGAAAGCTGGGCAAGAATGATTGTATCTGTCAGACCTCTCAATATTTCTGAAAAGTTTAACATATAACCTTCCTTTTATTGTTCTTGATATACTTTATACATTACAATACCTCATCTGTCAAGGTATTTCACAAAAAAAACTTATATTTTTGGTTATAGGAAATAAAAAAAAGAATGTAGGGTAAAAAAAGGGAAAAAAAAAGTTACGAAAGTGTAGTGGCCTTAAAAATGTCAATTGCGAGGACACGAAACTGAAGTAACTTTTTTTTTGTGTTGGTTTTAGAATCTTTCTGCCTTTTTATTTTTTTTTACAAAGGCTGATGCCCCGCCCGTCTTTCGCGAAGAAGAGCGTTCCACCTGCGTATGAACATTTGGTCTGTTTCCCTTTGCTCGCCCCTTGCTGCTTCCTTCTTCACGGCGTCGGGAAACGCGTTCATCTTTGCGTCCACTCTTTCTGCTGCCACGGCCTTCTTCTTTTGTGTCGATATGCATGTGAGGCAGCCTGTGGTTTGATTTTGACATTTCCACAACTTTTTTAGCAGAAGCAGTCGGCAAGCTTAAAAGCGAGAACTGCTGGGCAACATCAATGTCATCAATCATTCTTCCAGGAATATGCAGAAGCTCACTGAAGTAATCAGCAATTTCTTTTGCACGGTAACCGTCTTTTTTTCCAAGAGAAACAAAGATTCTTGTCTGGTCGCCCCGGCTTGCAGTGTCACGCGTATTGATTTTGCCATAATGCTTTGAACTCAGCTTTTCGCCATACATGATTGAAAGTACGCCGGCAAGAACTTGGGTTGCATCCTGATTTTCGCAGAGTTTTTTTGCAAGATCGGAATATTTTGCCGGAACTTCGCGGAGTTTTTCGGTAGTTTGGATTGTGGTTCCGATTGTGGCGGAAGCATCAGCTGCTGTGTCGGTAATTTCAGTGGTCGCTTCTGTTGCGACTTCCACATTAGTATCAACTTCCGCACTAGTATCAACTCCCCCTTCTGTTGCAACTCCCACAGCAGTTCCAACCTCAGCTTCTTCAAAAAGCTTTTCCCTAAGTTCTCGAATAAGTCGTGCTTCCTTAATATCCAAAACGTCATGTACCGACGGAATCTTATCTTCCTTCAATTCACTTTTTGTTGCGCGATTTACGTTTCTTATAAAAAATGAAAGCTTGCGTTTTTCTTCCGGACGGACAAAAGTAACTGCAATTCCTGTAGTTCCTGCGCGACCAGTTCTTCCAATTCGATGAACATAAGTTGCCGTATCAAAAGGAAGGGAATAATTGACAACATGGCTTAATCCCGAAATATCAATACCGCGTGCTGCAACGTCGGTCGCAACAAGGATACGTGTTTCTTTCATTCTGAATCTTTCAAGAACTTTTTCACGCTGATTCTGCATTATATCACCGTGAAGGGCAGCCGCTTCGTAGCCACGCAAATCAAGCATACGGGTTACGTTATCGGCATCCATTTTTGTCATAGTAAAAACAAGACCGTAAAAATCTGGTGACATATCAATCAAACGTACCAGGGCTTCGATTTTTTCGCTTTCTTTTACAAACCAGTA
>JAEEGH010015047.1_pt1 | contig 16870 bp, 15 predicted proteins | sample 9134181 | NCBI WGS metagenome assembly JAEEGH01 (sample SAMN16246544, study PRJNA631951) | gut metagenome | biome: gut microbiome; feature: rumen; material: DP-attached | host: Bos | place: Iran: Karaj | collected 2018-10
GGCGAAATCAGCGAGATGCCGGGGATTGAATTACGTGTCTTAGCAATGATTTCGTTGACCTTGAAGCCCGGCAACTGTCCACCCTCGCCCGGTTTTGCGCCTTGGGCGACCTTGATTTGTATTTCTTCGCCGTTGACGAGGTATTCGGCTGTTACACCGAAACGACCCGACGCAATCTGTTTGGTCTTGGAAGCAAGGTCGGTGTGGTAACGCTTGTTGTCCTCGCCGCCCTCGCCGGTGTTGCTACGTGCGCCCAACGAGTTCATTGCCAATGCGATAGCCTCGTGCGCCTCTATCGAAATCGCGCCAAAAGACATCGCACCTGTTACAAAGTGCTTTACGATGCTCTCCACAGGCTCCACTTCGTCGATGGAGATAGGATTGTTGGTGGCAAAATCAAAGAAATCGCGGATGAAGACAGGGTTGGGCTTGTTGTCAACCAACGATGTAAACTCCTTGAACTTCTGATAGTTGCCGGTACGGGTGGCGATTTGGAGAGTAGCGATGGTTTCGGGATTCCAAGCGTGGAAAATGCCGTCCTTCCTGTAAGAGAACAGGCCTTGATTCTGCGGCGGGAAATCTGATGCGCCGCCCTTGTAGGCGAGTTCGTGGAGACGTTTGGCATCGTCGGCAATATGCTTCAATCCGATGCCGCCAATCGTTGAAATCTGCGTACCAAAATATGTTTTGAGCAATTCTTCCGAGAGACCAATCGGCTCAAAAATCTTCGCGCCACGGTAACTACGGATTGTTGAAATGCCCATCTTAGACATTATCTTAAAGAGACCCTTGCAAACGGCCTTGATGTAGTTCTTCTCGGCGGTGTCGTAGTCCTCTTGGATTTTGCCGGTCTTGACGAGTTTGTCGAGCACAGCAAAAGTCATATAAGGATTGATTGCCGACGCGCCGTAGCCGAGCAACAGAGCGGCGTGCATCACCTCGCGGATTTCGCCCGACTCCACGATGAGCGCGGTCTGAACACGTTTGCCCGCCGCAATCAGATAATGGTGGACAGCCGAAACCGCAAGCAACGAGGGTATAACGGCGGTCTTTTCGTCGAGATTCCTGTCTGAAAGGATGATGTAATTGATGCCCGCATCCACCGACTCCTCAGCCTTGCGGCAAAGATTGTCGATGGCGTCCTTCAACGCGCTCGCGCCGCCGTTGGGGTCGTAGAGAAGGGGCAGTTTTGTGGTCTTGAAACCCTTGTAACGGATGTTGCAGAGGATGTCGAGACGTGTGTTGTTGAGTACGGGATGCGGCAGGCGCACCATCTTGCAGTTGGACTCGTCGGGGGTGAGGATGTCGGTGCCCACAGAACCGATGTACTCGGTGAGCGACATCACAAGTTCCTCGCGGATAGGGTCGATGGCGGGGTTGGTAACCTGCGCAAATTGTTGACGGAAATAGTTGAAGAAAATCTGCGGACGGTCAGACACAACGGCGAGCGGAGTGTCGTTGCCCATAGCCGCAACAGGCTCGCTGCCCGTGGTACACATCGGGATGATTGTCTTTTCGATGTCCTCGCCCGCAAAACCGAAGTTGACGAGTTTTTTCTCAAAGTCGGGAACAGAATTATCCACCTTGCGACCCGATTTGAGGTTTTCGAGTTGGATGCGGTTGGTATTGAGCCACTGTTTGTAAGGATGCTCTTGGGAGAGTTGGCGTTTGAGTTCGCCGTCGTAATAAATCTTGCCCTCCTGAGTATCCACCATCAGGATTTTGCCGGGTTGGAGGCGGCCTTTTTCCTTAATCTGCGACGGCTCGAAGTCCATCACGCCGGTCTCGGAAGCCACCACCATCATATCGTTGCAGGTGATTACGTAACGCGACGGGCGGAGACCATTGCGGTCGAGCATACCGCCCGCAAACCTGCCGTCGGAGAACAACAGCGCGGCGGGGCCGTCCCAAGGCTCCATCAATATTGAATGGTATTCGTAAAAAGCCTTCAACTCCTCGCTGATGGGGTTCTTGTCGTTGAAACTCTCAGGCACGAGCACTGCCATTGCGTGAGGCAGCGACATACCCGAATTGACGAAAAACTCAAAGACATTGTCCAACGATGCGGAATCGGACATACCGGGCGTAACAATCGGGCGGAGATCCCTGATGTCTCCGAGTTTGCCGGTGGAAAGCACCGACTCGCGGGCGCGCATCCAATTGCGGTTGCCACGGATGGTATTGATTTCGCCGTTGTGACACAGCATACGGAAGGGCTGAGCAAGTTTCCACTCGGGGAAGGTGTTGGTGGAGAACCTCGAATGTACCAACGCCAAACCACTCGTCAGGTATTCGTTGGAGAGGTCGGTGAAATACTCGCGGAGTTGCATCGAGGTGAGCATACCCTTGAACACAATCAACTTGGACGAGAGCGAAACGATGTAGAAATCCGGATTGGTGATGCGGTTTTCCACACGTTTGCGTACTTTATAAAGTATGCTCTCGAATACGGGCAGACGGTCGTCGGAGATTCCGTTGATGAAAATTTGGCGGATGTCCGGCTCGGTCTCCAACGCGCCTTTGCCAAGGCATTTGGAATTGACGGGGACGTTGCGGAGGTGCATCAAGTTGAGACCCTCGCGCTCAATCTCCTCGATGAAAATGCGGAGGATTTCGCGTTGAGCGTTTTCGTCCTTAGGCATAAAGACGAGACCCGTACCATACTTGCCTTTTTCGGGCACGGGGATGCCCTGCAATAGAATGAATTCGTGCGGGATTTGGATAAGGATACCCGCACCGTCGCCGGTCTTGCCGTCGGAGCCTTCTGCGCCACGGTGCATCATATTTTCAAGCACTTTGAGCGCGTCGTCCACGAGGGAGTGCGACTTGTTGCCGTGGATATTCACCACCATACCCACGCCGCAGGCGTCGTGTTCGTTTTCGGGATTGTACAGCCCGTAAATCTGTGGTCTTGTTTTCTTCATAGCAATTGTAGATTTTTAACACCGCAAAGGTCATAAAAAGAATCAACAATTACTGTAAAAAAAACACGTAAAGAGATGTAAGGGTTTTTCTTATTGGGATGCGTGGGGATTGCGGTATGCGCAATGAGGGGGGGGAATCATCAACAATAAAAATCCCCCGACAATTTGTAATTATCGAGGGAGCGTCTGTAATTTTCTGCGGAAAGAGAGGGATTTCTGCAAATCGCTCAATCTCCCTGATTATCAGGCATCCAACACTCGTAATTTTGTTGCTGTGATTAAATTGTAATTTTTGCACAAAAGTAACGACTTTTGTGTACTTTTTCAACACTTTCCCCCAAAAAAATTTGCACACCTCGTTTTTTCACCCCGAAATCAAGACCATAACCGCAATGCTCCACCGCATCGTCGAGCAGTAGTCCGTTCCGTCCCTTCCGCCGCATTTTATGCGGCGTCCCCACCATCCCCATTCCATTCCCTATCTTAAATAATGTTAATTTCTCCCCCACCTACACACTCAACTGATTCCGCGTGTACTTTTTTCCACTGATTCATAGTACATTTGACCAATCAATTAATCCGCAACCCTTGGTGATGAAAGAATATTCTTTTGACGACAACGGCAACCTTCTCCCGCAGCGCATCAGGCGATGCCACCTTGCGTTTTTCTACGGCGTCACCCCGCGCCAGTTCCGCAGGGAGTTGGACGACATTATGTACGTCGAGCCGTTCAGACGCTATTACAGCGTCAAGGAAGTCGAGATGATATTAAAGCACTTGGGACAAGTCACCGAGGCGGACGTGCATAACGCACAGAAAGCATATGTGCGCAGCTGCTCCGCTGCCGCTATCCTGTATGTGTCAGCCGTCAGGAGTGCGATCTTTTTCTTTTGTTCAACGGAGAACTTTGATGCGATCTTGGCTATCGTTGTTGTCTTGCCTACACCCGTAGGGCCCACAAAGAAAACAACCTTGGGACCTTTCTCGGACGGTGAGATACAAATGGGCTTTTCGAATTTAAGTATCATCTTCTGGTAGATGCCCGCAAGCGCCACGTCAAAAGGAGTACCTGCTTTGGTGGTTTTCTGTGTCTCCTCGATAATGGAAGTGGCGTATTCTTCTCTTACTTCATTGTCAACGAGAGTGGTATGAAGTATTTCAAAGAATTTGCTTAATTCGTCATCACCTTCAAAATCTTTTTCTTTACTGCGGTCATCTTCCTTTTTGCCGTCGTTTTTGCTTTTATCCGACTTACCCGATCTGTCCTGTCCGGGAGACAGTTTCTCTTCAAGAAGATTCTGAAGGCTGTCAAGCTTTTCTTCCAGAATATTACCGCTTCTGGGCCTGTCGTATGTGACGGGCTTTACGGGTTCGTCGTCGTCATCGTCAACGATATTTTTGGGCGTCGAAACATTGGTCCTTACGACCTGAGGCCTTTCGTATCTGTCGCCGCGATCGCTCCTTTCGGCCTTTTCAACGATGGAATTAACCTTTCCGAGAGCTTCCGTTATGTTTCGCACGTTTGCTTTTTCCTGAATGGCACGATCGGTGTCGTCTTCCAATGCTACGGTCACTTCAACCATCTGGGGCGAAAAAACGGAAAAAATCCCCTTCTTTTTGACATTTCTGACGTTCATAACGACAACATTGACTCCCAGTTCTTTTCTGGCAGCCTCGGTCACTTCGCTTTCTGTTTTGGCCTGAAATTTCTTGATAATCATTTATGCAGTCACCATTCCGACGGATTGTAATTCTACATTGGATTCGATCTCATTGTAGCTTACTACCACGAGATCTTTGTAATAGTCTTCGGTAAGCCTCTTAAAATACATTCTGACGATCGGAGAAGTAATTATGATCTGACTCTTTCCGAGTTTCTCGAGTTTCTCAAGTTCCTTACCCGTAGCGGTAATTATGGCCCTGGTCTTTTCGGGATCGAGCGTTAAATATGCGCCCTGTTCCGTCTGCTTGACGCTTCCCATAATCTCCTGTTCGAGTTTGGGATCCAGGGTTACAACGCTTGTAGTCTCGTTTTGCGGGAAATATTTACCCGATATCGACCTCTTGAGCGCCTGACGGACATATTCCGTTAAGATATCGGTATCTCTTGTGGTGGCCCCGTAATCCGCAAGTGTTTCAAATATAGTTAAAAGGTCTCTGATCGAAATTCCTTCTTTTAACAGATTCTGAAGTATCTTCTGGATCTCACCCAGACTTAAAAGCTTGGGATACAGTTCATCAACAACAGATGGATTGGTTTCTTTTAAGTTGGTAATGAGTCCCTGAACGTCCTGCCTTGTAAGAAGTTCCGCTAAGTGCTGGCGCACGACTTCGGTAAGATGAGTCGCTATGATGGACGGAGGATCTACAACGGTATAACCGTAACTTTCCGCTCTCTCACGCTGGCTTTCGGTGATCCACTTGGCCGGCAGATGGAAAGAAGGTTCATATGTGTCAATACCCGTTATCTCTTCCTCGACGTATCCGGGGTTCATGGCCAGATAATGATCGAACAGTATCTCGCCCTCACTTACCTGTATTCCCTTTATCTTGATTATATACTGATTGGGGTTTAATTGTATATTATCTCTTAATCGGATTATCGGAACGATCGTACCGAGTTCGAGAGCGATCTGACGTCTGATCATAACAACTCGGTCAAGTAGGTCACCGCCCTGGCTGGCATTGGCAAGAGGAATGATACCGTATCCGAATTCAAGCTCGATGGGGTCGACCGAAAGAAGCGAATTGACGTTTTCCGGTTGTCGCATTTCCTGGGCTTCCTGTTCTTCCGTTTCGGCTTCGGTCTCTATACCCGCGGTTTCTATGGTGCTCTGCATCGTACGGCCCGCAAGTATGAAGATCATTCCTACCGCAAGAAAGATAACGGCATTAAGAGGTGTGATTATACCCAGTACTCCGACTACCGCTCCCACGATATAAAGAGCCTTCGGAATTCCGAAAAGCTGTTTTACCAGAACATTTCCGAAATCCGCACTTCCGGATCCCTTGGTAACCAGGATACCGGTTGAAAGAGATATGAGAAGTGAAGGGATCTGTGATACAAGGCCGTCACCTATAGTAAGTATCGTATATTTTGAAAGCGCATCATTGATAGCCTCACCACGCATAACAACAGCCATTATGATACCGCCGGCGATATTGATGATGGTGATTATAAGACCTGCTACCGCGTCTCCCTTAACATACTTAACAGCACCGTCAATGGAACCGAAGAAGGAGGCTTCCTGCTGGATCTTGTCTCGTCTTTGTTTGGCTTCTGCATCGGTGATGGCACCGGTATTTAAGTCGGCATCGATAGCCATCTGTTTACCGGGCATTGCATCGAGGGTAAATCTTGCGGTTACTTCCGCAACTCTTTCCGAACCTTTGTTGATAACCAGGAACTGAATGATAAGAAGTATAAGGAAAACGATAACGCCGACTATAAGGTTGCCGCTGCCCACGAATGAACCGAATGTCTGTACAACGTTACCGGGATCGCCGGTGGTAAGGATAAGTCTTGTGGAGGATACGTTAAGGGATATCCTGAAGATCGTCGTAAAAAGAAGGATAGTCGGGAAATATGACATTTCCAGAACTTCCTTTGAAAACATACATACAAAGAGGATAAGAAAAGCAACGGAAATATTGATCGCCAACAAAACGTCGAGTAAGACGTTGGGGATCGGCACGATCAGCATGATAAAGGCTGCAAGTATATAAGCGGCAACGCCTACGTCTGCTCCTTTGATCTTACCGTTCACATCCTTACCTCCTTTCCGTTATTTTTTAAGAATCACGCTTTGCCTTTAAGATGCTATACAACCGCCAGCACTCCGGCCACCGAATGATAAAGTTCGGCGGGAACCATCTCTCCTATCTCAACGTTTGCATAAAGCATTCTCGCAAGCGGTTTGTTTTCCACTATCTCAATGTCGTTCTCTTTGGCGACTTCCTTGATCTTTTGCGCCAGATAATCCGCACCCTTTGCAACGACTACCGGTGCGTCATACTTGTCCGCATCGTACAAAAGCGCCACCGCATAATGCGTCGGGTTTGTAATGACGACATCCGCTTTGGGAAGTTCCTGCATCATTCTTCTTCTCGAAGCCTGCATCATCCTCTGACGGATCTTGCCCTTGATCTGAGGATCACCTTCCTGCTGCTTGTATTCGTCTTTGACTTCCTGCTTTGTCATCTTAAGATCGTCGTTGTATTTCCACTTCTGATAAGCGTAATCGAGAAGTGCGATTATAAGATACGCTATGGAAATCCTTATACCCATGTTAATGAGTATGTTGCATGTATTGGCTATCCCCGAATTCAAAGACATGTCATACAGTAAAAAGAAACCTGTGACGTTCTTCCTAAGATACGAATAAGCCACCCATGCGATAATGACTATCTTAAGTATCGACTTTAAAAGTTCAACAAGCGCAGTCTTGGAAAATATCTTTTTAAAACCGTTTATCGGATTTAACTTGCTTCCTTTGGGCTGAAGCGGTTTAGCGGTCGGATGCCACTTAACCTGAGCCACATCGCATACGAACGATACGATAAAAGAAACAAGCATAACAGGAAGAATTATGATAAGCACCTGAGAAAATACCTCTGTTATGAGGGTTATGATACTTACTTCATTTACTCTTCCTTCGTAATTCTTTATATATTCGGGTATATCGTCGTAAACAAGTCTGAACATCCCGAGAAGCCTCTCGGCGATGATCGTCGCATAAACTCTGAGTATCACAAATGCCGCCATTAAGCTGAAAGCATTCTCGATCTCCTTGCTTTTTGCCACCTGGCCTTCGTCTCTGGCATCGTTTTTCTTTTTTTCGGTTGCCGGTTCGGTTTTCTCGCCGCCGGGACCGTCGGAGGCGAAAAACTGAAGATTAAATTCTAATGTCACAGCAGCGACTCCGTAAGGATCGTAACCATTTTCCTCATCTCGTCGATGAGCATCGAAGAAATGTTGGGAAGCATGGCGGTTGTCAAAAACAAAACTCCGAGTCCGACAAGGACCTTTATCTGCATACCTACCGCGAACATGTTCATCTGAGGAGAGACTTTTGCGAGTATTCCGAGAAGGGAATTAAGCAAAAGCATGACCGCGAATATCGGAAGACAGATCTTTACGCCTATCATCATATAATCTTTTAAAAACTCAAGGATAGCCGCCAGAAGGTTATCGGACGAAAAGATCGCACCGTTAACGGGGATCAGCTTAAACGTTTCTGCAAGGGCTGAAACTATAAAGTGAAACAGTCCGCTGACGAGAAGCATAAGCGTTACCGCATATTGATAATACGCGCCCGAAATGGTCACATTCTGATTGGTGTTGGGATCGAACAAAGTTACCATCGAAAGACCCGTCTCCATATCGGAGATGTGGCCCGCAAGGCTTAGGATCGTGGAAACTATCTGTGCTCCGTAACCTATCAAAAGACCCGTAACGGCTTCTTTTAACACCAATACCGAATAACCGAATATCGAGTTGTATTCAAGCGGAGTATACGGAACCAATCTGTAGAGCAATACGGCAAAAATAAAACTGAAACCGATCTTTACATGATTCGGAACCCCTCTCATCGAAAAGAAAGGAGCGACATATATAAACGTAGCCACCCTTATCACGATCAAAAGAAAATACTCAAGTTCATCGAGAGAAAACGAATAATCGATCATCTTCTTTCTCCTTAATGAACATATTGCCCGAAATTGCTCCAAAGAGTAACTATATAATCTCTTATCGTCGTAAGCATCCAGTGTCCCAAAAGCATGAGTGAGAGAAATACACATATGACCTTGGGCACGAACGTAAGCGTCTGTTCCTGAATGGAAGTAACCGTCTGAAAGATACTTATGAGCAAACCGATGATCAACGAAACCAGCAGAACCGGTGACGCCAGCTCGATTATCGTAAAGAATGCGTCACGCATCAAAATTACGACATCATCAAGTGTCATGTGATTACCTCCTTTCTTTCACAAACTAATGATAAAACGAAGTTACGAGAGAGCCTATGATAAGGCTCCAGCCGTCCGCAAGAACAAACAAAAGTATCTTGAACGGCATCGAAATGGTCGTCGGCGGAAGCATCATCATACCCATACTCATGAGCACCGAGGCGACGATCATATCTATGACTATAAACGGAATGTATATGATAAAACCGATAATGAATGCGGTTCTTAATTCGCTGATCACAAAAGCCGGAATGAGAATGTTGTTGGGAATATTTTCAAGTGCCCCGTCCCACTCCGTTTCCGATATCTTCATGAAAAGTTCGACATCCTTTGTCTGAGTCTGCCCGTACATAAAATCCCTGAACGGTTCCATACCGATCCTGAAAGCTTCCTCCTGATTGATCTCACCGCGGTCAAGCGGAATGATCGCCTCATTGTATGCTCTTGAAAAGGTAGGGCTCATGATAAAGAAAGTGACAAACAACGCAATGCCTATCAAAACCTGATTTGGGGGTGCGGTGTTTGTATTTAACGCCGCTCTCGTAAAGTGAAGAACGATGATGATACGCGTAAAGCATGTCAGCATCAAAAGAAGTAACGGCGCAATCGCAATAAGGGTCAATGTGAGCAATATTCTCAATGACCCTGACAGTTGACCGTTGCCATCGTTGTATGTGATGGTAAGATCGTTTGATATATTAAGTTCTTTTAAGTCCTCCGGCGTTTCTGCCGTACCCGCATCCTCAATGTTTGTACGACTCTCGGTTTCTCCCGTTAAGTGGGAATCGACCGTATTGGTAAGACGTGATGCGTAGGATGAAGACTTAAGCCCGATAAACAATATGCCCGCAAGTAACAGCAGGCAAATCATTCTAAAAAACTTCTTCATTTAACTGTCTTTCTCTTCTTCCTTCGCTTTTTTTAAAAAGTCTTTAAAGGAAATTTTTTCCGTCTGTTCCTCGGGGAAACTGATGGAATCCGCGGGTATCTCCGAAATCGTCGTGACAGTATCTTTGCAGACCGCTATGGCGAAATAGCGATCCGCAATCTTAACTATCTGGATATATTTATTCTGTGCGATCCGCTGCGTTTCAATAACATTGATGTTGCTGCCCGACAGACGTTCTTTCTGAAAGTTTCCCACAAACTTTGTTGTGAAAAAGCATATAAAAAGAACAAACGCAAATATGAGCAGGACTGTTATGAACTGAACCGCCGAGGACGTACTTGACCCCACGATAAACATTCAAACCTCCAAAGGTAAGATCAGCCTACTACCTTCTTAACAGCCTCTAATACTCTATCAGCCTGGAAAGGCTTAACGATAAAGTCCTTTGCTCCGGACTGGATGGATTCGATAACCATCGCCTGCTGACCCATTGCGGAACACATGATGACCATTGCTCCGGGATCGTTCTCTTTGATCTTCTTTAATGCCTGGATACCATCCATTTCGGGCATTGTTATATCCATAAGTACCAGATCGGGCTTGGTTTCGTTATATTTTTCGACTGCCTTGAGTCCGTTCTCAGCCTCGCCTGCAACGACATAGCCGTTCTTTGTAAGAATGTCTTTGATCATCATTCTCATGAATGCCGCATCATCACAAATTAAAATATTCTTTGCCATTGTTTAAATTCCTCCGCTTTCTGGGGTTATTTAATAATCTCTGTAACTCTGACCGCAAAACTCTCCTCAAGTACCACTACTTCACCCTTAGCTACGAACTTTCCGTTTACCAGTACGTCTATAGGTTCGCCCGCAATCTTGTCGAGCTCTATGATCGTTCCGGGTGAAAAGTCCAGTATTTCGGATATCGACTTGACGGTACGGCCGAGTTCAACCGTGACTTCAAGCGGGACATCCATAATTAAGCCGATATTCTCGTGGCCGGCCATCTGGCTGTAATCGCCCGAGAAACTCTGGAACTGCGCGGGTGCAACGTTTACACCTTGACCTTGCATCGGCATTCCCATCTGCGGCATACCCATTCCCATCTGGGGCATTCCCATGCCCATTTGCGGCATGCCCATACCCATCTGAGGCATACCCATGTTCATTTGAGGCATTCCCATATTCGTCATATCCGGTGTCGGCTGCTGCATCTGCATCTGAGGCTGAGGTGCCGGTGCAGGCTGAGGCGCACTCTGAGGTGCCGGTGCCGGTTCGGGTTCGGGCTCGCTCTCTGCGCCACCCATTGACTGTGCAAGGAAGTTCTCGACAAGTCTTTTTGCGAACTCTATAGGATATAACTGCATGATCGTTGAATCGACTAAATCTCCGATCTGCATTGAGAATGCTACTTTTACAAATGTTCCACCAAGGAACGGAGCTATATCATCGCCGGTCTTAAACTCGGTCAAGTCTATGAGACTTGCCTCCGGCGGGCTGATATCGATCATCGTACCAAGCATCGTGGAAAGAGATGTTGCCGAAGCGCCCATCATCTGGTTCATCGCCTCGGAGATCGCGCTTAAGTGAAGTTCCCCAAGCTCTCCTTCCGTATTGGTACCGTCACCACCCATCATAAGATCGGTGATGACCTTTACATCGTGTTCTCGCAAAACGAGGATGTTGGTGCCGTCAAGGCCTGCGGTGTAATGGATCTGTATGAATACGCAGGGCTTAACATAATCTTCGATAACATTGTCCCACGTTACCATGGAAACAACGGGCGTCGTGATGTTAACCTTGCGGTTAACGAGCGAATAAAGAGTAGTCGCCGAGGAGCCCATGCTTATGTTGGCTACCTCTCCGACCGCATCCCTTTCGACTTCATCCAATGTCACATCGGAGGCTGCCGCAGCGGCTGAAGTGGTTTCTTGCGCCGGCTGGGAAGACGTATCGGAAGGATCCATGCCGCTTAACAGCGCATTTATCTCGTCCTGAGATAACATTCCATCCATTTTTTACTCCTCCTCCCTTATAATCTTCGTAATCTGTGCCGCGTATTTGTCTTTGCTTGTACCCGGCAACGCTTTAAACTTAAATATGTTACCCACATAAATGTTCAGCTCACTCTCGAGCTGCGTATCGAGCCTTATAATATCTCCGGGCTGCAGATTTATAAAATCGTTTACCGATACCTGGCTCTTTCCCATTATAACCTTAACAGGTATGTCCACCCTCTTTATAAGGGATTCGATGTGTAACTGATAATCTTCGTCACCGATCTCCTGCATCGTTGAGAACCAATACTTTGTATTGAGTCTGTCCATGATGCTCTCTAACGTGAAGTACGGCAGACACACGTTCATGAAACCTTCGACATCACCGATCTTCATGTTAAGAGTTACGATGGCGATCATTTCGTTGGGTGCTATGATCTGCGCGAACTGAGGATTGGTCTCGATACGCTCCAGCACCGGATTTATCTCCAGTACGTTTTTCCACGGCTCTCGCATCAGCTGCATCGATACGATCATCAGTTTTTCGATGATCGTCATCTCTATCTCGGAAAAGTCTCTGTTCTTTTCAAGGGGTAATCCCTTTCCGCCCAGCATTCTGTCGATCATCGCAAACCCGAGGTTTGCCGCCAGATCCAATATGATACTTCCGTTTAGCGGCTGAAAATTTATTACGCCCAGTATTACCGGGTTTGACAGTGCGTTCGTGAACTCCGAAAATGTTACGGTTTCGGAACTCGCAACACTGACCGTTATATTCTTTCTTAAGTAGACCGGAAGATTCGTGGCAAGTAATCTTCCGTAATGCTCGTATATGATCTCGAGCGTACGCAGGTGCTCTTTGGAGAACTTCGCCGGTCGTTTAAAGTCGTAATTCTTGACTTGGCGTTCGCCTTTGTCCTGCATTTCGTCTACGTCCAGCTCACCGGTGCTTAGCGCTGCCAGCAGGCTGTCTATTTCATTTTGAGACAAAACCTCGCCCACGAAGCTCACCTCCCCTGTCCCATTTATTTAGATCCGCTGTATAAAGAAAACGGACGCGGCACCGGTACTTTTGTGACCGCTTTAAGGTGTTGCCTTATTGATACATTATGTTGCTGAAAGCAACTTTGTAGATGAAGTCCGAGTCGTAAGCTTCCTGAAGTTTGACAAGTATCTCATTGCGCAATGCCTCGGAATTGTCCTTTACTTCTTCAAGTGTATGACTGCCGATGACTTCGATGATAATGCTCTTTATAAGGCTGTCCTGAGATGCTATGTTTGCACCGTAGGTTTCGTAATCGGGATGAGTCTTGTTAAGCATGAGTGAAACGGCAACGATGCAATAGTGATCCTTTCCGTCTTCGCCCTTCTTAAGCGGTATTGTAAGGTCATCGGGTATGTCATGGGGCTCAAGATCGCTCAGTTTGATTTCCGTCTCGCCCGCAACTTCCGATTCACCGCCGAGTTCAATATTAAGTACACTTGCAATGCTGGTAACGAGTGCCGATGTCTTCTTGACCGAGCTCATGGTCGAGAACATCATGATGGATGTGAGCACAAGGTTAACTACCAGAAGTGCCAGTATCAATACCGAGATCAAATTCTTCTTCATAAGAATTCACTGCTCCTGTTTAATAGTTACTGAGTTCGTGATAGATCTTTATCTCGACGCGACGGTTTCTGTCACGGCCTTCGCTCGTTGAGTTGTCCGCTATGGGCATATACTCACCGCGTCCGGTGTGTTTCATCATCGCAGGATCGAGATTGGTATTCTCTTTAAAGAAATAGAATACCGAAAGCGCACGGGCGCTTGATAATTCGTCGTTGTTCGCAAAACGCTTCGATCTTTCGGGAACGTTGTCGGTGTGTCCTTCGATCTCTATCTCGTAGCGTGCGTACTTTTCAAGTATCATCCCCACTTTCTTAAGCGTGGGTACGATGGAATCCGCAATGTCGGCTGAACCGGGGTTGAACAGGATCGCGCCTTTTAACGAGAGCTGAACATACTGACTGTTGAAATCTATCTCAACCTTATCCGCTATGTTGTTTTCGCTTAACGCTTCTTCGATCTGTTCTGCCAGCTGTTCGCTTCTTTCAAGCTTGGCTTTCTCGATCTCTTCCAAACTGTCGGAAAGTTCTTTTTCTGCTTCGTTTTGCTCGGAATCGAACTGATCTGCATCGAGATCGTTCTCAGCCATGGCGCCCGTCGAATTGATGTATTTATCAAGTTCGTTGAGCTGACTGACTCCGTTACTGATAAGTATGCCGTCGCCTATCGCGGTACTTCCCGCCTGGAATATACTGAAAGTACTTGTGAACGAGGCTGCTATCTCATCAAATTTCTTTTCATCCACACTGGATGAAGCAAACAGCAATACGAAGAAGCAAAGAAGAAGGTTCATCAGATCGGCGAAGGTATTGAGCCAGGGCTGGCCGGGACCGCCGTCGGGCTCTTTCTTCTTACGTGCCATTTATTCCTCTCCTCCGTCATCAGAGCCGGCGGTTGCTTTACGCTGAACGGGAGAAAGGAATGATTTAAGTTTTTCCTCGATAACTCTCGGGTTCTCGCCTGCCTGGATTGACAAAAGTCCTTCGATCATTATTTCCTTGACCATCATTTCTTCCGCGTTGAAGTTCTTCATTTTGAACGACGCGGGAAGGCAGAGCCAGTTAGCGATCATTGAACCGTACAATGTTGTTAACAGGGCAACCGCCATGGAGGGACCGATCTTTGACGAATCTTCCATGTTGTAGAGCATGTTAACGAGTCCTATCAGGGTACCGATCATACCCCAGGCAGGACCCATGGCTGCAAAACGTTCATAGAAAGATACAACTTTATTGTGACGACCCTCAACACTGGCAAGTTCCGTCTCCATGATAGCTCTTACAAGTTCGGGATCGGTTCCGTCAACGATAAGCAAAATGCCCTTCTTGAGAAACTCGTCGTCAAGATCTCCGGCTGCTTCTTCAAGGGATAAAAGACCTTCCTTACGCGCAACGTTAGAAAGATCTATGATTTTTTGAATTATTTCCTGTGTATTAACCTTGGGCGATTTGAAAATGAGAGCAAAGGATTTCAGATTAGAGAGAAATTCCTTGAGCTCGTAAGAAGCCATCATACAACTGATGGAACCACCGATGGTAATATATACGGATGAAAGGTCGATAAAGTTCGAAATTGCTGAAAAGTCAATTCCGCTTTCTCCGTTAATGATACCATATATAATTAAGCCAAAACACAGCACTAAGCCTAAAATGGAAGCTAAATCCACTTATACTCACCCCTGAACTTTACGCTTAATTCGCATAAAATTCCTTTCTATACGATTTTACAAGATTTCTCAGTTCTTGTCTACTTTCTTTTACAATTAATTTGCGCCCTGTGGTCATTGTTATGACCGTATCCGGGGTCTCTTCGATTATCTCGATAAAGCGTTCGTTTATGTCCACTTTTACCCCATTTAGCTTCGTAACCTCTATCATACCTTACCTCCTGAAACAGATTATTAGAAACACCTGTTTTGTAACCCTGTGATAAACGCCAAAACGAGCAGAGGACACAGGTCCCCCACTCAGGTAAAGCTTTTGTTTAAAACGTCTTTAACCCACCGCCCTTACGGGCAGTGGGTTTAACTTAATAATTATCTCTTAAGGTTTACAAGTTCTTCAAGCATCGTATCGGATACGGTGATGATACGGCTGTTTGCCTGGAAACCACGCTGTGTGGTGATCATTTCGGTAAACTCTGCGGAGAGGTCTACGTTACTCATTTCCAAAACGCCCGTTGTCATGTATCCGCCCGAAGCGGTGATATCAACGCCGACACCGTCAAACTCGCCGGAGTTAAGACTTGCGGAGTAAAGGTTTTCGCCTGCCTTTTCAAGACCTGCCGCATTTGCAAATTCAGCAACCGCGATCTGTCCGAGAAGTTGGGTCATACCGTTATCGTATGAAGCATAGATCATACCGTTTGTCTGAACGGTGATACCGCTCATGTTACCGAGTCTTCTACCTGTTCCAAGTCCCTTTGTGTCACCGCTTACTGCAGTGATGGTGGAAGTGCCGGAGTTGTTGTACATGTTCGATGCCGACCAGTCCATCTCGATATCGGAGAACTTTTCAAGCGGAGTTCCGTCAGCAAGCTGAGTTGCAAAATCAAGAGTGATGAACTTTTCGCCGTCGATATCTCTGAAGTAACCGTTGTTGGTATCGTATGTGTGCTTCGATCCGTTAACTTCTTTTTTGTCGATGGTAAGCGTACCGTCGTTGTAATTAATGGTGATCTGCTTAAGAGCTGCAATATCTTCATCCGAAAATCCGTAAGTGCTCTGTAACTGAGCCTTCAATGTTGCATCGGCTCCGCCCGAAAGATCCCATGTTACCGACTCGATGATAGTGCCGCCTTCTTTATAGTTGACCGTAACGGGTGCTGCCGTCGTTGTAGGAAGTGCCCAATCGGTCATGGTCACGGGATCTGTGGTTGCATCCGAGACATATCTTATCGTTCCTACCGAAGGAACGCTTGCAGTGGGAAGCATACTCTTTGCAACGCTTACGTTTGCTTCGAAAGTAGTTCCGATGTTAACGATATCGCTGAGAACCGTTCCGGGATACTGTTCGGTAATCGAGTGCATCTTTCCGTCTGTTCCCTTTGAAAGAACATCGTCAAGCTGTACATAGTAAACACCGTCATCAAGTGTTGAATGTACGGAGAATTTAGCTGTGTAGGAATAACCGAGGTTATCATAGAAGCTGAGTGATAAAGCACGTCCCGCTTCTGTAGCTGCGTCTTCATCGTTCTTATCCATGATACCTGAAACATAAGATTTCTCTGTTGCTTCGGGTTCGCAGACAAGTTTTTCCGCGCTCATGATTCTTAAAGGCTCTACGGTATCTTTTCTGATGGTTCCGGTGGTGTCATCAACGCCCCAGCCCATTACGTTGTAACCGTTACTTGTCATAACAAGGTTACCGACCGCATCAACCGTGAAGGCGCCCGCACGTGTGAAGTAATTATCGTTACCGTCTGAAACTATAAAAAATGACTGTCCCGTGATACAGATATCGAAGGGGTTACCTGTTGTCT
>JAEEGH010015048.1_pt1 | contig 16868 bp, 14 predicted proteins | sample 9134181 | NCBI WGS metagenome assembly JAEEGH01 (sample SAMN16246544, study PRJNA631951) | gut metagenome | biome: gut microbiome; feature: rumen; material: DP-attached | host: Bos | place: Iran: Karaj | collected 2018-10
AGCGCGGGGAACTTCGCCTTGATGGAGCGCACCGCACGCTGCACAATGCCATCGTCGTCGTAAGCCGAAGTCGCCATCTCGTCCTTGGAATCGGGAATGCCGAACAGGAGGATGGACTTGATGCCCGCGATGACGCAGGATTCGAGTTCCTGGAGAATTTCATCGATGGAGAACCGGAACTGGCCGGGCATCGACGGGATTTCTTCCTTGACGCCCTCCCCTTCTACCACGAACATCGGGTACACGAGGGAATCGGGGTTCACTGCGGTTTCCGCAACCATGTTGCGGATAGTTTCATTCTTGCGTAAGCGACGAGGACGGATAATCATATCTATGTAAAATGAGGAATGTGGAATGACTACTGTTTAATGTAAAAAATCCCGTTCGACTTGCGCAAGGCTTTCGCCCCAGTCTTCCTGGATTTTCTGCTTGAGTTTCTTGGCAAGCGAGGGGGCGCGGCCCTGCGTGGAGACGGTCACGGCGATGTTTTCGCCAAAATCCATGCGGGCGGGCACAATAAAGTCACCGTCGAGGTAATCACAGGCGTTGTTCACCAAGATACGGCGGGCGCGGGCGTCGTTAGAAACCTGCGCATTGACGGCGGGCTTGTCGGTGCAGATAAAGACCATAAAGATGCCGCAAAGGTCAAGCGGTTCGTAAGGACGGTTCTTCAGCGTGATAGAAGCCGATTCGCCGGACTTTAGCGCTTCGAATTCAGGGTCGAGCTGCGGGGCAACTACAGTGATGCGTGCTCCCGTCGGGAGCAGCGTCTTCACCTTGCGCAGTGCAATGCGGCCACCACCCACAACGAGAACGTTACGGCCTTCAAGATTCAGTTCGATGGAGAAAAGGTTCGAAGTTCGCGACTCGGTGGACGAAGATGACGACGGGGCACAAGAGCGCGGTTCCTGGGCATTGCGGATGCCGTTCACAACCATGCCGGCAAATTCACTCCAGTCGCCGAGGCAGGGCATAAGCGTTATAGGAATCTGCGGGAACTCCTCCTGCAACTTCGCGACCACGCGGGGAACGTCGTTTTTCGTATGCTGGCCGTTCAAAAGCAGAAACGGCAGAAGCGTCACCGATTCCACATCTTCGCGGAGGAGCGTGCGCAGGTCGTTTTCCAAATCCAGCAGGCTCGTACTCGCCACACGCGTACCGGGCAAATCATGATGAAGTTTATCCAAGATGCCTTCGAAGCCCTTGTAGGCCCCGGGTAGAATGCAGTGATGCGCAATAATCAGAATAGCTTTCATACAATGTGGAGTGTGAGGTGTGAAATGTGGAGTGTGGGATTAGGATTCTTTTTTGTAATGCTCCACAATCTTTTTTACGAGGGAATCCATCGTCGTTTCGTCGGAGGTGACGGTTTCAAAGCCGTGCTTGCGGGCGGCAGATTCCGTCATGCGGCCGATGCAGAATGCGAGACGGGGTTCGCTGTCGGGGGTTGCGGCCAGGGCACTGAAGTTTTCGACGGCGCTGGTGCTCGCAAAAACGACGGCATCGGCACCAGCAACGGCTTCGCGCTTCCATTCGGGTAGTTCAGCCACCGGGAGCGTTTCGTAGACCACCCAGCGGGTCGCCTGCGGGAGCAGCTTGAGCAGAGTATCGTCGGCAAGATTGCCCTGCAGCAGGAGAATGCGGGAACGGTCCACAGGGAGTGAGGCCAGCAACTTTCCGAGGCCTTCGCCGGTGTGGTCTTCGGGCACGTAGTCGCAGCGGATGCCGTATTCCAGCAACTTCTTTTCGGTAATCTTCCCCACGCTCGCAATCTTCTTGCCTGCAAGCACGCGCACGTCGTAACCTGCGGCGAACAACTGCTTGAAGAAACTTTCCACGCCGTTCGTGCTCGTGAAGGCGAGAGTGTCGAAGTTTGTGAGGGCATTGAAATCGGCTAAGGAGATCCCCGCCTTCGCGGGGATGACAGATGAAGTCGCGGGGATGACAGATGAAGTCGCGGGGATGACATTGGGGCAATCGAGCGCGCGAGTTTCAATCATCGGGGTTTCGATGACTTCGGCGCCGAGGGCCGTGAGGCGTGCGGAAATCCCGCTGGCCTGCTTTGCGGCACGGGTCACCACGAGGCGCTTGCCGGCAAGAGGCAAGTTCTTTTTCCACGCGAGCGTTTGCCCGAGTTCCACGACGCCACCCATAATCGTAATCGCGGGGGCAGTCACGTTTTCGCGGGCAATCGTCGCCCCCGCAGTCTCGAGCGTCGCCATGACGGTGCGCTGGTACGGGGTCGTGCCCTTCTCGATAAAGGCGAGCGGCGTTTTCGGGTCCTTGCCGCATTCCATAAGCCGGCGGGCAATAAAATCCATGTTGGCGATGCCCATCAGGAATATGAGCGTGCCGGGGCACTTCGCGAGAGTCTCGAAGTCAAGAGAGAGATTCTGGCCTGGATCCTTCGACTCCGCTTCGCTCCTACCCAAAGGGCATAACTCAACTTGAGAACTAAAGTTCTTAGTTTCGTATAGCTCAGGATGACACGTTCTTCCATCCGCCTTTTCATGGCCGGTGATGATGTGAAAACTTGTCGCGATCCCGCGATGGCTTACAGGTATGCCCGCGTACGCAGGCACGGAGATTGCAGACGTAATGCCCGGAACCACCTCGAATTCGACACAGGCAGCAACAAGTTCCAAAGCCTCCTCACCGCCACGCCCGAACACGAACGGGTCGCCGCCCTTGAGGCGCGCTATCACACCGCCGGGAAATTCGCAAGCAAATTGCACCAGAAGCCTGTTGATTTCGGACTGCTTGACCTTGTGGTGCGTCGGCATCTTGCCCACGTCCACCATCTTGGCCTTCGGATTGCACATGCCGAGAATCGCAGGCGAAACCAGGCGGTCATAGACCACCACGTCGGCCTTTTCCAGAATTTCCTTGCCACGGAGCGTCAATAGCCCGGGATCGCCGGGACCTGCACCGATTAAATAAACGGTTCCTTTCATCGAGTGTAAAAATAGAAAGTTATAGGGAATCAGCGCGCAAGCTGTTCACGGATTTTACCCGCAAGAGCAATTCCCGCGTCGCGGGCCTGCGTCACAGCATTTTCAAACGATTCGCCCACACCGGATTCAAGCGCACCAAACTGCACGCCATTTTCCGCACGGAGCAATCGCTGTGAAGATTCGTCCCAGTAGATGCCATGGATTTTCATAATCTGCTGGCAGCCTTCCTCCCCGCCATGAATTTGCGAATCGTTCGCAAATTCGCCTTTCCCTGCAAGAAAAACGAATTCGGCGAAACTCGCCACCGGGAACTGGCAGCCCGCATTGAGCGCCTTGAGGAAGGCCATCTCGGCAACGGCAATGCAATAAGTGGGAGCGTCGTTCACGCGGGAAAGAATGCCCTGGATTCTATCGGTCGCAAGGCTCCCTCCAGAATGACAATCGGCCAAAGTTTCAATCGCGAGGATTCCCTGGCCAGATGCAGGCAAAACCTTGTCGGTATCGAAGTATTCGGTCACCTGGTCTGCAAGGCCCATGCGCTTGAGGCCTGCAGCCGCCAGCACGACTCCGTCAAGTTCATCAAGTTTCGAGAGGCGCGTCTGGATGTTCCCGCGGATGGGCACGTATTCCAAGTCCGGACGGAGCGCCTTGAGCTGCATCACCCTGCGGATGCTGCCCGTACCGACACGGGCTCCCGAGGGCAAGTCCATAAAGTGCACGCCGTCTGCACCCTCGCGGGCAATAAACGCATCGCGCGGGTCTTCGCGCTTGAGGACAGCGGCCAGCCTGAATTCCGGCAAGACTTCTGCCGGCATGTCCTTCAGGCTGTGGACCGCAATATCGGCGCGACCTTCAAGCAGGGCGACTTCGAGTTCCTTGATGAACACGCCCTTGCCACCGAAGCTCGCAAGGGACTTGTCGAGCCTTCGGTCGCCCTCGGTCGTCATCGTCACGAGTTCGTACGTGAGGCCCGGGTTCGCCGACACGAGGGCGTTGGCGGCAAGCGTAGTCTGCGCCACGGCAAGGGCGCTCTTGCGCGTCGCAATCCGCAGCGGGCGCACATTTCCGCCCTGCGAAAAAACGGCATTATTCATCGCTTGCCTCCAGGCACTTGAGGAACACCTTCACGTCTTCGGGCGAATTGCCCGCCTTTACCTTGTACAGGTAATCGTTCGCCATCTTCTTCGCAAAGCGTTCGTACATCATGCGGATGCGTTCGCGTTCATTTTCCGGCAAGTCGGGCATCGAGCGCAACAGCTTTTCGGATTCCTCGTTCGCGGTCGCAACCATCCTGTCGGCATGCACACGGATATCCTTCGAGACCTCGTCCATGCGGTACCACTGCAAGAACTCGTCCAGGCCTTCCTTCAAAATTTTCTGTGCGGCCTCGAGTTCCACCATGCGCAGGCGGCGGTTTTCCGAAACAATCTTTTCGAGATCATCGACGCACACGTACTGCACACCAGGAATCTCGCCAATGGAGGCTTCCGCATTGCGCGGGCTACCGAGGTCAATAATCAAGCGTTTCCGTCGGCCGGTCACTTCGGCTGGTTCGGCAGGCTCACCAACCAGCTCAGTGACCTTCTCGAATTCATCCTTCGTGATAAGGGGTTCCTGGCAGATGCTGCACAGTACGACAACATCGCACTTGCCCAGCACCTTGTAGCGGTCCTCGAGCTTTACGGGGGTGAGCACGTCCGCAAACTTTTCGGCATTCGCGAAAGTCCTGCTGCTCGCAAAAATATTCGTGGTATATTCCTGCACGTACTTGAGCATCAGGGAACCCATCTCGCCCAAGCCCACGATATACACGGAACGGTTTTCGAGGTCATCGAACGTGCGCTGCACCTGCTTCATCGCCAAAAACGGGATGTTGCAGCTGAGCTTGCTCAGGTTTGTTTCCGTCTTGATGCGCTTGGTTGTGTGGATTGCCCCCTGGAACAACTTGTTAAGGCTGTTGCCCGTCGCATGCAGGCTATGCGCCGTCTCGTAGGCACGGCCAATCTGGTGCAGAATCTGGTCCTCGCCCACCGCTACCGAATCAAGCCCCGCACACACGTTCATCACATGATGCGCAACGTCATCACCCGCCTTGAAGTAAAAGAACTTCGCAAAATCCTCGAACCTTTGCCCCGCAAGCTTGCACACGTACTGCACGAGTTCCGCCTCGGCAATTTCCCTGTCCGATGCCACGTAGACTTCGGTACGGTTGCACGTCGCAAGAATCAGGAGTTCGTCAAACGGAGAATGGCCGAGCGCTTCCGTCTTCACATCCATCGGGATGTAGAACTTTTCGCGGACTGCGATTTCGGCCACCTTGTGGCTCATGCCTGCCATGTAGATTTTGCGCATGGCCCAAAGATAGAAAAAGAGGCTAGATTATTTGCAATTTCCCAAGCGGCCGATGGAATAGAATACGAAATCACCCGTAGAACCGGCTACGCCTTGGTACTTTAGCTTGATTGCAGCTGTCTTTCTAAGTACAGAATCAATTACAACCGTTTTACCCCAACCGACCTCTTGCTTAAATTTAGACCAAGGGTAGTCAATGGTAGTCATATTTGCCGAGCGTGCAACGGATGCCTTATAGTTATTGTATTCCGTAACTGTGGCCTCATCTTCTACTTGCAATTCTATTGCAAAATTCAAGTTGGATGAATAGACCAGGCAGATTCCTTCCCAACGGGAGATATCCGTGCCCTCCTGATCTCCGCTCACAAGATTAAAGCCCAAGCCGACATAAGGGTAATCATAGCCAGCACCTATTAAAACAGTACCCTTGATTCCTTGATACGCTTCAGTGAGCGGGCCGAAGAAATTATCATATTCATTCACCGAGACATCGGGCGGATAAGAGATAGAAGACGTACCGAAGTCGTTAGCATCATTGAATTCAAACCAGTAACCGGCTGTTTCATCATCAGAGCCTGTTTCAACCTTGCCTTCCGTATCCGTAGGTCCGCACCACAGGTCGCCACAAGGAATTTTACTGGATAAAGATGGTTGAACTGACGACGGATTCTGTACCGGAGCAGTATCTTCAACCGGAGCCTTGTATCCGAAACTTACCGAGGGACATTGAACAGTGCCAGCCAAAGCCTTACCATCACCATACGTAAGCAAAGAAGTGGAAACAGTACCACCAAGTAAAGCGTTCTGTGCAGTTTCGTTCAGTTGAAGATCCGCCCACCAGACACCCTCCTTTTGATAAACATTGTAGGATTCTATGAACATGTTTTCGTAGTATCCCGTTAGGCGTTCAACCTTATCCGGCATGTTTGCACAATTTACGAGAGCGTAGGAAATCGTTGGGAAATTGGACTCCGTATTGTAATACAGCTGCCCACCATTCTCGACAAGGTTTCCCCTGTTCACTTCGCAAGAACATCCCGAAGAGAAAACGAGTTCCGACGGATCATTTTTTTGACTATTTTCGTACATAGCATTTAGATTATCCGCGCGTTCTTGCTGAATATCCTCAATTTCAGCCATATAGTCCGTACAGGCAGTCATCATGGCTGCGGAGAGCATCACAACAGACAAACGAATCTTTTTCATATTCACCTCGACACTCCTGCCTTAGAAAACAAATGAAAGACCAACACCGACTGCACCGATAATCGCGAAGCTCACACCGATTGTACGATTTCGCTGGTAATCCTGCACGGCCTTCTTGCTTTCTTCATAGCCGGTGCTGCCATTTTCAAACGCATCCCTTTCATCCTTCGCCTTCTTGTTGAACACGTACGCAATGGCGACACCGCCCGCAAGTACGGCTCCCGAAATCGCAAGCGGAATCCAGTGGATAGATTTTTTCTTGCTCTCACCGCCAGCGGCATCACTTGCCGCCTCGGCAGCAGAAGCCTCGGCAGCGGCTGTTTCATTGTTTTCTTCGGCGATGGCACGTTCAAGTTCAGCAAGTCCCTGCTTGTACGTAAGGGAGTCTTCGGCCGTCATGACTTCGGATTCTTCGTGAACTTCCGTCTTGACAACTTCATCGGGCAACTTTTCCTCGTCCCAAGCCCAGCGGCCAACCATTTCCATCTTCTTCAACTTCTTGAAGACTTCCTTGCCATGGAACTTCTGGATTTCGGCATCCTTGGGCTGGTTCAGAACGGCCTTCTTGTTCTTGATATCGAAGAGGAGGTTCGACTGCTTCTGGTCAGCGTCGATGGTCTTTTCGAAAAGGCGCACGCCGTTCAGGTAGTAAGCGCCACTCACCGGCCTACGCATATCTATGCGGAGCATAAGCGTCTTCTTGTTCAGCATGAATTTCACGTTCGAGCCCGCCTTCTTCAAGGAATCGTTCTTTACCTTCAACGTGGCGATAAACATCGGGGCAAATTCCGACCCGGACTGGCGAACCACGATAGGGCCGCACTTTTCAATCCAGAGGCTCGCTAGGCGCTGTTGCTGTTCCACACGCGCCGGGTCATAGGAAAGCGAGAAGATGTATTCGGCATCAAAATCGCCATCGAAGTTGATGGGTTCCAGGTACACGTTACCGCGAAGGCGGAGCAACTGTTCACGGCTAATGATAATGCTGGTCAGCGCTTCGGAGCAGCTCGCCAGCTGGCGGGTACGTTCCTCAAGCGTGGTCGCCATGCGCATGGAACCGAGCCTGACCTCGCCCGTCACTTCCATGTACTCGTTTTCGAACGCGGGGAGTTCCACTTCATAGAAGCGGGCACATGTCGTATCCAGGAGGTCATTCAGCGAAATGGAGGCGCATCGGTCGTTCATCTCCGCTACGCGGTTCGCCCTCTTCAAAAGAGCCGCGACCTCGGGGTTCGAATCCCCCACCATGGTCTGCAAGTTCTTCAAGTCCTCCTGCAATGCACGGATTTCTTCGGGGTTCTTCACGAACACCGATATCGTGGAGGAATTATCGTCCTTCTTTTCGACGTTGGCCGAAGCCTGCAGGGGCACTTCCGTGAAGGAGGCTGGTTCCTGCGCAAACACCATAACGGCAAAGAATGAAACGAGAAGGGACAAACGTTTAAAAAGCATAGATTGCTCCATATTGTTATAGCATAAAACTAATTTATTTCCATAACCGCTCAGATTAGGGCCTACTTTTTTCTTAAAAATTTCCGATTTTTTCTTTATTTTTCCTCTTTCAGTGTCGTTTCTATCCAGTCAAAGCGGTCCTTCATCCACTGGACCATGACATCGATAGCCTCGTCGTAATCCTCGTAGGGGTCCTTGAGCGCCCAGTTCTCGGTATTGCTCATGATAGGCCAGCGCCGGTACTCGTTCTTTACGGCATCCTCGATAATAGACCTGTACAACGGCACGCTATCTACCAGGGCACGGAAGGTTTCGCGGTGTTCAAACCAGTACTCCCTTATTTGCGAACGGATAGCATCGTCCCTGAAGAAATAGTAGAACCAGCGATAACTGCGGATATGCCAGTTTTCAAACTTGCGATTGAGCTCACGAGACTCGTTGCCGAACGAAATGTCAAAATCCCAGATGGGGCCAAAATGGATCGGGCTCCCCTTCTGCCAAGTCATAAAAATGCTCCTGGCAAAAATGGCGTCCTCGTTCTTGGAAAATTCCTGCACCCAGTAGTAAGGCTTGAAGTCGTCCATGTCAATCCACCGCGCGATAGCCCCCGTATCGGAGGTACTGAAATGCAGCAAGACATCCTCGAAATCGGCGAGATGGCTGCGCAAGAGTTCAAGCGATTCCTCGGAAGGATTCTTCGGGGACTTTACATGGAACGCATACCCGATGCTCGAGCGGATAAACGGTTCATCGATTTTCTTGTCGTTTTCCTTCTCGAAGAGGAACGTGGTATCGTTTTCGGGAATATTCACGCGTTCGCGAGCCACCTTCACAGTTTCCATGAGAAGGTAGAGGCCCACATAATTGCGGTTCAGGTACACCTCGACAAACTTGCATCGCGGGGTATAGGGCATGCCCAGCCATTCCGAAAGGCGGGTCGCCATGTAGTTCCGCAGGTGACTCTTGTCACCGAAATTCGCCACGAGCGCCCAATCACGGTTCTTGGGCATTCCGAACAAGCTTACTTTGTCCTTAAATTCAAGTTTCATGCCGTACTTGGGCATCTTGAAGCTGGAGTTGCCGCGCCCGCGCACGGTGAGTTCGTAGACTTCGCTTTCGGGGGCGTCCTTGCCGTATATCTGCAGGCGTGAAGGGATTTCCGTTTCGCGGTCACGAATTCCGGCGAAATTCTCCGTCTCGATGACAATGCGGGGCAGATTCGCATACGGGTACACGGAATCGTCCATCGGGAGAAAATCCGGCGATGATTCGGTGGGCTCGTCCAGGCAGGCGCACAGACAAAATAACGCCGTGACTACGACGAGTTGCACAAGTTTAAAACGCGCATGCAACGTGGGTTTAAAACGCGATTGTAACGCAGGTTTAAAATGCGCGGCCGCCCTATGCAGGATAAATGAAAGCATCTGCAAGAAATATAATATAAACAAGGTGCATGGCAACAAAAATTTGATATATTTCCATACATGAGCAAAGTTTTCGGATGCATATTACCGTTTCTCTGTGTGGCAGCCTTGGCCACAGAGAACCTGCACCCGATTTTGCCGCCTACAACGGGAATTGCCGTGCAGGGGGCGTTTGAGCTCGACGAAGACGTGTACAGCCTCGATATGGACGTTGCGGCGGAATACGCGATAATCCCGCGATACCTGAGCCTCTATGTGGACGGGGCATTCAGATTCCTGGGCGTGAGTTACGAGTATTCAACAGAAGGGTATCTCCACAACTACTGCAACCTGCACGTAAACGGGTTCAACGAGACATACGCCGGAATAAGGGCCCTACCCGTATCTTTCCTGGGGCTCAATGCGGGCTGGCGGTTCCCTCCCGGCGAGGGCTCGCAAAAGAACCGCTTCCACCGCCTGAATATCGAACCGTTCAGTTATTTGCAATTTTCGAGAACGCTTTCGCTCGGGACGGCGTTCCGGTACAATGCCTTCCTCGAAGACAAGAACTACAAGCCCGGTGACGAAATCGGGTTCAAGGCATCGCTCGTGTGGAAACTCGGCTGGAACGACACCCTCCATACGGGTTGGCAACTCAGCGAAGTTTTCCTGTACCAAGCACGTATCGAGGAGTCCGAAAACAGGAACCTCGCCCGCGCGTACCGCAAGATGGACGACAAGTACCACGGCTACAAGATGAAGTTCGACGTCACGCGGTTTTTCCGCATGTTCGGGCGCTCCGTCGGGTTCGGTATAAACTACGAGATTCACGACGGCACGATTTTTGGCTTCGAAGCCGGCCACCGCATCGCAATAGAAACTAAATTGTATTAGGAGGATATATGAAACTTAAAGTCATTCTCTTGTCACTCATGCTTTCCGTTGCAATGTCTTTCGCACAGGAACAGGAGAACTATACCGACGTACAGCCCGACACAGAAAAGTCCGTCAAAAATGAACCCGAATTCAAGCGCCATTCCATAAGCATCGGCTACGGCATCTTGACCATTTCGGACTTTGTCGGCATAGTTGGCTCTGCAATCATAAGCATATTCGACGAAGAAGACTCCTTTGGAATCCTGGGCGCAGTTTCCATAGACTACGGCTACAAGGTCAATGAAATATTTGAAACAGGCCTCGTCTTCAACTACTCCATGCCTATCAAGGACGAGTCGCTCTACACCATCATGCCAAGGGCAAAACTGAATTTCAACGTAAACGGGTTCGTGAATCCGTTTATGGAGCTGGATGCGGGCGTCGCTTTCAACGGGAATGGTGCTGCTCCCATGTTCCATGCGACCCTGCTCGGGCTTGAACTGGGAAAGACTCTACCCCTGACCCTAAACTTGCTGAGTTTCGGGCAGCGAGGCATTTTCTACGCCTCGCTCGGCTGCAAGTTCTAGCCAGGAATCACGCGAAGAACCTGAAACTCGTCTTCTTGAGTTCCCTGACGGAATGGAGCACCGCGTATTCGGGATTGCCGATGGATTCGGCAGCCTCCCTGATGTAGCGGTCCAGCGCCTCAGCGGTCTGTGCGTGCATCATCGCATAGAGCGTGTACGGGAAACCCACGAAGGCGGGGCGCTCGTAGCAGTGCGACACATAAGACTTTTGCGCGAGGATTTCGCCGGCATCGGCAGGAGCATTAAAGCAGAGCATCGCATTATACGCGAAGCCGGCGTCCTGATGCCGGAGGATTGCCCCGAAGCGTCGCATTCTCTTTTGCACGAGGTCGTCGCGGAGTGCTTCGCATGAAACACCCCAATCCGCAAACGGCGTGAGCGTGTGTGGAATATCGTCACAGGCAATGCGAATGCGTGCCTTGTCGGACGACGATAACGCAGCAATGAATTGCGCTCCTTGATCGTCATTCCCGCGGCTTGTGCTGAGCATTGCCGAAGCAAGGCGGGAATCTTCATTTTCTTTCAAGACGCGCATTACCGTGTTTATCTTGAACTTCTTCGTCGCGGTAAGGATATGCACGTCGTGCAAATCCGTTGCTGCCCGAACTCCATCCACGATTGCGCGGATTTCGCCTTCCGACTCCGCGATGGCGGTAAACCACACGTTGTATTCGTGAGAGCGCACGTAGTTGTGCGTAATCGCAGGAATCCCGTTGACAGCGGATGCGAACTTGTCGAGGTCGGTAACCTTGCCCGCACAGAGGCGCGAGATAAAACCGAGCCTGTGGGAATCGTAGATGCCTCCGATACGGCGGACAATGCCCGAGCGTCGCAGGTTCTCGACAGCATCGAAGACCGCCTGTTCCGTGAGATGCCCGCGAGCATCGCCGCCAGCACACGCTTCCTGCGCGTTCAGCATCTCCGCCAAACGCCTGTACGGGCGTTCTTCCAGCGGGAAGGCGTCCTGGATAATCGCGAGGAGATGTTGGTCTAGAGCAGTCATAAAGAATGTGTGATGTGGAATGTGAAATGTGAGATTATTAATTAGTCATTACTCATTTCACATTACACATTTGTAATTTCTTCGTCCGTCAGGTAGCAGGCCGGATCCTGTTCCCAGAAATCTCCGGTCACAGCCTCGGCGCGGGTGCGGAAGTTGCCGTTACAGAGATTCAGGTAGGCGCACTTGGGGCAGCGTCCCTTAAGCAAGGGCTTACGGTTCTTGAGACCCGCCATAATCGGGTTGCTCAAGTCTGTCCAGATTTCGCCAAAGCTACGTTCGCGCACGTTACCTAGTGTAATATATTGCGTGAACTGATCGGGGTGAACATTCCCGATGCTGTCGATGTTCCCGAAGGCCATACCGCTGCGGTTACCGCCATTACGCTGGATAAGTTCCAGCACCTTCTCTGCTCGGGCAGGGTCCTCGCGTTTCATGCGCAAGTAAAGGTAGACTGCATCGGCGTGGTTATCGACGGTCAAAATTTCCTTGTTTATCCCGCGTTTCTTGAAGTCGAGCGTGCGGTCAATAATCAGGTCCATCGCCTTGCGGCTCTCTTCGTGGTTCAGGTCATTTGCGACCATCGCGGAGCCACGCCCGCTGTAGACAAGGTGGTAGAAACACACACGGTCAATGTTCTCGCTTTCAAGCAGGTCAAAAATCGCATTCAGGTCCTGCACGTTGTAGCGCGTAATCGTAAAGCGTAGCCCCACCTTCTGGCCGGTCGCCACACAGTTACGGATACCGCGGAGCGCAAGCTTGTAGGCGCCCTCCTTGCCACGAAACTTGTCGTGCGTCGCCTCGCAGCCGTCCAGGCTGATTCCCACGTAGCCCACGCCCATGTCCTTCAACTTCTTTGCAACGTCGGGCGTAATGCAGGTGCCGTTCGTGCTGATGGTCGGGCGGATTCCCTTGCTTGCCGCATAGTTCGCAAGTTCAAAAAAGTCGGGGCGGAGCAGCGGTTCACCACCGCTAAAGAGGATTACCGGCACCTTGAAATCGGCAAGCTGGTCGATAAGCGCCAAGCCTTCTTCGTGCGTCAGTTCATTCTGGTACTTGATGGCTTCGGAGCGGGCGTAACAGTGCACGCAGCTCAAGTTGCACGTCTTGGTGCAGTTCCATACCACCACGGGGCCGCGTCCCGGCGCCACGCCATTCTTGCTTTCGTGGGCACGAGGTTCGTAACGCAGCTGATCCCCGTAATTCGGGGTATCCATCAAGAGCTTGGTAATGCTAATCATGGGCACAAATATAGAAAAACACCCTCGGCGAACCGAGGGCGTTCTAAAGTCTAAAAAGTCAGATTACTTTTCAGCAGCGAACTTCTTGGATGCGGCCTTGACCTTCGGGTCGTTCTGGGCTTCCTTGATTTTCTGCTTGATGCCGTCCTCGATGGACTTCTTGAGCTTAGCAGCGAGGTTGGGGAAACGGTCTTCCAGGGAATCACTGAAGATGGCGGGCTTCTTGGCAGCAGGAGCGGCACCCTTGCGCTTTGCGTTCAACGGGCGTTTCTTCTTGGCCGGAGCCTTCTTTTCTTGAGATTTTTCTGTAGATTTCGGTTCCTGAGGCTTGACTTCTTCTGTGGATTTGACTTCTTTTTCTTCTGCCATGATATACCTCTTGGAATTTTGTCTTTAGACAATTATGTTAATTTGACGGCGCAAAGATAGCAATTTTTGCCGAAATTATCAAGTGAGTGTGCCTCGAGTTGGCAATTCTGAGACACAAGCCCGCAGTTAGCAGGACTTGTTCTCGAGCCAGTGCGCAAGCACGGTAATATCTGCCGGGCGAACTCCGGGAATGCGGCTCGCCTGCCCCAGCGTGAGCGGCTTGTGGGCGTTCAGGCGCTGGCGGCTCTCGATGCTTACGGCGGTCACCTGCATGTAGTCGAAATCTTCGGGCAGGCGCACAGATTCCATCTTCTTCTGGTCCTCGATTTCGCGGGTCTGCCTGTCAAAGAAACCCGCATAGATTTCTTCGGCATACATGAACCAGCGATCACGGCGCGTGAGCGGCAGTTCCGGAAGGGCGACATTGAACAACTGTTCCGGGTCAATACCCGGGCGACGGAGCACGTTGATCCAGCGGGTGCGCTCGGTTGCGGGCGCCTGGCCACCAGCCTCGAGAATGCGATTCGCCTGCTCAGGGAGCGCGGATTCTTCGGAGAGGCGCTTGCGGGCGGTATCTATCAGACTACGGCGACGCTTCCAGTCGGCGTAGTCGGATTCGGAAATCATCCCGATTTCATGCGCGCGTTCCTTCAGGCGTTCTTCCGCATTGTCGCTCCGGAGGAAGAGCCTGTATTCGGCGCGGCTCGTGAACATCCTGTACGGCTCGTCGAGCAGGATGTTCGTAAGGTCGTCCGCCATCACCCCGAGGTAACTGTCGGAACGACCTAAAATAAAGGGCGAATCGCCCTTTATTTTCAGAGCCGCGTTGATGCCGGCCAAAAGCCCCTGACCCGCAGCCTCTTCGTAGCCGCTCGTACCGCAGACCTGGCCCGCAAAATACAGGCCCGGAACCTTCTTGCATTCAAACGTCGGGAAAAGCTGCGTGGCATCTACGGAATCGTATTCCACCGCATAGCCAATCTGCAACACGCGGGCGCGCGTGAGGCCAGGAATCGTGTGGATTGCAGCAAGCTGGATATCTGCAGGGAGGCTCGAACTGAAGCCATTGATGTACACGCGACCGATGTCCGCCTGTTCCGGTTCAAGGAACAGCTGGTGACCGTCGCGGTCGCCAAAGCGGTTAATCTTGTCCTCGATACTCGGGCAGTAGCGCGGGCCCTTGCCGTGGATACGACCGCTGAACATCGGGCTATCCTTGAACCCGCTCCGCAGAATGTCGTGCGTCTTGATGTTCGTACGCGTAATCCAGCACACGCAATCGTTACGCACAAACTTGTTCGTAGCGTCTCCCCAGAAATAATCCGCATCGCGGCCGGGGACCGTTTCTGCAACATGGCGGTCACTCATGGGCCAGGCCACATCGTCGCCGTGCTGCACGTCGCATTCATTAAAGTCGATGGTATCCGGGTCGAGTCGGCTCGGCGTACCCGTCTTGAGCCTGCGCAGCGCAATGCCGTTAGCCGCAAGGCATTCCGAAAGTTTGTCTGCACTCGGCTCGCCCACTCGCCCACCGATGCTCGTCTCAAGCCCGGTGAACATCTTGGAGGCAAGGAAGGTTCCACTCGTAATCACGAGCGCGCGGGTCACGTAGCGTTCGCCATTCAAAAGTGTAAGTTCCAAGCGGCCATCGGGCATGCGCTCGAACGCGGCGAGTTCCCCCTGGATAACGGAAAGCCCGGGAAGGTTCGTTATGACCTCTCGGGCAATCTCGCTATAATACTTCATGTCGCACTGGGCGCGCGGGCCCCACACGGCGGGCCCCTTGCTCATGTTGAGCATGCGGAACTGGATCCCGGCCTTGTCGGTCAAAAGGCCCATCAGGCCACCGAGCGCATCGATATCGCGCACAATCTGGCCCTTCGCCACCCCGCCTACGGCCGGGTTACAGCTCATGCGCCCGATGGCGTCAATATCCATCGTGAGCATGGCGGTTTTAACGCCAAGCTTCCAGGCGGCATGCGTCGCCTCAATGCCGGCATGGCCGCCACCGACTACGACGACATCAAATTGTGCGTTTGTAGACACTACTTCTTGGCAGCCGGAGCAGTAGCGGCGGCGGGCTTGAGCGTATCGACCACGGCCGGCTTCGGCGGTTCCGGATTCCAAACGACCGGCTTGCCATCCATGAGGGCGGCAATTTCGGCCTTGAGGGTTTCCTTCTCGCCCTCGAAGGCAACGTATTCCTTGTACGATGCATCCGGGTTCACGAGGTAGACCTTCGGCACATAGCCATCGCTGTAGAGTTCACCGAACTGGCGGGCTTCATCCCACACGATGTTGATGGTGTCGTCGAACTTCGCGTTGTCAGCAAACTTGCGGATGCCGCTCTTGTTGTTTCCACCGCTGGCAACGGCAACCGTGGTCAGGCCCTTCGGGGCAAATTCCTTCGCGATATCGAGAATCTGCGGAGCGGCGTGTGCACAGTGGCCACAGGTCGCGGAGAAGTAGAAAATCAGGAGAGGCTTGCCAGCCCAGGTCTCGAGGTTTTCGGCCTTGTTCGTGATGCCGGTAACCTTCACCTTGTAGTTCATCTTGGCAGGCATGCCGTTCGCAAGCGTATCGCCACGGAGGCCAGCAACAGCTTCCTTGAGCTTGGCTTCTTCTTCCTGGGCCTTCTTGATGGCTTCTTCACGGAGAACCTTCATCTTCTCGTTGTAGCGTTCGCCAACAGCCCTGAGGGAATCATCCGGCAAGGCGTTCGTGAGCGTGGTATCGCGGGTCTTGGCGCCGGCATCGCGGATACCGAGCACGAAGTAGTTCACGTCGAATTCCGTCTGGAACTGGCCACCAATCGCGCTGAACTGGTTCTGGAACTGCACGCCGATAAAGTAGGAGAGCTTCTGGTTCTTGGTCGGGGTTTCACCAATCGTCACCGGAGCCTTCTTCGGAGCAGGAGCGGGAACCACCGGAAGGGCCTTCATCGCAGAATCCATGTAGGCACGGAACTTCGACTGGTCGCCGTTGAAGGAAGCGTTCGTCGCGCTATCGGGGCGAATGGATTCCATACGGGTACGAGCCACGGAATTGTAGTCAAAACTGACCTGCCTCAAAGTATCAACGGGAATCTGCAGTTTAAAGTTCGTGTCCTTTTCAGCCTTCATGGCATCGAGAACACCCTGCACGACCACGTCCTCGTCGAGTTCCTCACCCATCTGGAGCGGGAGCATCTTGAAATTCTGCATACCGAACTGCACACCCAGCATGTAGGCGAACTTCTGGTCGTCCGTAGAGGTACCAGTCACCTTGGCTTCGGCTTTCTGAGCATCGTTTTTCTGTAAATCACAGGCGGCCATCATCATGGAGACACAGGCCAGGCCCAACAGGACTCTAGATTTCATTTTTCAACTCCTTGAACCGTAGGTTCAAAATTTTACGCATAAAAGATACAAAAAACAGGGAGCCCGGAG
>JAEEGH010015051.1_pt1 | contig 16867 bp, 11 predicted proteins | sample 9134181 | NCBI WGS metagenome assembly JAEEGH01 (sample SAMN16246544, study PRJNA631951) | gut metagenome | biome: gut microbiome; feature: rumen; material: DP-attached | host: Bos | place: Iran: Karaj | collected 2018-10
GCGGATACGCTTACAACGGTCGCTGGCAGAAAACCGATGGGAAGAAGGGCTTTGATACTTCCATCACGCGGCTGCAGGAGCAGTGCTACGTGCTCATCAGCGATTTCGTCTACACCCTCGATAAGAAAGGCCATCAGCGCGGCTGGGGTGTGGCGGAGTATTCCACGCCGGAGATCTTCATGGGCGAAGCCTTTACGGAAAACGTGTATAAACGGAAGCCGGAAGAATCGTACGAACGGCTCATGGAGCATCTGATGAAGCTCTTCCCCGCCGAGGCGGAAAAGAGCCTCAAGAAGTTTTTGAAATGAAACGGGTGAACACAATGGGTGAATTTGATTCTTATTTCCTGCTGGATACCGACTCGGTGCGGCGCTATGCCGTTGACGCACTGCGCCTGTTTTCTCCGGGCGAGGAGCTCGTGAGTGAGGAGATCGGCGACGGCAACATCAATTACGTGTTCCGGGTCCGTTCCCTGCGGGACGGGCGTTCCGTCATCGTGAAGCAGGCCGACCGGCTGCTGCGCTCTTCCGGGCGGCCGCTGGACCAGAACCGCAGTGCCATCGAGGCCGCCGCCCTGAAGCTGGAAGGCGAACTGGCGCCAGGCCTGGTGCCGGAAGTCTATGCTTATGACCCTGTTATGGCAGCCACCGTCATGGAGGATGTATCGGCTTACCGGAATCTTCGACTCGAACTGATGGACAACCGTGTGTATCCGCATCTGAGCGAGAACCTTTCCTCTTTTATGGCCGATACGCTCCTGCCCACAACGGACCTTGTGCTGGACGCCGAGGAAAAGAAGCGGCGCGTACAGTTCTACACGAACCCGGAGCTCTGCAAGATCACCGAGGACCTGGTGCTGACGGAACCGTACTACGACTACAAGGGCCGCAACATCATCACTCCGGGGAACGAGGACTACGTGCGGGATGTGCTGTATCTGGATGAGGAGCTCCACGCCGAGGTGGCTCAGCTGCGGCTCGGTTTCATGAACAACGCCCAGGCGCTGCTGCACGGCGACCTGCACTCCGGTTCGATCTTCGCAAATGAAACGGGCATTAAAGTGCTGGATCCGGAATTCGCCTTTTACGGCCCGATGGGGTATGACATCGGCAACGTGCTCGGGAATCTGTTCTTCTCCTGGGCCAACAAGATCTTTGCCCAGCCCGATACCCCCGAGAATGCCGCCGCGTTAGACGCGCTTGAGACCTGCATCGCCGAGATCTTCGACAAAACGCGCGAGAAGCTGGCCGAACAGTACAACCGGCTCGTCACCTTACCGCTCTACCGCGTGGACGGCTTCCGGATCAAATGGCTCGCCGATGTGATGGCCGACGCGGTCGGCTACGCCGGGACCGAGATCATCCGGCGCACGGTCGGCGATTCGAAGGTGATGGAGATCACCTCCGTGACCGATCCGGAAAAGCGGATCCCGATGGAGCGCGCGCTGATCCTTCTGGGAACGGTGCTGATCAAAAACCGGGCCGGGATCCGGGAAGGCAGAGAGCTGACGGAGCAGTTTCACTGGATCCTCGCCTGACATCTGAGAAAAAGGAGAATAACCATGGAACGCATGGATCAGGGCATGCCTTTCCTGCTGAAATATGAAAACGTCGCCTGGTATGAGGACGACAAGGTCCGCATCCTGGACCGGCGCGTCTACCCCACCGAGGTGCGCTTTGTTGCTTGCACCGACTACCGTGAGGTGGTGCAGGCGATCGCCGACATGGTGACGCAGAGCGCCGGCCCGTACACGGCCGTCGGCATGGGCATGGCGCTGGCTGCGCATCAGGTGCGCGGGCAGACAGTGGAAAAGCAGACCGCATTTTTGCGGCAGGCAGCGGACGATCTCGCCAACGCGCGGCCGACGCAGGCCAACCGCTACGGGCAGATAACTTTTCGCGCTGCTGACTTGGCCGAGGCAGCGCTTGCGGAAGGAGAAGACCCCGTTGAAGCCATCTTGGAAGCGACGGTGGAATCGCTGAACCGGCGCTACAGCATCATGCAGACCGTCGGTGATTCTCTATGTGAGCTGATCCCGCAGGGCGGCAGCATCCTCACCCAGTGCTACGGCGAGACGATCATCGGCACGCTGATCCGCGCGGCGAGAGCGCAGAATAAAGAATTCCGCGTGTACTGTGCCGAGACCCGCCCGTATCTGCAGGGCGCGCGGCTCACCGCCGGCTGCTTTGCCGAGATGGGCTTTGACACCACCGTGCTCACCGACAACAGCATTGCCTGGGCCATGCAGGACGGACGGATCGATCTGTTCACCTCCGCGGCCGACACTATCGCGCGGGACGGCAGTATTGCCAACAAGATCGGCTCCTTCCAGATCGCGCTCCTCGCCGGGCAGTTCGGCATCCCCTACTATGTCACGGGTATCCCGGACCGGGATAAGGCCACAAAAGACGACATTGTGATCGAGATGCGGGACCCGGAACAGGTGCTGCAGTATCGCGGGATTGCAAACTGCGTGCCCGGTGTCAAGGCCCTGTACCCCGCTTTCGACGTTGTGCCGCCCGGCCTGATTACCGGAATCGTGACGGACAAGGGCGTTTTCCCGCCGCGTGAGATCGACCGCTACTTTGACGGGGAAGTGCAGGTATTCTATTAAATGCCGGCCTCCCATATGACAAAAGCCCCTGTGCAGACATGTCTGCACAGGGGCTGCCGTTTTTTTCTGTCAGCGGTTACTCTTTCGTCGGGAAGACGCAGAGTTCCACATCGCTCAGCGGATAGCTGACGCATGGATGGATCCAGTTGAATTTAATGTCGCCGAGGCGACGTCCGTCAGCGTCTTTGGGGATATACACCTTGCCGGACTTCAGCAGCGAGTGGCACCAGCCGCATTCGCCGCTGCGGCAGTGTGACGGCGCCTTGATGCCGGCACGCTCCATTGCCCACAGCAGGCTCTCGTCGGCCTTGCAGGGGACCTCGGTCTTCTCGCCGCGGATGTCGACGATGAGCGTGTAGGTCTGGCCGATCTGGTCTTTCGGGTAGTCCTCGTTGTTCACGACGCCCATATAGTCGCCGGACATCTCCATGCGATACCGCCGCTTGGGCAGGCCGAGCTTTTTGCACTCAGCTTCCCCAAAGGTGTACATGGCCTTAGGACCGCACATGAACACGGAGAAGTCGCCCTCAGGGGCGTATTTTTTGATAAGTTCAGCCGTCAGGAAGCCGTGCTCGTAGCCCTCTTTCTCCTCATCGGAGAGAACATGCACCACTTTCACTTTGCCTTCGCTCTTTGCGGCAAGCGCTTCGATCTCGTCCTTCAGCAGGATGCCGTCGGCGGTGCGGGAACCGTAGAGGATGGTGAGGCAGAAGTCCTCGATGCCGGCCACGATGGCAGCCGCCATGGAGTAGAACGGGGTGATGCCGGAACCGCCGGCCAGCGCGATCACATTCTTCGCGTCGCGCAGATCCTGATAATAGAAGTCACCGAGCGGGCCGGAGATATCCACCTTGTCGCCCTCTTTCCAGTTCTCCAGAATGAAGGCGGAGGCGTAGGCGGGATTGGTGCGCTTGATGGTAAGCGTGTAGCTGGTGTTCTCGGTGCCGAGCGCGTCAGCGGGGCTGGAGCGGATGGTATAGGGCTTGTGCACGAGCGCCCCGTCGATATTCAGCGAGACCGAAACATACTGGCTCGCGCGGAAATAGGCCATTTCCTTCGTGCCCTTTTCCCCGTCGGGGATCAGGGTGAAGCTTTTGGCGTCGCCGTGGTCAATGACCTTTGCGATCACGCAGTGCTGCACCGCGGGATGGAGGCGTTTGGCAAGGATGTTGGGATTATAGATTGAGGTGGGCATGACGTCGGAAGCTGCCTCGATCATCGCGTTGCGGGTCTTCACCTCGCCCAGGAACGGGAACGGCGTCAGGCCTTTCAGGCCTTTTCTGTCGTAGTTATATTTTGCCATCTTACTTGCCCTCCTTCTTCATCTCGAGGAGCATGTACCGTGCCTGCTCTGAGCCGGAGAGATACGCCTGCGAATAACCGTCCATCTGTGTGCCGTGGCCGCCGACGAAGCGCAGGCCGTGGATGGTGTAGTCCTCCTCATGGCCGGACTGCACACGCGGGAACATGCCGTCCCAGGTCGCAGGCTCGTAGCCGTAGACGTCGCCTTTCGGGGTGCCGAGATAACGGGCCCAGGTCATCGGGGAAGCCACCACGATCTCTTCGATGTGGCTCTGCAGGTCGCAGCCGGTCACTTCCTCGTAACGCTCCACGCATTCACGGGCGATGCGGTCCTTGATCTTGAAGTACTCTTCCTCCGTGATGTTCTCAAAGGCGTCGCCGGTGTAGAACTTGGAGAACTGGATGAAGGCTCTTCCCTCGCCTGCCGCGTCCGGCAGGGCGTTCGTGAGCACGGTGCAGGTGATGTCCTTGTGGGTTTCGATATTGTCGGAAGCAAGATACTGTTTGCGGTTGTCCGGGGTATAGCGCATGAAGGTGTCGTAGTTCTTGAGGCCGATCTCCTCCGCCGAAGCGTCGAGGCCGAGATACACCGTGAAGGCGGCCTGGGCCAGCTTCTGGGCGTTCATCATCTGGCGGTTCCGCTTGGGCACTTCGTTGTAATCCACCATGCGGTCGAACACCACATGGGGCATCAGGTTGGAGATGACCCATTCGCACGGGATGTACTCGCCGGTGTCAAGCTCCACACCGCGGACACGGTTGTCCCTGATGTCGATCTTCTTGACTTCGGTGTTGTACCAGATGTCGCCGCCGAGCTCGCGGATACGGGCGTCGAACGCCATGGAGATCTCGTGGCTGCGGTTCTTGGCGAACCAGGGCAGGTGCGTGAGGTAAACGTAGGTCATGTAGGTGTACACGGCGAAGCTCATGTTGGTGGAGTCGGCCGAGACATAGGTCCAGTAGGACTCGAAGATCCTCTTGGCCTTTTCGGGTACGCCGATCCTGTCCAGCATCTCCTCGCACGGCACCGGCACCACGCACATAAGGTCGTAGTACTTCAGGAGCATCTCCACTTTTGCCGGCGGGGAGGGCTCATTGTCGTGCGCTGCCAGCCAGTCGACGCCGTCGTGCAGCATCCGGCCCAGTTCCATCACCGTGGTCATCGACTCGCGGCTGCCCGGGACCTGCCGCTCCATCTCGTCGATAAACTCCTGCACGCCTGCCGGCATCGCCACGTTGAAGCCGTCGGGGTCCGTCGCTACGGACGCAAACGACTCGTGCGCAGCACACCACTCTACATCCAGGTGGTAGCGGTCCTCCAGCAGCTTGCGCACGGCGCCCCGCGGACGGCCTTCCTTGCCGTCGCCCATCTGGCAGAGCTCGTGCAGGGTCGCTTCAAACTCGTAGTTGCCGCGCCGGAAGCTGGTCGCGCAGCCGCCGGGAAGGTTGTGCTTCTCGAGCACGAGCACTTTTTTCCCTTCGGTTGCCAGATATGTCGCCGCCGACAAACCGCCGTTGCCGGCGCCGACAACAATTACATCGTATTTTTGCATGCATTCTCCTCCTTTGCTTTTTCTTGTGTTTGGTTATACCAATGTGTTATTAGTTTAACACCAAAAGCTGCGGAATGCAAGAGGTAAAAGAAAGAGTTACGGTGATATCCGGACAAAAAAAGAAAGCGGGAAACGGAAAGCCTTTTCGGCCATATCGTTTCCCGCTGCATTTTTCTAGTCTGCATCTATCGTAGAAACGCCCATCGTGACCTCTTCCAGAACATCGAGCAGCATGCGAACCGTATCCAGAGAAGTCAGCATGGTGATGTTGTTCTGTGCTGCCACGCGGCGGATAGCAACACCGTCGCCGTAGTGCACACCGGACCGGATCGCCCTGGTATTGATCACATAGCTGACGTAGCCGGCCCGTATGGAGTCGAGTACTTCTTCGCTGTCTTCGCTCGGCTTGAGGCGGATCCTTGTGCGAATCCCATTGGCCTTCAGCACTTCACCCGTGAGGGTCGTCGCTTCAATATTAAAGCCCATCTGATAAAAACGGCGGATCAGAGGAATGGTCTCCTCTTTATCCTCGTCGGCGACGCTGACCAGAACTGTTCCGTAATTACGAAGTGTCAGTCCTGCTGCGATCATCGCTTTGTATGCAGCCCGGTGAAGCTTGCTGTCGTACCCGATCGCCTCTCCTGTCGATTTCATTTCGGGAGACAGATAGGCGTCCATTCCGCGCAGCTTCGAAAATGAGAATGCCGGGACTTTTACGTAATACCGCGATTTCTCTTTCGGATACCGCTCCGTAATCCCCTGCTCCTTCAGCGAAACTCCGAGGATGGCAAGGGTCCCTATGTCGGCGAGGCTGAATCCGGTTGCCTTTGAAAGGAACGGAACCGTACGCGAGGAGCGCGGGTTCACCTCGATGACGAAGACGTTTTCCTCGCTGTCGACGATAAACTGGATGTTGAACAGGCCGATGATCCCGATGCCGAGGCCGAGCTTTTCCGTATAATCCAGGATCGTCTGTTTCACTTTTTCCGAAAGGCTGTAGGAGGGATAGACGCTGATGGAGTCGCCAGAATGGACTCCGGTCCTTTCCACAAGCTCCATGATCCCGGGAACGAAGACCCGTTCCCCGTCGCAGACGGCGTCCACTTCCACTTCTTTCCCCGGGATGTATTTATCCACAAGGACCGGTTTGTCCTCGTCGACCGCCGCGGCGTTCCGCAGATAGTCCCACATTGATTCTTCCTTCGCCACGATCTGCATGGCCCGGCCTCCCAGCACAAAGCTCGGCCGGACAAGGACAGGATAACCGATTTCGCGGGCTGCCAGGATTCCATCTTCCATGCTCGTTACGGCCTTTCCCTTCGGCTGCGGGATGTTCAGGTCAAGCAGCAGCTTTTCGAACGCATCCCTGTTTTCCGCACGTTCGATCGCATCGCAGTCGGTCCCGATGATCGTGACGCCGCGTTCGTGAAGCGGCTCCGCCAGGTTGATCGCCGTCTGACCGCCCAGCGTTGCGATCACGCCCTCCGGCTTCTCCAGCATGATGATGTTCATCACATCTTCCGTGCAGAGCGGCTCGAAATACAGCTTATCCGAACAGGTATAATCCGTAGAGACCGTCTCGGGATTATTGTTGATAATGATCGCTTCGAAGCCGGCCTTCCGGATCGTCTGCACTGCGTGTACGGTCGAATAGTCAAACTCCACACCCTGGCCTATGCGGATCGGTCCGGAGCCGAGAACGATGATCTTCCGCTTATCGGATACCACCGATTCGTTTTCTTCTTCATAAGTGGAATAGAAATAAGGGATATAGCTGTCGAATTCGGAAGCGCAGGTATCGATCATCTTGTAAACGGGAACGATTCCGTGGCGCAGGCGAAAAGAAAAGACATCCGTTTCTTTCTGATTCCACAGAGCAGCGATCTCCCGATCGGAAAAGCCGATCCTTTTGGCTGCCCGGAGCGCCTGCATGTCATTCACCCGCTGTTTCAGTTCATCTTCCATTTCCACGATCTTTCGGATCTTTCGCAGGTAGAAGCGGTCGATCCCCGTGGCGGAAGAGATCTCGTCAACACCGCAGCGGCGCCGGAACAGCTCCGCGATCGCGTAAACACGGTCGTCCGTTCCGATCCGGATATAGCTGAGAAGCTCCTGCAGATCCATCCCGTCGAATTTGGCCAGGTGGATATGATATGCGCCTGTCTCCAGTGAGCGGATGCCCTTCAGGAGGCTCTCTTCAAAAGTCCTGCCGATGCTCATTACCTCGCCTGTCGCTTTCATCTGGGTGGACAGTGAATTGTTGGCATCTGCAAACTTATCAAATGGGAACCGGGGCAGCTTGGTCACAACATAATCCAGCGCGGGTTCAAAAGATGCCGGTGTGTTGGCAATCGGGATCTCATCGAGCGTCATCCCGACACCGATCTTCGCGGATACTCTTGCGATCGGGTATCCGCTGGCTTTGGAGGCAAGCGCGGAAGAACGGGAAACGCGCGGGTTGACTTCGATCAGGTAGTATTGGAAGGAATTCGGGTCCAGAGCGAACTGCACATTGCATCCGCCCTCAATTTCCAGCGCGCGGATGATCTTCAAAGCGCTGTCCCGGAGCATGTGGTATTCCTTATTGGTCAGTGTCTGCGAAGGGCATACCACGATGGAATCGCCCGTGTGGATCCCGACAGGATCCACATTTTCCATATTGCAGATCGTGATGGCGGTATCCCTGCTGTCGCGTATGACCTCATATTCGATCTCTTTATAGCCTTTCACGCTTTTTTCAACCAGCACCTGATGCACCGGTGACAGCGAAAGCGCGTTTTTCATCAGAATCTCAAACTCGTCCGGCCCGTCGGCAAAGCCTCCCCCGCTTCCGCCAAGTGTAAAAGCAGGCCGCAGCACGACGGGATAGCCGATCGCTTCAGCAACTGCAAGTCCGTCTTCAACCGAAGATGCCGTAGCGGAAGGCAGAGTCGGTTCTCCCAGAGAATCACACAGTTCCTTGAACTTTTTCCGATCCTCTGCCCGCTCGATCGATGAGCCTCTGGTTCCGAGCAGTTCCACATGACATTCGGCCAGAATGCCTTTCTTTTCAAGTTGGATCGCTAGATTCAGCCCTGTCTGGCCGCCGATACCCGGCAGGATCGCGTCGGGACGCTCATACCGGATGATCTTTGCTATATATTCCAGCGTCAGCGGTTCCATATATACCTTGTCTGCGATGGAGGTATCGGTCATGATCGTAGCGGGATTGGAATTGCACAGGATCACTTCAAAGCCTTCCTCTTTCAGCGCCAGACAGGCCTGCGTTCCCGCATAGTCGAATTCCGCCGCCTGTCCGATCACGATGGGGCCTGATCCTATCACAAGAATCTTCCTGATATCAGTCCGTTTCGGCATGGCACCCGTTCCTCTCAATACTCCGCACAAACCGGTCAAACAGATGCGCGCTGTCCTGCGGCCCCGGAGCGCTTTCCGGGTGATACTGCACACTGAAGACCTGATCTTTCTCACATTTGACGCCTTCAATGGTCCCGTCGAGCAGATTGCGATGCGTTACCACAAGGGGCGTGCCCTGCAGGCTTTCCTCATCCACCGCATACGAATGGTTCTGCGACGTAATCTCGATTCTGCCTGTCTCCAGATCTTTTACCGGGTGGTTTCCGCCGCGGTGGCCGAATTTCAGCTTATACGTCTTTGCTCCATAGGCCAGAGAGATAATCTGATGTCCCAGACAAATGCCAAAAATCGGATACCTTCCGATCAGTGATCGGATGGTTCCGATTGTCTGCGGGACATCCGTCGGATCTCCCGGCCCGTTGGAAATAAATATCCCGTCCGGATGGAGCGAGTCGATGGTTTCCGAAGATGTGTCCCATGGGACTATGGTCACACGGCAGTCCCGTTTCAGAAGAGACCGCACAATATTACACTTCATTCCGCAGTCGATGGCAACGACATGAAACCGTGCCGTATCCCCGCGCGCTTCCCACGGCATCCTGCAGCTTACCCTTGAAACCGCATCTTTCGGGAGCTGTGTATCCTGCAGTTTCCGGAGACCTGCTTCCAGCGGTGTATCGGCAGCGGTCAGAAGGGCTTTGCGGCTGCCGAATGTGCGGATCGAACGGTTCAGTTTCCTTGTATCCACACCATAGATCCCGGAAATCCCATATTGACGCATTACCTCTCCGAGCGTGTTTACCGCGCGGAAATTTGACGGTTCCTCGTTATAGTCGTGAACAATGAGAGCTCCTATCGTAGGTGTATCCGTTTCATAATCGTCTTCTGCCATTCCATAGTTGCCGATCAGCGGATAGGTCATCACCACAGCCTGATCGGTATAAGACGGGTCGGACAGGATCTCCTGATATCCCACCATGGAGGTGTTGAAAACGATCTCTAAGATCTTTTCCGTGTCCGCGCCAAAGGAACAGCCGTAATATTCCTGGCCGTCTTCCAGTATGATCTTCCTGTCAGGAACCGCTGTCATGATCTTTTGCCCCTTTTTTTCGTTCAGAGAGCCGCTGCTCAAAGCGGTTTTTTCTCGTATCGGTCGGTATCTTTGTCGGGTACCGGCCCTCAAAACAGGCGCTGCAGTAGTTTTTGTTTCCAGCCAATTCTCCCAGGCTTTCCGCCGGCAGGTAACCCAGAGAATCGACGCCGATCATCCGGGCTATCTCCGGGACGGAATGACGGCAGGCGATCAGGTTCTCCTGAGAGTCGATGTCTGTCCCATAAAAGCACGGGAAAAGGAACGGCGGCGCAGAGACCCGCATATGGATCTCCTTTGCTCCGGCCTCCCGCAGGAGCGAAACGATACGTTCGCTTGTCGTACCGCGGACGATCGAATCGTCGATCAGAACGATCTTTTTGTCTTTCACGACCGCTTCTACGGCAGACAGTTTGATCCTCACCTGATCAAGGCGGTTCTCCGGCGCGATGAATGTTCGGCCGATATACTTGTTCTTGATCAGCCCTATGCCATAGGGGATCCCGGTAGCCCTGCTGTAGCCGATTGCGGCATCCAGCCCGGAATCAGGCACACCGATGACGACATCTGCATCGATGGGATCGATCTGAGCAAGAATTTTTCCCGCATTGATGCGCGCGGCATGTACCGACTGCCCGTCGATCACCGAATCGGGCCGGGCAAAATAGATGTATTCAAAGACGCAGAGCTTTTTTTCTTTCTTCCCACAGTGTTCCCTGCGTGATATGATCCCTTCTTTACTGAAGATCAGGATCTCACCCGGCTCGACATCTCTGATAATTTCTGCTCCGACAGCTTTGATCGCACAGCTTTCGGAAGCGACCACATAGATCCCATCCCCGGTCTTTCCATACACAAGCGGCCGAAATCCGTAGGGATCCCGGGCACAGATCAGTTTCTGCGGAGACATGAGGATCAGTGAATATGCCCCTTCCAGCGTATTCATCGCTCTGCTCAGCGCCTCTTCGATCGACGGGGCTGTCAGGCGCTCTTTGGTAACGATATAGGCAATCGTTTCAGTATCACTGGAAGTATGAAAGATCGCTCCGCTCAGTTCCAGTGCAGAACGAAGCTCTGCCGCGTTTGAAAGGTTCCCGTTGTGCGCAATGGCCATCCGGCCTTTCTGATGGTTTACTTCGATTGGCTGGCAGTTGTTGCGGTTTGTACCCCCGGTCGTCCCGTAGCGTGTATGCGCTACTGCCATCGTTCCGACCGGAAGAGACGCCAGTATGTCCCTGGAAAATACTTCGCTCACAAGGCCGAGATCCTTATGCGATGCAAACAGACCGTCATCGTTGACGACGATCCCGCAGCTCTCCTGACCACGGTGCTGCAGGGCGTAAAGTCCATAGTAACAGAACTCCGCTGCCTGGATCGGCCGATCGGCCATCACGCCGAACACGCCGCATTCCTCGTGAATACTCATTTCGGCCTCCGTGTCCCACTCATCCGAATTCATGCACGCTGATGTGCGGGTCAAAAGCCGGCATCAGCTGCAGCTTAAAAGCGTTCAGCGCATGCAGGCGGTCGATCCGCTGCTTCTTTTCCGGATCCTCTATCACACCCGTGCGGATATAGCAGTCAAGTTCTTCATAGGTAAAGCCCAGATTCTCTTCGTCCGTCATACCGGAAAGGCCGTCGATCGGCGTCTTTTCGACCAGAACCTCCGGAAGGCCCAGTTCTCTCCCGAGAGCCTTCACCTCCTGAACCGTCAGATGGCTGCAGGGGCTGAAGTCACCGGCGCCGTCGCCGTAACGAGTCGCATAGCCGACCCAGTCTTCGGAGAGATTGCAGGTATTCGCAACCCGCCCGTTGCTGCTCTGTGAAACCGCATACAGCGCTGCCATGCGGATCCTGGCAGGGAGATTGATCTCGCTCTGTCTTGACAGCTCAAACGGAATATTCTTTCTGATCCCTTCAACGGCATCCCTGATATTCACGGTATACGACCGGATCCCGAGACAGTTGACCGCCAGCTGTGCCGAGGTGATATCTTTCTGGACCCCGTTCGGCATCAGAACGCCGATCACACGATCCGCACCCAGCGCCTCAACGCAGAGAGCCGCCACGACTGCGCTGTCCTTGCCGCCTGAAATGCCGATCACCGCATTGCAGTCCGGCCCGTTTTCTTCGAAAAATTCCCGGATCCACAGAACACACGCATCCTTTACTTTCTTTGCGTCAAACATCGATTGATCTCTCCTTTATTGAAAGGCATCTATCTCATTTTTTATTCAACATCCTGCAAAGCATCATAGCCTTCTTCACCAGTACGGACTTTGACCACGTTCTCAACATCATAAACAAAGATCTTTCCATCGCCGATGTGTCCCGTATACAGCACTTTTTTTGCTGTTTCGATAACATCCCGCACCGGGATCGCGCTGACTACGATATCCACCTGCACCTTCGGTCTCAGGTCTGTTTCCACAGCGACGCCGCGGTAGTATTCCGTGTGGCCTTTCTGTATGCCATAGCCCATGACGTGGGAAACCGTCATGCCTGTGATCCCCAGCTTCGACATTGCGTCTTTCAGTGCGTAGAGTTTTTCCTCCTTGAATACGATCTCAACCTTGGTAAACTTGTGTCCATCCCTGCTGAATGACGGCTCGTGTTTGACAGGTACGGCTTCTGCCGCCGGTGTTGTTCCGGTGACGGCCACGATCTGATCCCCGGTTCCGAATTCTGCATACTTGTCCACGGATGGCATGAAGTCCGCATATGCGCTCGGAAGCCCGTGCTCGCTTACGTCGAGACCAGCCAGCTCATCAGCAGGATCGGCGCGGAGGAAGTTTGCTTTTTTCAGGATCGTGAAAAAGCAGAACATGGTGGCCGACGCCCAGGCTGCCACAGACAGAAAACCGAGCAGTTGGATCCCGAGCTGCGCTGCGCTGCCTGTGTAGAAGAGCCCTTTCAACCCTGCCGGAGCGTCCGGATTAGCCAGAAGCCCCACTGCGATGGTTCCCCAGATGCCGTTGATGCAGTGAACGCCTACTGCACCTACCGGATCATCGATATGGAACTTCAGGTCCAGCACTTCCACCGCTATGACTACGAGGATCCCCGCAACGATGCCGATCACGCCGGCGCCGACAGCGTCTACCGCATCGCAGCCGGCTGTCACAGCTACCAGGCCAGCAAGAGAAGCGTTCAGGCACATGGAAACATCAGGTTTCCCGTTCTTGATCCAGGTATACATCATCGTGGTGCAGGTAGCAACGGACGGAGCAATGGTAGTCGTCAGAAAAATGGAGGAAAGCTCAGCAGGAGAAGTCGCTGCGGCTCCGTTAAAGCCATACCAACCCAGCCACAGAATAAACACGCCCAGAGCGCCAAGCGGAATGGAATGCCCCGGAATCGCGTTGACCTTCGTAACTTTTCCTTTCCTGTCCTTCACATACTTCCCTATGCGGGGCTCCAGAATGATCGCTCCGATCAACGCGGCGATGCCTCCCACCATGTGGATCGCGCAGGAACCAGCATAATCGTGGAATCCGAGTCCGCTGAGCCAGCCGCCTCCCCAGATCCAGTGTGCTTCGATTGGATAGATCAGAAGACTGATCACACCGGAATAGACGCAGTAAGCTGAGAATTTTGTCCGCTCTGCCATCGCGCCGGAGACGATCGTTGCCGTCGTGGCGCAGAACACAAGATTGAATACAAAATAACTCGCATTGGTAAAGCCGTTTGCCGGGGATGCAATGAAGCTTCCGAAATCCGTGAACAGGTCAAAATTTGGTTTCCCGACCAGCCCGAACAGTGTATCCTCGCCCATCATCAGGGAATATCCAAGAAGTGAAAAAACCACCGTACCGATGCAGAAGTCCATCAGGTTCTTCATAATAATGTTGCCTGCATTCTTGGCACGGGTAAAGCCTGTTTCCACCATTGCGAAACCCGCCTGCATCCAGAACACCAGGGCTGCACCTATCAAAAACCAGAATTCAACTGTCATATTTGGTCCCTCCTGCTGTACTCATTTTCATGGCTTTCTTTTCTTTGAGAAGATGAAACAAGGCAAAGACACCCTTCGTATAAACACAAAAGACGCCTTTGCCTTTTTCTTATTTTTTCTGTTCCGCTCATCTCTTCTGAAAAGAGAAAAAGCGCCTTCGAGTCCTGTTGCTCAAAGACGCCTTTGCCTTTACGGCGGTGATTATATACCTCCGCGCGATCCTGTGTCAATCGACAGAATACCCGTTTTTTCAGGGATCGATTCCTGCATTTTTATGCGAATAACCCTAAATAATCCGAATTCATCCTAATTATCTTGACTTTGCATAGGGCTCAATATAAAATTCAGATGTATGGGCAAAGGCGTTCGTATCTGCACGGGTGTTTCCTGTGCGGCTGCGAATGCTTTTCTTTTCTTAATTCTGAAAAGAACTGTCGAATCCCTGTACTGTGATGTGCAGTGTATTTTTATACGGCCGGGAGGATATTATGAAGTATTCCAGGGAAGAAGTCATGCAATACGTTCAGGAAGAGGACGTCAAGTTTATCCGTCTTACTTTCTGTGACGTTTTCGGTAAACAAAAGAATATAGCCATCATGCCGGAAGAGTTGTCCCGCGCCTTTGAATACGGCATATCCTTCGACGCATCCGCTATTGCAGGGTTCGGAGGCGAAACGCGCAGTGATCTGCTGCTGCACCCGGAACCGGAGACGCTCATGCCTCTCCCCTGGAGGCCTGAACACGGACGTGTGATCCAGATGTTTTCCGGCATTACTCATCCTGACGGAACTCCGTTTTCCTGCGACACGCGCCGTCTGCTCAGGAAAGCGGTCGCGGACGCGGAAGAAGCCGGTTATGAATTTACCTTTGGCGCTGAACAGGAGTTCTATCTGTTCCAACTGGACGAAAACGGGAAGCCAACCTCTGTTCCCTGCGACGAGGCCGGCTATATGGATATCGCCCCGGAAGACTGCGGTGAGAATATTCGCCGCGAAATCTGTTTGACTCTGGATCAGATAGGGATCCGTCCGGAAAGCTCACACCATGAAGAAGGCCCCGGACAGAATGAGATCGATTTTCGTTTTACAGACGCCCTGAGTGCTGCCGATAACGCCATGACTTTTCAGCGCGTTGTGAAAACCGTCGCCCACAGAAACGGAATGTCAGCGGATTTTTCCCCAAAGCCTCTGGAAAACGCCCCAGGAAACGGGTTCCACATCAACATGTCTCTGCGGCCTAATGAAGATATGGCAACATTTTCTCATATGATTGCAGGAATTCTTCAAAATGCACGCGCAATGACTGTGTTTTTAAACCCCTGCGAAGCTTCTTACCGGCGTCTGGGCAGCCATAAAGCCCCAAGGTATGTTTCCTGGTCTCATGAAAACCGTTCGCAGCTGATCCGGATCCCTGCCGCAGTCGGAGAATACCGGCGGGCGGAACTCCGGTCTCCGGACCCCTCCGCCAACCCCTACCTTGCTTTTACGCTGATGATCTATGCTGCACTGCAGGGTATTAAAAATAAACTTCCTCTGTGTGATCCTTCGGACTTCAATTTTTATACAGCCGGCACCGAGACGCTTTCTTCCTATGAAAAACTGCCGGTAAGCTTTGAAGAGGCCTGCCGTGCCGCAGTCTCCAGCAGTTTTATTCAGGAGCATATCCCGCCTGAGATTCTGTCGATCTACAGCGAAAAATAACAGAAAGCAGTAAGCGAAAAGAGGTTCCCATGAGTCTGGAAGAGCGAACGTACAGCGTTCTCGTCGTGTCAGCGGCGGAAAAATTGAATACGGCGCTGTCGGATCTCCTGCCGGAATCTCACTACCTGCCGGTCCGGTTCGTTTCGAGCGTCAGTGCCGGCAAGCGGGCATGGAACGAGCGAAGTTATGATTTCGTGATGATCAATTCCCCGCTGCCAGATGATGCGGGGATCCGATTTGCCATCGATGTTGCAAACGCAAAAGGTGCAGTCGTGCTGCTCCTGGTCCGGGCAGAACTTCACGACGACATCTATGAAAAGGTAGTCGAACACGGCGTTTTTACTCTGGCAAAACCGCTGTCGCGGCCTGTGTTTACCCTTGCTCTGGGCTGGCTGGCAAGTGCGCGGGAGCGGCTACGGAAAACAGAGCACAAAACGCTTTCCGTTGAGGAAAAAATGGAAGAAATCCGAATCGTCAACAGGGCAAAATGGCTTCTCATCTCAGAATTGAAAATGGATGAGCCTCAGGCACACCGTTATATTGAAAAGCAGGCGATGGACCGCTGTATTTCGAAGCGGGAGGTCGCAGACGAGATCATAAAGACCTATTCCTGAAGATAAGAGGAAAACAAAAAAGAGAAGAGCCCGGTTTTTCCGGCATCTTCTCTTTTCTTTATTTGTGCGCTTATTCCGTGTGGTAGCTTTCTTCCAGGACGTTGACACCCTGCAGCAGAAGCCGGTGAATACAGGCAACGGCTGACGCCTCGTCCTTCTTTGCGAGATGATAGATCAACTCCTTATGCATGATCGTCGCTTCCCGGATGTCCACAGCCTGCAGGCTGAAATGGCGTTCGACCAGGACCTTGATCACGGTCTCAAACCCGCGGAAGATCATGCTGTACACACTGTTTCCGGAGGCCTGCGTAAGCAGGTAGTGGTAGCGGTAGATGAGCTCCGGCAGATCCGCGTCCTCTGCCTCCATCTGTTCGGCGATCTCCAGCATTTCCGCCAGCGTGGATTCGTAGATGTTCGTGCAGGCAAGCCGGGCGCATTCTGTTTCCACCAGCCGGCGCAGAGCCATCAGGTCGCGGAAAAGCGGCTCGTCGATGACAAAGGAGGAATAGTTCATAACCGCGGAGAGCGACTGCGGGGTCGGGTGCTTGCGGTAGTCCGCCACGACCGTGCCGCGGCGCGGTTCCACCGTAACAAAGCCCTGGCTCTCCAGCTGCGTGAGCGCGTTGTGAAGCGAGCTGCGGCTCACGTTCATCTGCTCCGCCAGTTCCCGTTCCGCAGGGAG
>JAEEGH010015055.1_pt1 | contig 16864 bp, 11 predicted proteins | sample 9134181 | NCBI WGS metagenome assembly JAEEGH01 (sample SAMN16246544, study PRJNA631951) | gut metagenome | biome: gut microbiome; feature: rumen; material: DP-attached | host: Bos | place: Iran: Karaj | collected 2018-10
GCCTGTACCAGCCCATCTTCCGCGGGTCATAACTATCCAGAAACGCCTGGCTGAACTGCTTGGCAGAATTGTCCGGCGTCACATCCATGGCGATGAGATAACCGTGAACAGAGCCCACAAAGGCTGCGGTATACCATTCCGGCATCAACTCCAGGTCGTCTGCGATATTGGAAACCAGACCGATTTCCCCGGCAAAAGCCCCGGCCCCGTACTGCCGCTCCATTTCCCGGCTGAAATTAACATAGGCCTTGCCGGAAGGGATTACGTCATGCTGTGGGTCCGGCAGGCGACGTCGTTTAAAGTACTCCGGATTTTTCAGCATCTTGGTCATCCGGTCGGCAAGATAGCGGGTATCGTCCATCGTGGTCTGCATTTCATGCCGGATCAGCTGCGCTTTGCCGGCAGCATCTGAGGACAGCCGTTTCTTAACCTGTTCTTCGGCAAAACTTTCCGTAAAGGAAGCCGTGTTATCGGCCAGAAGAGCGCCGGTTTTATCTATATTTTCCCGAATCGCATACATGCCTGCCAGGGAAACGGCGCCCGCAATAATAAAAGACGCCAGTCCCACTGCCAGCAACAGCAGAAATATCCTGTGATGCAGGTTCATGTTTTGCTTTCCAATTTTCAAGATACACACTCCAGATGTTTAAGGCCGCCGGTTCATCTGCCTGTCTTTCAACGCACAAACGTTCTTCCCGGCCTCCTTTTTATTTCTTATCCAACAGCAGGGACAAATGGTTGGCCATCTGCCCAAACATCTCTTCATATTTGTATTCTGCCAGTCTGAAATTCTTCTTTACCAGGAAAATTCCGTAGCCTCCCGGTTCTCTTTCCTCCAGGGGAATGTCTTCCAATGGGCGATGGTCTTTTACCAGGGGGTCGAAAGGCTTTCCGTGATCCGCAAACTCAATTCGGAAACAATCGCCCTCTTCCGTCGTTTTTACCCAGACAAAGCCGGGGTAGTCATAGGCATAGGAAATAATGTTCACCAGAATCTCTTCAAAGCCAAGTTCAAGCCGCAACTGCTGCCGCGGCGATACACCGGCTTCTTCCGCGGCGGCCAGTACGTCTTCCCGGATATGTTCATACCATTTCATGTCGGCGTCGTAACGCTGCCAGCTTCCGCTCTTTGCGCCTGCCATGGGACAGCACCTCCGTCAGTCCAGTTCTTCCAGGGATGTATATATCGTGAACAACGCGTCCATACCGCTGTCTTCCAAAACCGATTTCACAATGCCGGAAGGCCTGGCCAGAGTAAACGTCTTGCCATTTTTCTTTGCCAGCTTGTTCAGGCGCAGCAAAACTCTTAACCCTGCACTGGAAAGATATTCCATATCCGTCATGTCCAGCACCGTCTTCACGTTGCGCAGCACAATATCTTCCCCCGTAGCGTAAGCAGAGTCCGCCGTCACCATATCAATGCGTCCGCTCACGCTCCAAACCGTCCAGTCGTTTGGACCGGCGCTTTCTTTCTGTAAAAATTCTTTGGCCATGATTACCTCTCCTTTATATAAGCACTATTATCGTCAACCGTTATTATCAGCATCACACTGTCAGTGTGATAGTATTGAAACCATGGTAGTTGCGGTACAGATACTGGCGGACGTGGGTTTTCACCGCATGAAGGCCCAGAGCCCGCACGTCAACATCTTCGATCTGCTTCGATTCCGGATTCACCGATTCCGCGGATAACCGGAACGGATCCAGTTCCTGCCCGTCATCCCGGAGATGCAGGGTCAGTGTTCCGTCCTCGTTGGCGATCAGGGTCAGCTGGCTCAGCAGGGGATCTCCTTCCCGCCTGGCCGCCCTTTCGTTCATCAGACCGCAGATTTCTTCCATGGCCAGACGCAGGGTATGACAGGTCTTCTCCCCTGCCCCCCAGGTTTTCGCAAAGGCTTCAGCAGTATCTATCTGGGCAGCCACATCCGATACCTTACCCAGAAAGGCCGTACTGTACACCCGGGCCGGATCAACCGCGTGACGCTCGCCCCGGCTGCGCTTATAAAAATACATGATAATCAGCGTGACGATTTCCGCCAGGGGATAAACGAACCAGAATACATAAAAGCCATATTCTGCCAGCACAAGGGCAATCGGCAGGCTGGCGCCGAGACGGCGCATAAACACCACCAGGAATGCCCCCCACTCATCCTCTTCCGACTGCATATAGTTCTGCAACAGCAGGGCTACGCCCATGACCACGGAACCACCGCAGAATACCCGGGCAGCGTAGTAAGCTTTAGTAACATCTTCCACGTCCTCCAGACCAAAGAGCAGGTCGAGGATCTGGGGCCAGGCCATTACAAGGGCCATAGCCAGAATGCCCAGGATAAGGGAATAAATCAGCGCATACCGGAAGACCCGGTGCAGTTCCCCAAAGTTACATTCCGCAAAAAATGTGGAAAACAGGGGCTGGGAAGTTTTGCCAATAAACTCATACAGAAAGATAAAGAGCACTGACAGGTTCTCAATGATGCTGAACACCGCCACTCCTTCCGTCCCCGCCATGTGAGCCAGCAAATGAATGACTACCAATGAAAAGATGGCATCAAAGATGTACTCCGAAGACGTAGCAAAACCCAGGCGCAATGGTTTCACAGCAGCCCTGAACGAAGCAGCCCGACGCTGCAGCTGCAGATTTCCCTTCGGATTCCGGGCAATATATACAATACATAACAGCACTGCCACAAAATTGGAGAAAAAGAACCCAAAGCTGCAACCGGCAATTCCCCAATCGAATACAAGCAACAGTAATGCGCTGATAATGAGATTGGCTATCCCGGTAGCGCTCTGCACCGTGGTAGAAAAGGAATCTGCATCATCATTGCGGAGGTAAGCGGTAAACACTTCCATAAGGATTTCAAAGGGGGCGCCCAGAAGAATATAAAAGATATAATCCTTTGCCATCTGGTACACGGCACCGTCCTCCGGACTGGTTCCCAGAAAAGCCAGCACCTGGTCTTCAAAAAGAATTCCCCCTGCCGAGATGATAAAACCGATCACCAGGCTGAGCCTGAGAAAGAAGTTGAAGATACCTGAAGCGTCTTCCTTTTTCCCCTCGTGCATCAGGTTGCTGTAGACAATGGCGCCGCCCATGGACAGGCCAAACACGAAGAAAGTGGTCAGCAGGAACAGAGGGGAAATAAAACCGATGGCCGCCAGACCGTCCATGCCGATGGCATGACCGACCAGAATCGTGTCACCGATTTCCGCCAAAGCCAGACCGATCGCCGCCAGGGGCGCCGGCAGGACCGAGCGTATAAACATCTTTCGGGTAAAATAAGCATAATCTACGGTTTTATCCACGTAGAATCTCCTTTACGATTTCTCCAAGGCTTTTGCCCGCTGCCAAGCCGTGGATGGTGGCAGTATAATTCTTCAGGAATCGGTCAACAAAAGCTTCGCTGTAAGCTAATGTATTATACGTCAGGTTTACATAGAAATCATCCTTGCGCCGGTGCAGGAAGAAATCAAAGATCTCGTCTTCGTAGTCCTCGATTTCCTCATAGCGGGCAGGGGCGCCACAGAAGGTAAACTCGTCTTCGATATCTTCCCCCTGATAGGAGAAAGCCGCGATGAGAGGTGCGGGGTCCCCCTCATACAGGGCGTGCCGGCGGCACAGGAGGATATTCTCCTGGGTTTCTTTCACAAAGCGGGATGCTGTCATATCCTCCTGCCAGCGGACGCAAAGGGGGTAATGCCGGTAAACGGCGCCCATGGTCCGTTCGTAGCGGATATCGTCCCGTCCGTTGTAGATGGTCAGAACGACGGAGGCCTGCTCCCCGTTGGCCAGACTTTGCAGCAGGCCGAAGGCTGCCGCCAGGATAGAGCCGTCCGTAACGCCGTTCGTTTTGGTAAAAGCATCGACGGCTTTCAGATCCACATGAAGGGGCAGCATCATATCCTTCGTCACGTTATCATCACCGGGCTCCAGATCTCCCGCAAGCTCTCCGGGATGCGTCGTAAAGGAACTGACAAAGTCAGCGTTCCACTGCTGTTCCTTTTTGTAAGCAGGCGTATCAATGGTATCCTCGATTTGATCATAATAATCAAAGATGCTGTACTCTTCCTTCTCCGGTGTTTCTCCCCGGTACGCAGCATCTACGTCTTCCAGGAAGATGTTGATGGAGTCGCCGTCAACGATGGGATGGAGGAAGTCAAAGTAAAACTCTTTAGCAACTGTTCCGTCTGCTTCTGTAATCGCAAACAGACGCATAACGAACATGCGGATCCCGGGCCGGTTCATGGGCTGGCGGAGGTGTGGCTTCAGGGCTTCAAATTCCTCCCGGTTGATTGTCTCAACGGCAGGTTTCAGATTCCGCAGGTCGCCTTGCCGCCAGCGGAATTCGCCATCCTCCGTGGCAATCAGCCGGGCATCCACGGCCGGATGAGCCAGCAGTGTCTTTTCGATAGCGGCGGCCAGCCGTTCCAGGTCGGTCTCCGGCGCCAGATACACATGGGCGTCGCAGTGCAGGCCGTATCCTTCCTCCAGATCGTTGCCCCACTCGTAGTGCAGCGCCTGAAGCGGACCCAGGAAATGGGTGTCCCTGTGGATCACGACGGTCTGTTCTTTTTCCTGCCTCTGTGCCAGCAGCTTTGCAATACCTGCGGGGGTCTTGCCCTCATATACAAGATTGAAGTTCAGTTTCAGGTCGCGGCATTCCGCCAGCAGGCGCACTACACTGAGACTGTCGCCCCCGGCCGCAAAAAAGTCCTCTTCAGCGCTGACCTTTTCCATGCCTAACGCGATGGCAAAGCCGTGGACCAGGGCCACTTCCGTCTCATTAGCGGGGGCCACATACGGCGTCTCTGTCACATATACTTCCGGTTTGGGCAGGGCCCGTTTATCCAGCTTGCCGTTCTGGTTTTGGGGAATAGCGTCCATCTGTACGATAGCCGCCGGTACCATGTAGGGCGGTTTCCGTTCCCGGATAAAGGCCGCCAATGCTTCCCGGTCAATGGGTTCATCTGCTACTACGTACGCTGCGATGAATTTTCCTCCTGCCGGATTGTCGCAGGCCACGACCGCCGCGTTCTTCACCGATGGGAAATCGCGGACGACCCCTTCCACTTCCGCCAGTTCCACCCGGAACCCGCGGATTTTCACCAGGCCGTCCCGCCGGCCGATAAACTCAATGTTTCCGTCCAGACGGTAGCGGGCCATATCCCCAGTCCGGTAAGCGGTTTCATAATCAGGTTCCTGAGAGAATGGGTTGGGTACAAAGGCCTCTTTTGTCTTCTCGGGCCGGTTCAGGTAGCCTCCCGCTACCTGGATTCCCGCTACCCAGAGCTCGCCCAGGGCACCGGGGGGCACCCGGCGGCCGGCACCGTTCACGATATAAATAGCCGTATTATCCATAGGTTTGCCGATAGGGATATCCGGCTCGTATTCTGTCATACTGTAACAGGTAATGGAAACCGTGGCTTCCGTAGGGCCGTATTCATTGGCCACAATGTAGGGATGCACCGGTTTGAAGGGCACCAGCGTCTCGCCTCCTACCACGATGTATTTCAGCTCCGGGCAGTCCATGGTCAGGGCAAACTGGCGCCCCACCTGGGCCGGCAGGTCTGCCACCACAATATGGTGTTTGTTGATAATCTCCGCCAGAGCCGGCAGGTCCAGCTTTTTCTCTTCGGGAATAACGACGATACCGGCCCCCACCGTAAGTGCCGGATACATATCCGCCAGAGAACCGTCGAAGCCGTAACTGTTGTAACAGGTGACCCGGAACTGTTCCGTCGCCGCAAAATAACGCCGGTACCAGGCCGCATAGGCCATCAGGTTTTTCTGTAGCAGCCGCACCCCTTTGGGCACGCCGGTGGTACCGGAGGTATAAATCAGCATGAACAGGTCGTCCGGGCAGGGAAACTGTATTTGCGCCAAAGTAGTTGCGTCCGGTTGCGGCATAGATGAAATCTCGGAAATACGAAGCACCGTTCCGTCAAATTCCTTAAAATTGTCCAGCCGGGGCAGCAGTTCGTCTGCAACAATGATGAGCCGCACATTCGCATCTTTTACCATAAACGCCAGGCGTTCGTCCGGATAGTTGGGATCCAGGGGCTCATAGGCGCACCCCGCCCGCATCACGCCCAGGGAAGCGATCACCATGTATTCGCAACGGGGAATGAATACCGCAACGGTATCCCCCCGGCCCAGTCCCTGCCGGGCCACACAGGCCGCCAGCCGGAAGGCCAGACCCTGGACTTCGGCATAGGTATAGGATTTATCTTCGTAAACCACCGCAAGGTTATCCGGGCATTCCGCCGCCCGGGCGCAGAACTGCTCAATGATGGTATCGGTTTTGTTATAGGCATGGACAGTCTCATTGAAGCTGTCCAGAATTTTCATGGTTTCCCCTGCCGTAACGCGAAGACCGGCCAGGGTTTCTGCTGTCAGAAGACTGCCCAATATCTCCCGCAGGGAAAGGGCCATCACCCGGATAAAGGCTTCGGTATACAGACAGGCATTGTAAGTGATTTCAAGTCTGCCGGGTTCAGCGCCAAAGATAAGAGCCAGTCCGTTGCGCTTTTCCGCGGGAACCTCGCCGTTGAGGGAAAAGCCTACGGCCCGTCCCGCTTCCATGCCTAAAATGTCCCTGGCTTCGTCAGCTTCCCAGACATAAGCGGCTCCCTCTCTAAGCATGGTTCCCACATTTTTTATCAGTTCGGCCGGCTTCCTGTCAGGCTTCCATTCCTGCCGCAGGGGCTGGTATGAAATCCCGTTCCAGACTAAGAGGCCGGTCTCGTTGATCCCACCGTATACTCCCAGCAGCAGCAATGAAGCCATCGCCAGTGTTTCAGGGTCCGGATCCTTCGCCATGGAAATGGCATACGTGGCCCACTCGCAGCCGGGAACCTCCCGCAGCTCGGGAAGAGGCAGACAGTCCGACAATTCTGAAGTAAAACGAGCAGCGCACCATTCCTGTTTATTCATTGTTGTTAAACCCTTTCTGGCATTATTTCAGCAGTTCCGTCACAACGCAGTCCTCGTTCTGCAGGGCAACCACCATGTCTTTCATGATAGCTGCAAACCGACGCATAGCCTCCTCACTGTAACGGTTGTTATCGTAGTCCAATACCAAAGAGAACGTACCGTCGTCATGGGCGTTCACTTCAATGTCCAGCGTATTTTCCGCCGCCGAAATTTCATTGGCAGGCATTTCTTCGATGACGCCTTCCGTGCCCCCCAGTTTTATGGTTCCCCGGCGCCCCAGATTGCCTTTTTGCAGAATAAAGCTGGCGCACTCGTCTTCCATCCCGCTGGCGTAAACCATATCCAGGCTCTTGCGGTACTGCATGCCTTCGCTGACACGGGCTTCCAGTCCTCGCAGGAAAGCACCTGCCGTAATATCCTCGTTAAAATCCCAGCGAATAGGGAACTGGTCCAGCATCAGGCCCATGAGGCGTTTTTCTGCCAGCGTCACCCGTCCGTTATGAACCCAGCCCATAATGGCCTCCCGGTTGCCCGCGGATTTGGCCAGGGCCAGCAGCGAGGCACCCATGAAAAATGTATTCTCGCTGAACTCTTTTCCTCTGAAAAAATCCTTGTCCATGACAGGGAAAGGAACCTCTATCTCATGTTCCGGTGTATCGCTCGCCCCATCCACGTCGGCGGGGGGCAGATGTTTGTCCTCGTCAAAACCTGCCAGCATCCGGGTCCAGTAATCATGTCCTGCCTGCAGTTCTGCCTGGGGTATTTCCGCTTCCTCCCGGATATACCCGGCGTAGCTGGCAGACTGACGCCCGGCTTTGCCGCCCCGTTCGGGACGAACATAGCGTTTATCCACCTCTCGCAGGAAAAGCATGGCAATGGCGGCGCCGTCCATGATTGCATGGTAAAAGTCCGCATAAAAATACTTGGCCGTAGAAGTGACCATCAGGTAGATCCGATACAGCGGATGATCGACCAGGTCATAGGGCAGCTTAATTTCCTGCTTCCGTTGTGCAAAGGCTTCGTCCGAGAGCGTCTCCACCACAACCTTGGTAATGTCGCCGTCAAAACGCTGGCAGAGGTCCCCTGTTTCCGGGTGGATTACCAGGCGGCAGCGGAAAATATCATACGATGCAAGCACGTCATTCAAAGCAGCAGCCAGCCTTTCCATGTCAAGAGACGGATCCAGCCGGATCAGGGCACCGGTATTCATCATGGTGGACTTTGCTTTCATAAAATGCGTATCCACCATCCAGCGCTGGATTGGACGCAGGGGATAAAATTGGGAAACATTCTCTTCCTCTTTCCGCCAGACCACTTTAATCAGATTATCGAAACGGGTCGCCTGCAAAACCTCCCCCACTTCCTGGGAAGGATACAGCAAGGTCAGTTCGCCGCCCTGTTGCGTCATTTTCTTTTTCGCCGTAAACAGGGAACGCAATCCCGCCGAGGAAATGTATTCCACTTTTGAAAAATCCAGCAGGGCCTGTTTCATTCCCTGCACCTTTTCGGCAAACGCAGTATCAAATTCACGTGTTTCCTGCGTACTGAGCCTGCCGCTTAGTTCCAGCGTCAGAGTCGTGCCCTCCACGATGGAATTAATTCCTAATGCCATTTGCATTCATCCTTTCTTTATATATTGACGTGTATTGCAAATTCACTGAAATACTGTTATCTTACCGGCTTTTGACATGCTTCAACTGCGTCCCCGCGAAACAGCTTCTTACATGCAGGTCCGTGATTTCAACCCTTATATATAAGCCCCAGCATGGTCACATCGTCAGACTGCTCCGCGTTGCCCGCATGGCCTTTCACGGCTTCGGAAACCCGCGTCAGGATGTCCTTCGCCTCCGCGTCCGCCGGCACGGTTCCCAGCAGATTTTCCAGCTTCTCATCGGAAAACAGCCTTCCTTCTTCATCCATCGCTTCTGTTACCCCATCGGTATAGAGGAACAGGCAGTCTCCCTGGTTAAGCTGCAGCTTGCGGACCGGGAAATCCATCCCTTCCATCAGGCCCATCATACAGGTATCCGCCTTTGGCAGCCAGGAAAAACCATTTTTACCGTGTCGCAGCAACGGCCTGTTATGCCCCGCGTTCGCATAGCAGAACTCCCCACTCCGGATGTTCAATATTCCCATGAACACAGTTACAAACATATCCTCTTCATTATTCTGACAGAGCCGGTCATTGGCGCGGGCCATGATTTCTCCCAGGGCCTCCGCCTTTTTCAGAAGAAGCGTATTATTTTGCAGCACGGTTCTGGCCACAACCATAAACAGCGCAGCAGGTATCCCTTTGCCGGAAACGTCGCCAATGGTCACGGCGAGGTGATTCTCATCCACCAGATAAAAATCGTAAAAATCCCCGCCCACCTCTTTAGCAGCCTGCATGGAAGCGTAAATATCAAATTCCGTTTTATCCGGAAAGGCAGGAAAGGTTTTGGGCAGCATCCCTTCCTGGATATGCCGGGCAACAGACAGCTCAGTCGTGATGCGTTCCCTTTCCGCAGTCATTTCGGAAAGGTCCGCAATATGGGTTTTAAGCGCTGCGGTCATGTTATTCACGCTGTCCGCAAGCTGTTCTATCTCATCTCCAGTTTGCAGGGACAGCGTTTTGTCCAGATTGCCCTGAGCAATCTGCTTCACTCCATCCTCCAGCTCCAGGATAGGCTTTACAAATCGCTTTGCCGACCAGGTACTGAAACCGATAAATCCGGCCAGCAGCAAAGACATAGCCATAGCCAGCACTGCTGTATTGCCTGCAAACTGGCCCCGCAGCACTGTCCGGAAATCTTCCATCCAGCTGCGCATTTCACTCTTCGCCTCCATTGCAGGCGCCAGCGCTTCTTCTTTTTTCACTAAGGTACCGAAGCTCCAGCCCTGCAGTTTAAGAGGCGCATAGGCCAGATAATATTCCACCCCGTCTACCGAAACTACCTTGATATCGCTTTTCCCCTCAACCATACGGGCGGCTTCACGGGCCAGGGAAGTATCCCCTGACCGGCGCAGGTCCGGACTTTCACGAGAGACCGACAAAATCCCTTCCTTTTTGGAAGAAACGATGACCTCACCCTTTTTCCCGAGAATAAACGAGTGCTCGTTACTGCTGATGGCAGTTTCCATAATCTGCGCGTAAAGGTCCTGAATACTGCAGTCCAAACCGACAACCCCCGCAAAGCCATTCGCATCATAATAAGGCATGACAGCGGAAACGCAGAGATCGCCGGTTCCGGCGTCAAGATAAGCATCCGTAAATACCGGTTCTGAAACATCTTTTCCCAGCTTATACCATGACCGTTCCCGGGGATCGTAGGAATTCCGTACGGAATCTTTGCAAAAATAAGAGATTGTATCAGTCTCACCTTTTTCCTGCACGATGAGCAGATAGCCGTTTTTCGATCCTGCAAACGCATTCGGATAATATTCGCTCATGCGTACCAGTGAACTGGCAATGCCGGATGCCATGTCAATTTCTTTTTGCAAAAGGGAAGAAATTCCCGTCTTCAAAAGGGCAGGACTGTACAGAATAAAAGGTCTGCCGGCGGGAACGTCGTTATACAGACCATTGGGAACAGGCTCTGCGGAAAACCTGATACCCTTCTGCAGCAGATCGCTCATTTCAGACGAAATATATTTTACGTCTGCCGCAGTTTCCGTCAGACCGTTGTTAATACCCTGTGTCCGGACCCGGGTGATTTCTTCCAGGCGCTTTTTGATTCCGGCTTCCAGCATTTCTGCCGCATATTCGGCGGCGCCGTTGGCCAGCTCTTCGGTCTGGTCATCCATCGCTTTTCTGGCATGAATCATGTTAACCGCAAAAAAAGCAGTCATCAGCATAAAGGTCAGCAGACTTCCGGAAAGCACCAGTAACAAAACTTTTCGCCTGATATCCAGTTTCAAAGTTACACCTCCGCCCGTCAGTCTTCTTACAGCATATTGGGATTTAACGCCCGCTGCTGAGCATCGCTTTACGTTTTCCTGTGTTAAAGTTCCTGCATAATACGTCTATAATTTTATTATATTATATTATTATATCATAAACATCTTACACATTTACAATGTTTTTATAATGTTTTTATTAGGAAAAACACCGCGACATTCGCCAGCACGTTTGCCGGGAATGTCGCGATTCTTCATTTTTTTACTTCCGCTTCGTCAATTATCGTCCCATCCGGCAGATAGCAGCTGAACCGTAATCTGTCGGCGGAAGCTTCCAGCACCATATAATTATTTGTTTCCGGCTGGGGCGCAATGGCAACGTCCAGCGAATGACGTTTCCACAAATTCGGGTACCGTACATCCCCGGCCACCCCGGTGAGAATGTACAACGGTCCCTTCGTATCCCGCTTAAAAGCATAAATACGCCCCCGGTTCCGGTAGGTGTGCAGGTGGGCGGTCAGCACCACATCCACATTATATTTGTCAAACAGTGGCATAAAAGTCTTCCCCTCTTCGGAAAAGCCTTCTTCCCTTGGCGTCTTACGGGTCAGGAAACCATACCGCAACACGTCTTTATGCATCAGCACCACGTTCCATTTTTTCTTTGACTTTTCCATATCCGCTTTGAACCAGGCCAGCTGATCCTTCAGCAAATTGGGGTAAAACTCTTCCATCTCCCGCATCTGGGTATTCAGCACGACATAATGCACGTCACCGTAATCAAAAGAATAAAACTGGTTCTTATAGGCTTCCGGTACTCCCTCCGGCAGTTGGAAATAGTGCAGATATGCCTGCGGCACCCGCACCTTCCAGTCCATGGTGTAGGTTTCGTGATTGCCAAGAACAGGCGCCGCCGGAATCCGGGAAATCATGGGCCCGACGCGGGTAAACCATTCATTCCACTGGTAGGCGTGTTCCCCATTATCCACCAGGTCTCCCATGGTGATGAAGAACCGGGCATCCCTGTTTCGCTGCCAGGCCGGCATGGCCACGTCTTCCCAAACCTTATATTTGGCGCTCTGGCTGTCCGGAAAGATTAACGCCTTATAATTGTTGTGAGCCTGTGCCGTATTCAGCCTGTACCATTGACTGCGCCTGTTTCCATACCCCAGACGGTATTCATATTCCGTACCGGGCTTTAGATTTTTCAGGATCACCGTATGAACATAGGTGGTTTTTCCGTTGTCGGTAAACTTATCGTTGATGTGTTCCTTCTGCGTAAAAATGCTGCTTTTCGCTGCATCATCGTTATTCTTCTTCTGTACCTCTTTATTATCTTTTGCGGCAGAATCAGGTTCTGCTTTGTCAACCACACGATACTCCACAAACGCATCTTTATACTCCGGTTCCGACTGCCACATAATGGTACGTGACACAGTACTGTCTGCCGTAATCACCTGTCGGAGATTAAAGGCATCTGCTTTCGTAAAAGCGATATAACTCTCCCCTGTCTTATCGGAACCTGTTTTTGTTGCTCCTTTACCGCAGCCAGGGAGCAACACGCCGAACACAAGGGTCAACAGCCCCAATGCCAGCGCCAGCAAAACTGTCATTAAACTTTTATAAAAGCTTTTGCTCTGTTTCATGCATAGTCACCATTAATTTCTGACATTATATGCTGGTAAAACCCTATTTCCTCTTTCCCGTAATACCACGCTTAATGATATTCTCTCCGAATTTGCTTTTCAGGGCGTCTATAGCTTGATTGCGCTTCTGCATCCGCGCATTGTCTTCAAATCCCAGTACCGGTTCGTCCTCCGGACGGAACAGGTTGCTCACCGACACGCCTAACAGCCGTACACCGGGCTTCACATTAATCTTCTGCAGCATCTGCTCCGCCAAAAGGAAAATGTCTTCATCCCAGGCAATCAGTCTGTCACCGGTGGAACTGCGGGTAATCATGCGGAAATCCGCAAACTTCACTTTCAGCGTCACCGTGTGCCCTGCCAGATGCTCCCGGCGCAGACGCCAGCCTGCCTGCCCGCACAGGTCCAGCACTGCCTCGCGGCAGTCGTCCATATCCGTCAAATCCCGGTCAAAAGTGGTTTCCCTGCCAATAGATTTTGCCTCTTCTTCATTGACAACCGGCCTGTCATCCAGACCCCGGGCCAGTCGTTTTACCAGTTCCGCATTTACGCCGAACACCTTGCGCAACAAGCCTGCATCTGCTTCAGCCAGCTGCCCGATTCTCTCAATACCAAACTGTTTCAGCTTTTCTTCGGCGCTGCGGCCGATGCCGAATATTTTGGTCACTGACAGGGGAGCCAGCAGCCTGGCCGCATCTTCCGGCGTAATTCTCACAAAGCCGTGAGGCTTGCGCATATCCGAGGCCAGCTTGGCCAGGAATTTGTTAGGAGCCAAGCCTACAGACGCGCTGAGTTTCAGTTCTTCCTGTATCCGGTCCTGCACCTGATGGGCGATGACCTCTGCCCCGCCCAGCCGTTCCATGCCTGTTAAATCCAAAAAGGCTTCATCGATGGAAAGCTGCTCCACCAGCGGTGACGTTTCCCGGAAAATCCTCATGATTTTTGCCGACATTTCGGCATAGCGGGCCATGCGCACCGGCACGAAAACACCCTGTGGGCACAACCGTTTCGCCTCAAACAGCGGCATGGCAGAATGCACGCCGAATTTTCGTGCCTCGTACGAGCAGGTGGAGACCACGCCCCGGGCAGAACGCCCTCCCACAATGACGGGCAATCCTTTCAACTTGGGATTGTCCAGTATTTCTACCGATGCGTAAAACGCGTCCATATCTACGTGCATGATCCAACGCTGATGAACTGACTGTTGCATAATCCTCTGTCCTGAACCAGAATAACCGGCAATGTTCTCATAGAAACTATAATTAAATGGTTTCCTTAAAATACTCGCTGATCAATCTTCAATATAATTCCGCAGTACACCGATGCCTTCGATTTCACACTCCACCACATCGCCGGGCTTTAAGAAGGTGGGCGGCTTCATGCCCATGCCTACGCCCGCCGGGGTACCGGTAGCGATGACCGTTCCGGCTTTCAGGGTCATGCCTTCGCTCAGCATAACGATAATATCCGTGATGCCGGTGATCAGATTAGCCGTATTGGAATCCTGCCGCACGTCCCCGTTTACCCGGCAGGCAATCCTCTGTTTCGGCGGAAACGGGAACTCATCCGCTGAAACAATGCAGGGACCCATGGGTGTGAAACCGTCCAGGCTCTTGCCAAAGTACCACTGTTTATGCCTCGTCTGCAAATTCCGGGCGCTTACATCGTTGACGATGGTGTACCCGAAAATATAGTCCGGCACATCTGCCCGTTTCACATTCTTCGCGTCTTTGCCGATGACAACACCCAGCTCGCACTCATAGTCCAGGGAATCCACCAGCCCGGTATACGCGGGAATGGGTGCATCTGTTCCCTGGGAATAGCAGACCCGTTTGGAAAAGAAGATGGGATACGGGCGTTCCCCGCCGAAGCTTTCTTTGGAAAACCGCTCCGCTTCTTCCGCGTGGGCCGTGTAATTGATTCCCAGGCACAGCACGTCCTGCCGGGGCCGGGGAATAGGTGAAAGAAGCTTTACGTCACCGCCAGAAATCTTTTGTGCATCTTCCGGAACATCTTCAATACCGCCGGCCGCAATCAGCGCATTCATGTCCGCAAAAGCTTCTAATACAAACAGTTCTTTTCCGTCCTGACTGGCAGCAACTCTTTCTTCCCCGTTGACCATAACAGTGTAATAACGCATATATTTTCCCCCCCCACAATCTTTAAGAAACCATCGATTCATTCGCCGGCAAGTCTGTCAGCCAACACAAACCCCTTTAATCAGTGATTCCGTATTATTTTTTCATTATATCAAAACAGTCGTGGAAATTCCACGACTGTTTTAGCGTTCCGGCTCTGTCAAGCCGTTATTATCCGTATTAAAGACACTTACAGCAGCATCTTTTTCCATTCATCCTCTTTAAATCCCGTCAGCACAAAATCTTTCCCCACCAAAAGCGGACGTTTCACCAGCATCCCATCGCTGGCAAGAAGACGGAACTGCTCATCTTCGCTCATGTCCGGCAGTTTTTTCGAAAGTTCCAGTTCGCGGTATTGCATGCCGCTGGTGTTGAAGAAGCGTTTCAGGGTTAACCCGCTCATTGCATAATACTTTCGAAGCATCTCCTCATCCGGATGATTGGCCTTTATATCAACCACTTCATGCTTGATTTTATTCTCATCAAGCCATTTCAAGGCCTTTTTGCAGGTTGAACATTTACTGTAACAATATACTTTCAGCATTTCGGCACTTCCTTTTCATTTCACTTTAATCAGTTCGTATTCCCTTGCCCCCATGCCGATCTTTTCCGCATGCTCCAGCGTTTCTTTCCAGTGCACATGGGGATTACTGTCCATAAAGTGGTCGTGATAGTGCTTCCAGTCCGGTTTCGCCAGATTGTCGCTGAGCTGGCTGTTGGGCATGGGCGCCGCTTTCTGGCAGGCATCCACGCAGGCCTGATCCAAAGCTACCGGGTCAAAGGACGCAAACATGCCGATGTTGGGCAGAATCGCTGCGTCGTTATCGCCATGACAATCACAGTTGGGAGAAATGTCCATAGCCAGGTTGATATGGAAGCAGGGGCGGTCCTGGGTAACCGCCCGGGCGTATTCAGCCATCTTGCGGTCCAGCTTGTCACCGGCATCCCATTCGTCATTACTGATGGCGTTGAAAGTACAGGCGCCGATGCAGCGGCCGCAGCCCTTGCAGATTTCCTTATTGATATGTGCCTTGTTGTTTTCATAGGTAATGGCATTGGAACCGCATTCCTTGGCGCAACGGCGGCAGCCCCGGCACAACGCTTCATCCACAACGCATTTCCCGGAAGAATGCTGTTCCATCTTACCGGCCCGGCTGCCGCAGCCCATGCCGATATTCTTTAGCGCGCCGCCGAAACCCGTCATTTCATGTCCTTTAAAATGGGCCAGGCTGATAAAAACATCTGCGTCCATGATAGCGCGGCCAATCTTCGCTTTTTCCACGTACACGCCGTTCTTAACCGGAACCTCTGCTTCGTCCGTGCCCCGCAGACCGTCAGCAATAATAATCTGGCAACCGGTGGTAGTAGGGTTGAACCCGTTCAGGTTGGCACAGTCCATATGTTCCGGCGCATGCCGGCGGCTGCCGGGATAGAGAGTATTGCAGTCTGTCAGGAAAGGAATCCCGCCCTGTTCCTTAACCAGATCGGCAACCACCTTCGCGTACTGGGGACGCAGGAACGCCATGTTGCCCAGTTCGCCGAAATGCATTTTGATAGCGACAAACTTGCCTTCCATGTCGATTTTCTTTATACCTGCCACAAGGCAGAGCGTTTTCAGCTTCTGCAACAGGCTTACGCCCACCTGTACCCGGAAATCCGTAAAATACACCTTTGATTTTTCCATGACGCTTCCTCCCTTTTCAAAACTCTGTTCATATATTTTTTCTACCATATTTTTTCTCATTCTCTTTTCATTTTCTGCATGTCTTGTCTACATGAGTAATCTGTTTTATAAACAGGCTCCGTAGTGTTTCCTATTTATAAGTTTATTATACCTGCTAAACTTAACTCTATGTCAAGAACAATTTTAATTTTCAAGTCACAGTTCAGTTAGCCTTGACAAACTTCTTCGGTTGGTGTAATATTTGGTTAGTCCCGGCTAACAGATTGTTTTCCCCTTCAGTTCGGCCGGGCAAATATTTTACCTGTGAGTTAGCATAAGCTAATTTTGTTTATTAATCGTCCACTATTTTTACATCTTTTCTGATGGATTATTCTAAATTTGCAAACCTCTTAAATACTTCAAAATGCAGGATTTAGTATAATATATGGTTAGCGAATCCTAACTCATTCATAATTGTACGAGGAGGCTCTCACCATGTTACCACTTCCCACCGCACAGGAAGGCGAAGTTTTGGAAATCAAAAAAATCACCGGCAACGATGCCACCCGATTGCATCTGGCGGAAATGGGCTTCACCATCGGCAGCA
>JAEEGH010015063.1_pt1 | contig 16857 bp, 12 predicted proteins | sample 9134181 | NCBI WGS metagenome assembly JAEEGH01 (sample SAMN16246544, study PRJNA631951) | gut metagenome | biome: gut microbiome; feature: rumen; material: DP-attached | host: Bos | place: Iran: Karaj | collected 2018-10
CTGCACCACCATACCGGCGTCAAGGAAAGGCACGAGGCCCACGTAGAACATGTTCTTCTTCACTTTGAAGCTGAAGAGTTGTGTGCGCAGCTCGACGTTGGCGAAGGCCACGCCGGGTGCGAGGATGCGGTTGCGCATGATGCCGCGCACCGAGTTGGCACCGCCCAATCCCTCGTATACCACGCGCTGCATATAGAGCTGGGTGAGGTAGGTGTTGAGGTAGAAGGGGCTTTCGCCAGCCACATTCATCTGGGTGCCGAGGCGGTAGGCAAAAGTGAGGCGGTTGGGGATAATGGGCAGATAGTGACGCCAGGCGGCGTTGAACTTCACGTTGTTGTAGTTGCTCATCGAGCCCAGGCCTGCATAGTAGGTGAGGAAGGCGTCGGCATGGATGCCGCGACGGGGGTTCTGTTGGCGGTCGCGGGTGTCGAAGGTGACGCCGGCGTGGAGGTAGGGGTGAAGGCCGCCGGTGGCCTCGTCGGGTTTGATGTAGCCGTAATCGACATAGTGGTCGAAGAGGGTCACCGTGTCGGGCAGCCACTTGTCGGGATCTTTGGTGTAGGAGTTGAGGCGGTCGATGTCCACGGTTCCCACGGCGAAGTGGAGCAGGCCGATGCCGGCGTTCCAATAGAAGGGCTTGTGGATTTCGCCCTGCAGGTCGGCGCTGAAACGGAAGAGGTCGCGGCGGTACTTGTAGTAGGCGCGCGAGATGTAGGCCGGGTCGTCCTGGTTGGAGTAGGCGGCGATGTATTCCGATTGGTAGCCGTTGAAGCCATAGAAGTCGCACATCTGGTCGGGCAGGTAGGTGAGGTCGACGCTCAGGCGATGGTTAGGGATAAGGTGCTTAGAGTCATAGGAGAAGCGGAAGAGGCCGAAATGCTTGGTGGTGTAGGCCGCCTCGGCATAGAACGAATGCAGGTACTCGGGGTAGGTGGAGCCGTCGCCGAAATAGTAGATATTGGTCAGTGCACCGTACTGGAAGCCGAGATCGGCATCGTATGCCACACTGGGCAGCACTCCGAAGGTCCAGCCTTGGCGCACATGCTTCTCTTCTTGCGCCAAGCAAGTTGAGAGCTGGAAGTTGAGAGCTGAAAATATTGCTACAACAAGTAAAGTCTTTTTCATATTCTATTTCTGTTTTTTAGTTTTCCTAAAGATGAACAAGCAGAACAGCAGCAGCACCACGACCATGATGCCCATGGTGATGAGCGTGTTCGTCAGGCTCTGCGGGGCAAAGCCCATAAGCAGCAGCACGGGGAAGCCGAAGGCCAGGGCGGGGATGGTCTGTAGCACCAGGTTGTTGGCAGCGGGCGTCTCAAAACGCGGGTCAATCTCGCGCAGCAGAATCATGCCGTTGCTGGCGGTGCCGGTGAGCATGCCGAACATCGAGAAGAAGCCCTCATACTCGTAGTCGGGATAGAGCTTCTTGCAGCAGCGAAGTACATAGAAGAAGGTGACCACGGCGCCCACGGCGCACACCAGGATGAGCGGCAGCCACAGGCCCCGCAGGTTGTTGAAATCGATGGCGGCGGTGCCGGCCACAATCATGAAGTCGAAGCAGGTGCCGGCGATGCGGTCGAGGGTGTAGTTGTTGATATACTCGCGCTGCATGAGGTTGCGCTTGCGCAGACGGCCTATAATCCAACGCACCAGTACGCCAAGCAGGGTTCCCCAGAGGAAGTTGAAGCCCCAGACAAGCGGCTTAAGGGTATTGGTGCCGAAGTTGCCAAGGTCGAGTTTCTGCACGCCGTACATGAGCAGGAACACCAAAGCATAGACCAGCAGCACCAAACTGAGCTGCACCGTCTGTTTGTCGATAGACTCTGAATGAGGAATCTCGCCCTCCGACTCATAGTCGGCCAACGTATAGCGTTCAGTCTCGGCCTTTTCGCGAACTTTCAGCTTGCCCTTGCGGCGCAGAACATTCATGTAAATCACACCGACAAGGCTACCGACAATGAAACCTGTGGCAGCGATGCTCAGACCGAAGTCGGATCCATGGAATACGAGGCCTTGTCCTTCGGCCCATTGGGCAAAGGTAACGCCGAAATTCAGCGCCTGTCCGGGACCTTGGCCGTAGCCCATGGGCAGCAGCAGGCCGGAGGCGTAGAAGAGCTCCTTGCCGAACAGGAACAGTGGCACGGTGATGAGGAGGCCCACCAACCCCTGCAGGATGTAGGTGCTGGCGGTGACGGCGCCCGTCTCCACCACCTTGATAGTCGACGTAGCGCTCTTAATCTTCTTGTTCTTCAGCGCCATGGCCACGAAACCGAGGCCGAGGGCGTGATAGGTCACAATTTCCATGGCATGCTTGTCGACCAGTGCTGAGAAGAAGCCGAGCGGCTTCAAGCAGAGGATAAGGAGTCCTGCCAACAAGGCGGAGGGAAGCAGGCTGCGCCTGAAGAGCGGCACATTGCACCGCACGAGGTTGGCTACCAAAAGGGCCACCACGATGATGAAGAACTGGATGAGCCATGCCCATGCCGAGGGATTTGCAAATGAGGTCATAGTCAGGACATATTTATAAGTTAGTCTTTTTGTTAAAAAAACGTTAAAGGGAATTATTTCGTATATTTGCAAAGAGAAAAATGTCTGTTATGTCCAAGGCTATCCAAGATAACAACCTGTTGTACAACATTCTGTGCCCGCTAGTTCAGTTCGGCACACGCTGCCACTACAATCATTTCGTCGTCCATGGCATCGAAAACCTGCCCACCGACGGAGCCTACATCATAGCCCCTTGCCACCAGCAGGCCCTCATGGAGCCGTTGGCCGTCCTCTACTTTGCGCCCAAGCCCCCTGTGTTCCTCGCGCGAGCCGACATCTTCGCCAAACCCACCCTCCGCGCCATCCTCACTTTCCTCCGCATCCTCCCCGTCTACCGCATCCGCGACGGACAGCAGAACCTCGGCAAGAACCAGATTATCTTTGACCAAAGCCGCGACGTGCTGCTCGACGGCTACCCCCTCTGTCTCATGGCCGAGGGACGCCACAACAACCGCCACCACCTGCTCCCCTTCGGCAAAGGCATGTTCCGCATCGCCGGCGAGACGCAGCTCAAGCTCGGCGACCATCCGCTCTACATCGTCCCCACGGGCATCGACTTCGACGACTATGAGCGGCCCTACAGCAACGTGGTGGTCAATATCGGCAAGCCCATCCCCGTGCAACCCTTCATGGAGACCTACCGCACCGACGAGCCTGTGGCACTCAACCAGATGCGCGACGCGCTGACCGAGGCGCTGCTGCCGCAGATGCACGACATACGCGACGAAGAGCACTACGACGACATCATGGCCCTCTGCCAGTTACTCAACCGTCCCATGTGCCGACGCGAGCATCTGCGAAACACCGCCTGGAACCGCTTCCGTATGCGCCAACAAATTGCTCGAAAAGTGGAAACCGGGGAATGGCCTATCGAAAAGTTCCTGCCACTCTTTCAAGACTCCCACCTCTCTCATCTCACCCGCTTCGCCGAGCACTGGAAATTGTTCGCCACACTGCTCTCCGTGCTTGCAATTGCCGGGGTCCTTGTCGCAGCGGTCGTGGTACCCGCTGTGCGCTGGGTGCTGCTCTTCTGCCTGGTGTGCTATCCCCTGCCCTTCATCCCCACGCACCTCATCGTCAAGCGCAAGGTGGCCGACCCCCAGTTCCGCAGCTCCTTCAACTTCGGCGTGCGCCTCGTCCTCTCGATACTCTACGCCTTCGTTATCGGCATCGTGATGGCCCTCTGCGGCGGCGCATGGATGAGTCAGCTGGCCGACATCGGCGCCTGGTGGGGACTGGTGGCTGTAGCGTGGGTGCATATCGGTGCCCGGCTGGCCGCTCCCACGGTCAACTTCCTCCGCGACACCCTCGCCAACTGCCGCTACTGGCTGCTGCGCCTCTGTGGAAAACTCCGCAAGGCCGACGAGTCCTACCGCGCCCTGACCTCCCTCTGCGACCAGATGTCCAAAGATTGACACCTGTCGGAGAGGTTGACTTTTTTCATGAATCTGTGTCTGTTTTAGTTTTTTTTGTGTATCTTTGCACCAGCAAAGCAATAGCATTATGAATCGACATTCGCAAATCATACGCACCAGTTGGATTGGCATCGGCGCCAACGTGTTGTTGGCGGCTTTTAAGGCCGCCGTAGGCCTCATCGCCGGCAGCATCGCCATTGTCATGGATGCTGTCAACAACCTCAGCGATGCCCTTTCAAGCGTCATTACCATCGTGGGCACCAAACTCTCGCAGCGGCCACCCGACCGTGAGCACCCCTTCGGCTTCGGACGTGTGGAATATTTCAGCGCCATCATCATCGCCCTCATCGTGCTGGCCGCCGGCGTGACGTCGCTCGTCGAGTCGGTGAAGAAGATATTCGACCCCACCGTGCCCAGCTACACCACCGTCACGCTGGTGGTCATCATTGTGGCCATTGCCGTGAAGCTTTTGTTGGGTAGCTATGTGAAGCGCCAAGGACAGAAGTTGAAGAGCGACGCCCTGGTGGCTTCGGGAAGCGATGCGCTGTTCGACGCCGTCATCACACTGGCCACCCTTGTCTCGGCGGGCATCATGCTTCTGTGGAACGTCTCCATCGACGGCTACCTCGGCGCCCTTATCTCACTGCTTATTATCAAGGCGGGCTTCGAGATGCTGGCTTCACCCATCAACGAGCTGCTGGGCAAGAAGGTGCCGCCCGAACTGGTGCGCCAAATCAAGCACGACGTATCCGAGCAAGAGGGCGTGCACGGCGTCTTCGACCTCATACTGCACAACTACGGCCCCGAGGTGATGATAGGGTCGCTGCACATCGGTGTCGACGACAGCATGAGCGCCCACGACATCCACGGCCTCACACGCCGCATCTCCACCCTGATGTACGAGCGCTACGGCATCATCATGACCGTGGGCATTTATGCCAACGCCACCGGCCACGGGCCTGTCGCCGAGCTGCAGAGCACCGTCATGCAGCGTCTCGCGGAGCACAAGGAGATTGTGCAGGTGCACGGCTTTTACTACTCCGAGAAAGACCGCATGCTTTCCGTCGACGTGGTGCCCGACATCAGCGTCCACGACGACGTAGCCCTCGTCGGAGCCCTCATCGCCGAACTCCAACCCATGGCTCCCGACATGCAAATCACCATTGTCGTCGACCACAACTACAGCGAGTAATCAAATCACAAAAACACATAATTATGGCAACCATCTATGATTTCAAAGCCCTGGCCAGCAACGGCAAGGAGATTGACTTTGCCGACTTCAAGGGCAAAGTGCTGCTTATCATCAACACCGCCAGCAAGTGCGGCTTCACGCCGCAGTTCGATGGCCTGGAGGAGCTCAATGAGAAGTATCGCGACCGCGGGCTGGTGTGCATCGGCTTCCCCTGCAACCAGTTCAAGGAGCAGGACCCCGGCACCGACGGCGAGATTGAGGAGTTCTGCCGCGTGAACTACGGCGTAACGTTCCAGATTATGAAGAAAATCGACGTCAACGGTCCCGAGGCGCACCCCATCTTCGAGTACCTCAAGACGGTGGCCCCCACCGAAGAGTACCACGGCCTGAAAGCCAAAGGTGCTGCCGCCCTCTTCAAGACCATCAGCACCTGCGTCGAAAAAGAGAGCGACATCAAGTGGAATTTTACCAAGTTCCTTATCTCGCGCGACGGCACCGTAGTAAAGCGCTACGCTCCCACCACCGAGCCCAAGGACTTTGAGAAGGACATCGAGGCGATGCTGTAGGCCATGAACTGGATTATCCTTATCATTGCAGGCTTTTGTGAGACGGGCTTCGCCTTCTGTCTGGGGAAGGCCAAACCGGCGGTGGGCACCGAATGGTGGGCCTGGATAGCAGGCTTTGCCTTCTTCTATGTGCTCAGCGCCGTCCTCCTAGCCAAAGCCACGCAGACCATTCCTATCGGCGTTGCCTATCCCGTCTGGACAGGCATCGGCGCCGTCGGTGCCGTGCTGCTGGGCATCTTCGTCTTCCACGAACCCGCCACTTTCTGGCGTCTGCTCTTCCTCAGCACGCTGATACTTTCCATCATCGGACTCAAAATAGTAGGTTAATATCATGAAAAACACCGCTTTATTAATCGCCGCATGCTGCCTCTTTTTCGGCGCGTGCGCACAACCCACCAAAGGAAAGGAGAACAAAGAAATGAAAAAAACCTTGATTGCCTATTTCTCGGCCACAGGCACCACCAAGGCCGCCGCCGAGCGCCTTGCCAACGAGGTGAATGCCGACCTCTATGAGATTGTCCCCGAGCAGCCCTACAGCGCAGCCGACCTCGACTGGAGGGACAAAACCTCGCGTTCCACGCTGGAAATGAAGGACAAGAGCTCACGCCCCGCCATCGCTGGCAGATGTGAGAACATCGCCGACTACGACACCGTGTGGATCGGCTTCCCCGTGTGGTGGTACACCGCCCCAACCATCGTCAACACCTTCATCGAGGCCCACGACCTTGGCGGCAAGATGCTCAACGTCTTCGCCACCAGCGGCGGCAGCACCGTCGACGGCTCCTTCAACGACCTCAAGAAGGCCTACCCACAGTACCAGTGGGGCGAGAGCCGCCTGATGAACTGAACGCTCCCAAAACGCATCCGACCTTTAAGGCCGCCGGACAACATCCGGCGGCCTTAAAGGTCGGTTCCGCCATACCGATTTCTATTTAACATAACCCTAAAAATCACATTGATAATCAGTATATTAAAGAACCCTCTCTTATATTGGTCTTATATTGCTCCTATATTAGTCTTATTATACTCTTGAAAATGTAAGAGTTAGATAGGGTGAGACAAGGCATTGTTTATGTTATTTTAACAAAAAGAGTGCTAATGAGGGGGGATTATGTCGGAAAGGAGAAGGAGGTGTGTGGCGGGAGAATAAAAACTTATTTTCTGCAATTATTTGTATCACAAGAGTACTAAATCATATTAAACGACGTTATTATATTATTTATCACTATTTATATGAAACGGACAGCACTATTGCGGAACTTGTTTTTGGTGGCGATGATGATATTGTCAGCCTCGTTTGTCGAAGCGCAGCCCGGCGGCGGATTCCCCGGCGGAAGACCCTCGGGAGGCAGCTTAGGTCATGGCAACAACACGCGCCGGCGCCCGCCAATGAACGGCGACTGGAACCAGATGCAGGGCAACCAGCAGGCTCAGCAGGTGAAGCAGAAAAAGAAAGTCAAGGAGGGTGACACCTTCAAAGTGGTGGGCGAGTTGCGCGATTCGGTGAGCGGCGAATTCCTGGCCTTCGTCAATGTGGCCGTCCTCGACTCGGCCGACAGCAGTTTCGTGAAAGGTGCTGCCACCAACCTCGACGGAATGTTTGAAATCAGCGATGTGCCGGCCGGCAGCTACCTGCTCCGCATCTCGGCCATCGGCTACCAACGCCGCTTCGTGCCCTTCTCTGTGTCCAACAACACCGCCCTCGGCACCCTTCTCGTCAAAGCCGGCGCCACTACCCTCGATGCCGTGGAAATCAGCGCTGAGAAGCCCATCTACGCCATGGACGGCGAGAAACTCATCTACAACGTCAGCGAAGACCCCAGCATACAGACCGGCACCACTGAGGATGCCCTGCAGAACGCCCCGGGCGTGGAGGTCGACGTGGAGGGCAACATCACCCTGCGCGGTGTGTCAAGCGTGGAGATTTGGGTCAACGACAAACCGTCGAAGCTCACGGAGGAGAATCTCAAGACCTACCTCCAGACCTTGCCGGCCAACGCTTTGGCTCGCATCGAGACCATCACCAACCCCTCGGCCAAGTACGCCACCGACGCCGAGGCGGTCATCAACATCGTCACTTCGGCGCACATCAAGAGCAACCAATTTGTCAGCTTCGGCGTCAACGGAAGCAACCAGCCCTTCGTCAGCCCCTGGGTGAGCTATATGTGGGCCAAGGAGAAGTTGAGCTTCAACCTCTTCGCCAGCGGCCGTTATAGCCGTCGCGACAACACCACGGAGAGCCACTCCGTCATGCGGCGCGACCACGACAGTATACCCAACGGCCTCTACGACACCACCATGGCCGAGAACGCCTTCGACACCTCGTATACCCGTTCGCACAGCGCCAACATCTTCATGAACGTCAACTACGAGATTGACTCCATGAGCGAGGTGAGTGTGGACGCCGGCGGCTTCTACAACTACAACCCCGCCTACAACAACAGTCTTCGTAACCAAACCTACTACGACCTGGACACTACCCCCGTACTCGCCACCCCCTACAACGACACCTTGCGCAACCGCAGCAGCGGACGTTCGCTGTTCGCCCATGCCGGTGCCGACTACACCAAGAAGTTCGACCTTGAGGGGCACAACCTGCGCCTTGGACTCAACACTCGCCTCAACCGCAACGCCAGCCAGCAGTGGTACAACCGTATGTATGACGTCTATACCCGCAACGAGCACCGCTATCTGCTGACCAACAACTACAGCTACGGGGCCAGCATCGATGTCCGCTACAACCGGCCCTACTCGAAAGAGGGCGAGATGAGCTATGGCTTGCGAGCCGATATCAGCCACATGGACAACACCTACGACCGCTACAAAGACACCGTCGGCAATCAGAAGGACAACCTGCGCGCCTACCAATTCATCGGCGACAACGAAAATGTGGATGCCGACGTGGACTGGACCCACCGATGGGGGAACTTCACACTCAGCAGCGGACTTGGTATGGGGATGGAACATATTTATTACAACTACATCAGCGACATGGATTTTACCGACGACAGCTCATTCTTGCAGTTCGACTTTCATCCTTCGCTGCACATGAGCTACCGTACAGAGGACATGCACAACTTCAAACTCAATTACACGATGCGCATGTCCAACCCAAGCGAGGAGCAGGTGAGCACGTTCCGCCGCTACGGCGACGAAAGCTACTCCACCGGTAACCCCGGCCTCAAGCCCAGCTTCACCCACAACATGGAAGCCGGCTGGCAGAAATTCTTCGAACGCTTCGGCAACATCGGCATCGAGAGCTATGCCCGCCTCAGTTCGAATGAGATTAGCTCGCTGACCGACCGCACCGACCAAGATGACTACCTGCTCGACCGTGCCGTCAGCTACTCCATCCCCTACAACATGGGATACTCGTGGCGCTACGGCACCAGCCTCAACATGACCTACCGCCCCACGGGCTTCTTCAACGTGCGCCTCTATGCCAACCTCTACAACTACGGCTACCACCTGGACAACTACCGCGGGCAACCCTATGACAACAACAAATGGTCGTGGAGCACGCGCGTCAACATGTGGGCTAAGGTTTTCAATCAGTATCAGATAACTATGGCTTTCAACTACTCCTCGCCTACCATCAGCCTGATGCGCGAGCAGAAAGCGCGCTACTGGTTCAACATCGGCGCCCGCAGCGACTTCTTCAAGCGCAAGCTGTCGGTGTTCGTCAACATTCAGGACCTCTTCAACTGGGGCGCCAAGATTGGCTCGGGCTCCGAGAACACCAACCCCTACTACCTGAGCGACTCGACCAACAAGATGACCAACAGCCGCTACATCTCGGCCGGCATCACCTTGCGCTTCGGTAAGATGGAGCTCGAAAAGAACGCCAAAGAGGGCGACAGCGAGGCTGGCGACACCCTATAATAGTGCTGAATAATGAATGATGAATGATGAATTTTCATTACATAATATATTGATTGACAACTCATCATTCATCATTCACCACTCGTCATTAAAAAAAAGTTTGGTCAGTTCGGAAAAAGTGTGTACTTTTGCACCCGCTTTCGCAGGACGGAAGCACCCATAAATACCGATTGTCCTATGGTGTAACGGTAGCACATCTGACTCTGGATCAGCTTGTCTTGGTTCGAATCCAGGTAGGACAACTAAAGAGAGGAGAAATCCTCTCTTTTTTTGTGCCTATATAAAATATTATTCGTATCTTTGCAGCACGAAACAAAGCATCATCAATAATGAAAAAGACATTTGCATTGCTCACACTGGCAGCATTTTTCGGCGTTTTCGCCAGTGCACAGGACAACGCGCTGCCGGGAAAATATGCCGGCATGAACACCATCACGGTGTATGACTCGACAGGGGTGTATGTCGAGGAATCGGGGTTGAGCCACATCCTCACCCACAAACTGATTCGTATGGGCACGCCGAAGGGATGCGCCCAATGGAGCACCTATAAGATTGACTACGACCCGCTGTCGGCCTACTGCGAAATCACCCATGTGCTGGTGCATCGCGGCGGAAAGACCGACACGCTGGTGTGGCCCGACCGCGAGGACAACGCCACCGTGTATGACTATGTAGCACCGGCCCGTATGATATACTGGGGTGCCAGCCAGAAGATGGTGGAAGTGGGCCACATGAACCCGGGCGATGAACTGGAGGTGAGGACCTACAAGAAAGGATACACCTACGCTCTGCTGGCCGATGGGGAGAATGGCGTGAGCGGACTCAACGGGACTTTCGCCACCCTTCCGGAGAGTGAAGACCGCTATGTGCCGCCCATGAAAGGGCATTTCTACGACATAGTGCCCTTCTGGAGCGACCAGCCCGTGCAGAAGAAAGTGTATCAAGTGAATATCCTCGATTCTAAACAACTGCAATACAAGGTGTATAACGGTGAGTTGAAAGTGACGCACGAGGCAGCCGACGAAGAGGGCCGCACGCTCTACACCTTCACCAACAACGATGACATTATGCCGCTGAAGCGTGAGCAGCGTGCACTGGCCAACAACGACATACAGTGCAAACTGCTCCTCTCCACCAGCCCCAACTGGCAGGCCAAGAGCCGCTGGTTCTACGGCGTAAATGAGGATTACGGCTCGTTCAAGACCACCCCCGAGGTGCAGAAGCAGGTGAACAGAATACTCCGCGGCGCCAAAGACGAGATGGACAGCATCAGCCGCCTGACCCACTGGGTGGCCGACAACATCCGCTACGCCGGCATCTCGATGGGCGAAGGCGAGGGTTTCACGCTGCACAACCAGGAGATGAACATGAACGACCGTTGCGGCGTGTGCAAGGATAAGGCCTCGACCCTAATAGGTTTCCTGCGTGCCGCCGGATTCAAGGCCTATGCCGCCATGACGATGGCCGGCGAGCGCATCGACCGCATCCCCGCCGACCAATTCAACCATTCAGTCTGCGCCGTGCAGTTGCGCGATGGCTCGTTCCGCATGCTCGACCCCACCTGGGTGCCCAACGTGCGCGAGCTCTGGAGCAGCGCCGAGCAGCAGCAGGGATACCTCATCGGCACCGCCGAAGGATGCGACTTGATGGAGACTCCCATCTCGCCCGCCGAGAACCACTATATCCGCATCAGCGGTGAAAGCACTATCGACATCGTGGGCAACCTGACAGGTACCATAAGCATCACCGCCGAAGGACAGAGCGACGCATCTGTGCGCGGCGTATTCAGCGCCCGTCAGAGTGAATGGCGTCGCAACCTTGAGTTGGAGTTGCTGCAAATAGCCCCCAACGCTCAGATACTGGACATCCAATATACTGATCCCGACCGCTATCTTGAGCAGCCGGTGAAGATCACCTACAAGTACATCATTCCAAACTACGCCACCGTAAGCAAAGAGGTCATCGAGTTCATCCCGCTGACGGCTCGCGGCTTTTACAACCGCGTTATGACGCACCTCTATTACGACTTCAGCCAGGAGACCCGCACGCAGCCCTTCAGCGACCGCTGCTCACGTCTGGTGCAGATAAATGAGACCATCACGTTGCCCTTCTCGCCATCGAAGTTCCACTACCCGATGGTCGACGGCATCGCCAACCCTGCCGCCTCGTTCGGCTGCGGATTCCAGATGAAAGACAACAAACTCACATTCGGTGAAAGCCTGATGTTCGGCAAGCGTCTCTACGAAGCTTCCGACTGGCCCGCCTTCCGTGCCTCCGCCATGAGCCAAATCAAAGTATCCGAAACTCCTGTAATCTTAACCAAATAGTGCCATGAAAAAGATACTGTTTTCTACAATAGTCCTTCTGGCATCCAGCCTGGCATTCGCCCAGCAGCAACCCGATGCCACCTACAAACTGATGCGCCACGAATGGACCGTCAACGCCGACGGCACCAGTGACTACCACTACCGCCATGAGGTGCAGATACTGCGCAACCGTGCCTTGGTAGCCTATGCAGACAAGGGAGAGACCTTCGTGGTCTACAATCCTGACCTGGAAGAACTGACCATCAACGAGGTCTACACCATCCAGAAAGACGGCAGCCGTGTCGACATGCCGCAAAACGCCTTCGTCTACCAGCTGCCCTCGCAGTGCGCCGACTGCGGCCGTTTCAACCATCTGCGCGAACTGGCCATGATCCACACCGGCATGGAACTCGGTTGCACCATCGTGGTGGACTATACCATCCATCGCCGCTACAGCCTCGTGAGCCGCACGCTCGACCTGGTACAGAGCAGCCCCGTCGAACGCCTGGAGGTCAACATCACCGTTCCTGAAGGGCAGACGCTCAATGTACATTTCAACAATCCCGATGTGCTAAACTTCCACCCCAACGTCAACCAGACCGCCACACACTACAGCCTCACCGCCCTCAACGTACCCCAGACCTTCGTCGACAACTACCTCCCGGCCAAGGAGAACCTCTACCCCACCCTGCGCTTCTACAACGGCGCACCCGATTTCTCGCCCTCGTTCAACGAGGCCGACTTTGCCGAGGCCGAGACCGCCATTGGCAAGGTGATTGGACGCGGTACTGACCTGGAGAAAATCACCAACATCCGCAACTATGTGGTTGACAACATCCACCTCAACGAACTTGAACCCGCACAGGTGGGCTACATCCACTCCACCGCCGCCGAGACCTGGCAGACCGGCTGCGGCACTGCTACCGACAAGGCCGTCTTGCTGGCCGCCATCCTCAACCACGAACACTTCAACGCACAGGTCACCGGTGACAACATGGACATCGTGAGCGTCATCATCGACACGCTGGAGTACCGCGCCGGAGTGCGCAATAAAGCGCCCCTCACCCTCTACGGCGAGGCCAAGGACGAAGTGAGCACCTACAGCAACGACATCAAGCACACCAACCCCACCCTCGACACGCTGGAGGACGGTTTCTTCATGCTCTCGCTGCCGCCCGTCCCCGGCTCTCCCAACATCAATGCAGGAAAACTTGCCCTTACGCGCATCGCTCCTCTGCAAGGTTCGGCCTGTGACCTCAACCAGACCGACACCTACACCCTGCCCAAGGGTCTGAAGATGGTGGGCAATGCCGTCAACAAGAAACAGGAGTTCACCGGTATCGGAAGTGTAGAGATAAGCATCAAGCAAAGCGGCAAGACCCTCAAGGTCGCTCGCCGCCTCAAACTCGAGAAGAGCCTCGTGCCTGTCGCCGACTACGCCAACTACCGCCAGTTGCTGACTCTCTGGCAGCAGTACGACCGCATCCTGCTCCGCACCAAATAACCATTGACGCATGGCACTTGCAACCCTGTTGCTGCAAAGCGACACCTATGCCGCAGCTGGTACCTCCTTGATGTGGGTCGCATTCATCGCGCTGACGCTGATTTCCATGCTCGTCAGCAAGAACGTCGAGCGTAAGTTCAAGAAATACTCCAACATCGCCACCCGCAACGGCGAGACCGGCCGCGAGATTGCCGAGCGCATGCTGGCCGACCACGACATACACAATGTGCAGGTAAAGATGGTGCAAGGCACCTTGACTGACCACTATAACCCCACTGACCACACGCTAAACCTGAGCCCCGACGTCTACAACGGCCGGAGCGTGGCGGCAGCAGCCGTAGCGGTCCACGAATGCGGCCACGCCGTTCAACATGCCGTGGGCTATGCCCCGTTAGGACTCCGCTCGGCCCTGGTGCCGGTGGTGAGTTTCGCCGGCCGCTGGGTGTCGTGGGTCATCCTAGCAGGCCTGGTGCTCATCAAGGTGTTTCCCTCGCTGATGCTCATCGGCATTGGCCTATTCGCCCTCACCACCCTCTTCTCGCTGGTGACACTTCCCGTAGAAATCAACGCCTCAGCGCGGGCACTCCAGTGGATACAGCAGCGCGACATCACCTCGCCCGACACGCACCCCTACGCCACCGCAGCCCTGCGCGCGGCGGCCTACACATACGTTATGGCAGCGATTACGAGCTTAGCCACGCTGGCATACTACGTCATGATTTACCTAAACAGAAAGTAGTCCTAAAAGAGAGAGAGGGCCGTCGCTTACCGCGACGGCCCTCTCTCTTTTGTCATTTCAGCAGGTTTCCGAGGATATCTCGCGTCAGCGTCCGCGTAACGCTCGACGTGGTGTTCTTCACTATCTTCTGTCCCACCGTAGTTTTACTCTTGGTTTTCTTGCCGCTCACAGCGTCGCTTACTGCCGTACCTGCGGCGGTAGCCACAGTGGCCGTCACCGCGGTAAGGCCGGCCTTCAGAAGCTTCGAAAGGATGCCGCTGCTCTTCTTGGCAGAAGCCGTCGGGGCAGGCTGGCTGGACTGCTTGGCCGACGGTGTCTGACTGGTTTCTTCAACAAGGGCCGTCTCCGACTCTTTCAGTAGCACTTCGAAGGCGCTCTCGCGGTCGACAGGGGTATCGTACTTTGTGCGCAGCGGGCTGCCGTAGATGATGGCGCCGCGCTGCTCGGGGGTAATGGCACCTATCTGGCTCAGCGGGAAGAGTATCTTGGCGCGCTGCACCACACTCGGGGCACCCTTCTCGTCGAGAAAACTCACCAACGCCTCGCCAGTCTCCAGTTCCATGATGGCCTCGTCGGTCTTGAACTTGGGATTGGCGCGGAAGGTGTCGGCGGCGGTCTTCACGGCTTTCTGATCCTTGGGCGTATAGGCACGCAGAGCGTGCTGTACGCGGTTGCCCAGCTGGCCGAGGATATTCTCAGGGATATCGGTGGGGCTCTGGGTGACGAAGTAGATGCCAACGCCCTTCGAGCGTATCAGACGTATCACCTGGTCAATCTTGTCCACCAGCGCCTTCGAGGTATCTTCGAAAAGCATATGAGCCTCGTCAAAGAAGAATACAAGTTTGGGCAACTCTTGGTCACCCACCTCGGGCAGGGTGCTGTAGAGTTCGCTGAGGAGCCACAGCAGGAAAGTGCTGTAGAGCTTGGGCTGCATCATCAGTTTGTCGGAGGCCAGCACGTTCATGACGCCCTTGCCGTCGCGCGTATCGAGCAGGTCCTTGATGTCAAACGAAGGCTCGCCGAAGAAGCGGTCTGCCCCCTGTGCATCGAGCTGCAACAGCGAGCGCTGGATGGCGCCTACCGTAGCAGTCGAAATGTTGCCGTACTGCGTAGTGTACTCCTTGGCGTGCTTAGCCACATAGTCTAGCATGGCACGCAAATCCTTCATGTCCAGAATCAGCAGCCCTCGCTCGTCGGCAATGCGGAACACGATATTTAGCACTCCATCCTGCGTCTCGTTCAAGCCCAACAGGCGGCTCAGCAGCTGCGGACCCATCTGGCTCACCGTGGCGCGCATGGGGTGTCCCTGCTCGCCAAAGACATCGAAGAATCTCACCGGGCAGGCCTGGAACTCGGGATTGGGCACGCCAAAGGCGTCCTTGCGCTTCTCGATGAAGCCGCTCATCTTACCAGCCTGGCTGATGCCGCTCAGGTCGCCCTTCATGTCGGCCATGAAACAGGGTACTCCGGCCTGGCAGAAGGTCTCGGCCAACACCTGCAGTGTCACCGTCTTGCCGGTGCCAGTGGCACCCGCTATCAATCCGTGGCGGTTAGCCATGCGTCCCACTATGGACAGCGCACCCTCGTCGCAATGTGCGACGTACAATCCTTGCTCCTTGGTGTACATATCGTTAGAAAGTATAGTTGAATCCCAGTCGCAGCATCGGGCTCTCCCAGCGCAGGGTCTCCATCATCGTGTTCAGACCGCCGTAGAAACGCGTCGTGGTCTCCACATCCTGCACCTGCACGCCGTCCACCATGTGGAAATCGGACGGCTTTGAGCCCTCGTGTGTCACCTTCTCGCTGACATAACCCACACTCAAGAAGTCGAGACTCAACTCGGCACTCAAATGCTTGGAAAACTCGTAGGTCAGCGTCGGACGCATACTGACGCTCCACGAGAAGCTACTGATGCTGTCGGCCATTGGGTCGTTCTCTATGAACTCCTTGTTATTGCTCCAGTTGTTGTAGCTATGCGTGCCTGTGGTGTAACCCATATTGCGGATGCTGCCCTGCAACATCATGTTAAAGTGCATGTTGCCATACTTAAAAAGCTCATAGCGCAGTATCGGCTGCACCGTCCAACCCTCCTGCTCCGTCGCGTCGGCGATGTTGGTGATAGTGCGGTTCATACCATCGATGAGGGTATCTTTCGAGGTCAGCAGACGACTGGTGGTGCTGCTCAAGTAGCCGCCCATGACTCCGAAATAGAGTTTCGGGGTAATCTGATAGCCCACCTGCAAACCTCCGAGCCATGTCGTCCTGCTGCTCATGTCGACATTCCACGAATTGACGTTCTTCTCGGTGTAGTAGCCGCCCTGAAGGCCCACGACGAGCTGTGCATCAACCGCCCAAGCCATCATGACCGCGGCAGCAAAAAGTGCTATTTTTTTCATCATTCCCATGTTTGATTTAAAATGCAAAAATACGAATAAAAACGCAATCGCGCACCCGAAAATCAAAAAAAGAGTGAAGATTTTTAGCAATCTACAGAAACCCAACTGTTTACAAAACACTTACACAACCTTTTCCGACACCCGAAAAAAACACGTTTTTCCTTATCAAACAAGACACTCATTAGCAAGACCTTGTCCATATCATCTTCTTACCAACTTCTTACCATTTTCCTACTATCCTCTTATCATCCATTTTCATGGAAAAAGATGGTAGGTAAAAAATATTTTGGTGGTACGGAAAAAGGTTGTA